>WNFC01007125.1_pt2 | contig 12306 bp, 16 predicted proteins | sample 5400541 | NCBI WGS metagenome assembly WNFC01 (sample SAMN13153342, study PRJNA577476) | soil metagenome | isolation source: 120 cm saprolite under Douglas fir tree site 2 hole 2 replicate 1 | place: USA:California | collected 2015-04-18 | reverse complement strand
TCGCGCGCTGTCATCGGTTTCGAGGACCGTGAAGTTCTCGTCGGAGCAAATCCCATAATTGGCGTCGACCGGAACCTGTGCGGCGAAGGCTCTGACCCCTTCCTCTGTGTTGACACGGGACTTTGCACCAAAAAGGGGTCCTTTGCCGCGGACGTGACATGGGTTGATACTAAAACCTCTCTGGACCGCAGCGAGAGCGCGATCGGTGAAAGTCGTGGTGGGAGTTGACACGCTCATTGTGCCTTCTCCATCTCGCGCAAGATCACCGCGACCCGGGTCAAGGCATCGGGCGATAGTCCGCGCAATAATTTGTTTTGGGTGAAGGTCGTGATAGTACCAGTGGAAGCAGTGAGCGCGCGCAACGCCAGAACCTGGCGAAGGGCCTCTTTGACTTCAATGTCGGTGGGGGTTTCTAGTGCCATCGTGCCAGCTCTTTCTTCAATCTCGAGTCACTTATATACGTCAGTTTATTACGTAATTATAATATCACAAAATTAAGATGTCCCGTTTCCCGTCTTGTGGTTGCGTCACTTACATAAATGCTATATATTGTGGTTTTAGCATGGCACTTAGGAAAGATTTTTTGATGGGGTGACGTTATGCAGTTTCTTGAGCCAGGACAAGTGCCGAGGCGCGTACGGAAAAGGCATCCAAACGTCATCGAGGAGAGTTCGGAGTTCAAGGCCCTGATAGCCGCGATCGCTAACGGCCGTTTGGCGCCGGGCGAACAGGCGGGCCTGTCTTTCGATCCGGTCGACCAAAAGAAGCTTGGCATGCGCTGGCCAGCGCGGGTCACCGCGGACGCCCTGAGGCGGTGGCTTGCTGAGACACAGCTCACCGACCTTTATCGGATCCGGAAGTTCAAGATTGAGGGACGCCAGTTCGTCTCTGTCACACGGCGGAAGGCGCGACGGGGGAGGGATAGGTCCGCGCTAGACCACGTGTCATCAGCGACTAAAACGGCCTGACTGTGCGCGCTGTGCGCACGCCGCGCACACCACAAAAACATGCGCATACTTTCGCCGTTTATTCGCATGTTCAGCGATTTTAAGTGCGCACACACTTAACCCTTTCATATTCAATATCTTAGACGGATTTTTGGAGACGACTGTGTGCGCGGCGCGCACGGTCTAATAGTTTGATTACAATGGATTTAAGGTCGGTTTTCGGCGACTGTGCGTGCCCCTATAGCTAACGCACACCTGCATGCACAAACCACAACCCCGTATAACCCCCTCCTGAAGTCGGGGGATTATAGACGGGGAGTTGGTTCAAGGTGTGCGCAATGTGCACCGATGTCTCTTCTCCAAGATCATTTCGCTGCGCCGAGATTGGAGCCAATCACCACCAAGTTCAAGGAAAACTGGTGGCCGCCATCGCCTCCCAGGGCCCGGGCAAGATCATCGGCCTGGCCTTCTGATCGGGATAGTGGGGGGCTGGTGCACGTCGTTTCGGAAGGTCGCGATGACAGAGAACTTAAGGAAGAGTAGTCCGTGCCACTCGCGCCGACTCCCGAAAAGTCTCAAATCGTTCTCCGAAACATCTTTATGGGGCTAAGTGTATTGCCTGCAACAGATTATGCCGCGCTTGATTCCAAATTCTGAAGGAACGGCGAGTCAAGATCGCAGACTTGTGGCGGTCCACACCAGAGTAAGTCATTTGAATTCAGCGATATGCGCAATTTGGAGGCCGGCATTGCTTTGACTCGCGTGTGAAACTCGCAGCGTCAGACGGACCGACCCCTGACCTTGCAAAGCAAATTGGCGCGCGTGGTCCGCCGAGCTTGAAAAATCATCGCGCGAGAATTCGGCTCACCGTGGCCGGGAACCAAGGTCCACCCGCGCGTGTGGGGCGTCTCTCTCTGTTAGGGTGTCGGCAATGTGGCTATAGTTCATGCCTTCCTTGGCGAAGTTCGCGGGCACGGGAGGTTACAAAAATCCCGCGGATTTTATGCTACGTGACGATTCCAGGAGTGGTTCTCTGACAGCCGGAAGTCTTTGAATTTCCTGACTCGCTTCCAGAGCAGCGCAACGCTCTCTCATGCCGGCATGAATCTCAGTTTCATGGGGCGCCTTATAGTTATTATTTGACCATACGAACTGAGGAGAACGTCGTGGAAAAAGCCTACTGTTATCTCAGAACCTCGGGTGATGACGGCCGCGAGAAAGCCGGTCTGCCTGTTCAGCGTGAAGCGTGCACCGCGTTTGCCGAAAAGACCGCGCGGGCGATCATCGCAGAATTTGTAGATGACGGCGTGACTGGCAAGCTGCACATGCACCAACGCCCCAAAGGGAAATTGCTCATCTCTGCTTTGCTCGGGGATGGCGTCAAGACAGTGCTGTGTTACGACGCCAAGCGTATCGGTCGGACGCAGCCCGCGTACTGGTCCTTCATCGGCCTGTGTCGCGACAACGGCATCGGTGTGCTGGATGCCAGCGGAACGAACCTGTGTGAGAGTGTGATGGGCGGCGTCAATGGCATGTTGGCTGAGATGGACAGAGACGCCACAGTCGCACGGCTACAGGCTGGCAAGAAGCATTGGCGCGGCACGAAGCGCGTCGAAGGTCGTCATCCTTACGGTCAGCACCCAAGCCACGAGTATGACGCGGAGCACGCTGTCGTGGCCCGCATCCGCAAGCTGAAGGCGAGCGGCACGAGCAGCTATTCGATTGCGAGAACGCTGAACGCTGAAGGCACCCGCACACGATACGGCAAAGAGTTTACGACGCAGACAATTCAGAATATCTTGCGGGGTGCGTGAAGTGTTCACGAGAGAGGGAGTCGCGAATCGGCAGACCGAGGCTTCCCCGCTTTAACTCTTTGCGCGCAGTAGTAGGATTTCCTCTCCGCCCCCCGGTCTGAGGCGACTAGGGGGCAGAGCGACCTACTAGGTAGCTTTGCAATGCCGATTGTCCGTTCCTCTTGTTAGAAGGCATAATATTTAGTGCAGTGACGCTGGATTTTGAAGGCCGTTTTTAAAAACCACCCCCGGGTCGAAAATGTTTGGGATCCTCCCGCCGCAAATCCTAACCGAGGTGGCCAACAAACAAGAAAAATTAGAATCTGTGCTCCAGGAGGTGAGCTATGCGATTTTCGATGCGGCTGATCGTTGCCGGGCTCGTGCTGCTTTGTATGGGGGTCGCTTGGGTTGGAGCACAGCAGCCTCATGATGGCGGCGACATTCAGAAAGAATCGACTGCTGGTAAGATCGCGTGGCAATACGACACGGGCGGTTGAGTGTTCTCCACCCCCACGGTCGCGGGGGATGTGCTACTGATCGGATCATGCGCTGGTACCTTCTACGCCTTCGATAAGCGGACCAGTAAAGTGCGGTGGAGCTACAACATTCACCAAGACGGGAACCAGACCAGTTTCCACGGCAATCCTCTAATTACTGATCAACTAGTCCTCATTGGCACCGATAAAAGCTGCGCCTCTGGCAGTATTGGCCACGTGTATGCATTCGACCGCGCGACGGGAGCCGTCCGTTGGAAATACCGCACGGCCGGGACCCCGACCGATATCGCACGCATTGGTTCCTCCACCTATGCCGCGAGCTTCGTTGATGAGTTGATTGCGCTGAACCTTGCAGACGGTAACTTACGTTGGAAATTTGCGACTGGAACGCCTAACCCGGACTGCGCTTTGCCTTCTGCTCCGATCGTTGTGGGTGACCGAGTCTTCTACGCTGGGTTGGATGGGATCCTTTATGGCCTCGACGGCCCATCGGGAAAGCTATTATGGAAGCACGATCTCGGTAAACGTGCCACAACCAAGCTGAGCGTCGTCGGTAATTCACTCTATGTGGGGACTTCGACGAACCGGTTGTTTCGGATTTCCGCCGGTGACGGCCACGTCCAAAGCGAGCTATCAGTGCCAGCTTCTCCGGAGGGTCGCATTCTGGTGGACGCCACTGCTCTCTTCATTTTTCTGGAGGACCGTGATAGCCAAGGCGGGTATCTGATCAGCACGGATCTGAATTTGTCCCAGATTCGCTGGACACATAAGGCAGATCGGGCGTGGTCCTCAGAGTGGCCACGGCTTTGGAATGGTGTTCTGCTCGCCGGTAATTGCCGTGGTGAACTGGATGCCTTTCGCATCTCTGATGGCGCCCCCCAATGGTCGGACAAGTTGAAAGGGTGTCTCCGCAGCATTGGCACGGATGGCGATAGCGAACAAATTTATGTGGGGGCGCAGGAAGGTACAGTGTATGCCTATTCGCCACCTTTGGTGGCATCAGGAATTACAAAATGAAAATTCCGGTGGTCGTGGAAGCAGGCATTGTGACTACGTGCAAGTCTCGGTTCCTATCGGCTCTCAGCGTTGCCTCAGGGGATGCGACGCTTTCATGCGTTCGTAAGATAATTAATGCCGACGCGGCCCGGAGAAAGTGTGCAACTAGCACTCTCGAAACCCGTGAGTGCTTTAGAACTGGCGGAGAGAGTGGGATTCTCGTTGGCCATTTTTCGTATCTTACTGTAAAAGAAAGAGATTGCGATAAGGCGTTCCCACGATCCACTTGCGTCCTTCCCACAGTTGACACTTTTTCCACCCTAACCACTCTGAATGTCTCTTGTTTTTCCTCCAATGGTATGGATGGTATGGATGCATGTCTGCGCTGCCAGACTCCACTTGAGCACATGCCCTATTCTTGAGGCACTGTCCAACCGCGCCAAGATTGGCCCGAGCACATAGGGGACAAAAACCTCGACGCCGTAGATGCCCTGCCCTTCCCCGCCTCGGGAATCGTGCCGTCCACCACTATAGTTTTGCCGACCAAGGAGTTTGCACTTGGCGCGGAGGAGTCAGGCAGCAGTTGCAGCAGGTCATTGGAGCCTGAAACGCGCAATGTCACCTTGCCACCCGCAATGACGACCGTGCCTGCGATGATTGCCGTCGAATCTTTCATTGTGAATCCGTTCTTAGCGATATCCCACATCCGCCAACTCGGTCCTCTACGTCACTCTGACCAACCAGACTCGTTTGTTCGGAATTTGTAACAAAGTCCAAATGGTTTTGACCTTGCGCGCCAATGAGGGCAAAATCGGCTCCCCCTTCGCCAAGGATGTGTGCCAGCAATAAGGGAAACCCAACTAAAGAAATCGGCACTCGTCCGGTCTCGTTGCACTGAAGGGGTTGAGGAGACTCAATGCGCGAGTGCTTAGCCCTCAGCTTATTTTTGCTAATCTCCGGTTGCAAACTGTCCTCACAAACACAGACATCCTCCTCTGGTAATACTCAGCCGCAAGCCCCTGCGGTCTCGCTGAAAAGTGGAGAGCTCACAAATTCAGCCGTCGCCGGCTACTTAGCGAGTGGCAAAGATCTAGCCAGTCCCGAATGGAGCTTAAATTCAGCCCCTCTTACTATTACACCCGACTTGTTTACGGGACCTTACGTACAGAACTGAAACTTGATTTGCCAAATGGGCGTAACGGTCTGCAGCCTAAGTTAGCAATAACTTACCGAAGCACAGGCGAGAGCTCATGGTTGGGAGTCGGCTGGGAAATCGAAGTTGGAGCCATAGAGAGGGCAACCACCCCGTATCTCGACTATGGTGCAGAGAAGTATGTATTTCGAAATGCCGCAGGATTGAGCAATCTGGCTTCGCAGGACAACTCAACTTTCTATCAGCAGAACGAAGCTTCTTTCCTCCGATTTCGAAAGTTATCATCGAATAGTGATGTTTATTGGGAAATAACAGACAAGATTGGTAATAAGTACTTGTTTGGGGAAACTTCTACTGCCAGACAGCAGGATGCATCCAATCCCCCTCGAATATTTAAGTGGTGTTTAGACCGAATCGAGGATGTCAATGGAAACTACATCACATTTAGCTATTCAAAAGATGGCGGCCAGATCTATCTCGCTGAGATTGAGTATGCGGCTCGGTTGAATACTCCACCTACGAATAGCGTCGAGTTTATAACAGAGAAACGAGACGACCAGTTTGATTCCTATTCTTTAGGATTCGCCGTCCGGACAGCGTTACGCTCTAAATCGATAGAGGTACGAACAAATGGCATCTTGGTCAAGAGATATTGTAGGCGAAGTTCGAATGGCACCGAAACCTTCGCGAATCGCTTTGTCCAGTAGGGCTTGATCTGGCGGTATTCAATCTTCTTGGTGCCCGCAATGATCTCGGCGAGCCACTCGCGCTCGATTGTTGTCGTGATCCGGTCGTAATGAATTGGCTTCATACAGTCGTGGGATAAGTACGAACTCAGAGGGTCTTTGGATCGCACTTGAGGGTTTTGGACTTGAGTGTGTCCTTAAGACACTTAAGCACACCTTCCAGCTTGGTGGCATCCGTTAGAGCGACATCCAGTTTTTTCAGAGCAGCATCCCGGAGATTCTTGTCTTGAGGCTTCCAATTATATGCAAGATCGATCAACTCCCGCGATTTCGCACTGACCAGACGATTGCCCTGTTCGGCCCGAGTACGTTTGTACCTCAACTTTCCAAAACGTCGACCTTGCCGTCCGGTCTGCGGAACTTTTCTGTTGGGTTTGTGAAGCCACAGAATAACCACGCGACGCGCTGGTAGATCACTCCTCGCTCACCTCAGGCTAAGCAAAAACTCTTATCGGAGTGCCAACGTCGCTATAGACAGAAGGGCAAAACCTATCGGTACGCCTACTTCCAGACGAAAATAAAACCTCCGAATAGCGGAGACTTTCTTTTTGATTTCAAGGATTGCTTTCGCCTGTTGAACCTCTACGGCGTGTTCGATGTCGTCGAATTTTGACGCTGACAGATTCTTTGACGACAAGTCATTGTACGCGTCCAACCAGTTCTTTAGGTTCTTCTCGTGGATCTTTTGTATCTGGCGATAGCCTAATTCTCCTTTACCCTGTGACGCCCGCTCGGCTTCGATCTCTTTAGCGAATTGTTCCTTATCCGCAGCGAGTTCTGCTTTTAGAGCCGCAAGACCATTTTCCAGCACGGAGATTTCCTGCGCCGATTCGGATCTTTTTCTCAACTCGGACAGGTCAACGCCTAAGAAGTCCTTGGCCGCACTGAACCCAGATTTCAAGGTTTCTGTGTCGTTTCGATCTGCCGAGAATGCTCGCTGGTAAAGTCGCGATGCCCTATCAAGTTCTTCGGCTAGTTCTAGCCAGAAGTATTGCTGAATTCGCTTCCGAAGCAGCCCTAGGCTAACCAACTCTGTGACAGCATGAGTCGAAGGCAAGTCCTTGATTTGCACAAAGCGTGCACGCTTAACGTCGATCCAGACTTTCGAGAGAAACAGAACGCAGAGGGCGACGATGAAAACGCTGTACAAGACCAACAGCTTGTGGTTAACGGTGAGTAGGGTGTCGCCTATTTTGATGGTTTCTAGTTTCAGCAAATTCATCGACGCGAATAATAGAGCCACAAATAGCAAACTCGCCTGATAGTGCACAGTTTCAGGGCCAAGGATCGGCTCCGTTTCAGCGATGGCTGAATCAAGCAGTTCTTGGTACTTTTTAGAAAAAACAGCGCGGTCTACCGAGGTAGCCTCCCCAAAAACAATTGGGGTATTATTTTCGATAGATCGTTCGATTTCCTCTTTTGCCCTCATCGCGATTCACTCCGTGCTGTCTAATCCTTGCCTTTCATGCACTTTTTCTTTATCTTTTCCGTCACTTCTGACTTCGGTACTTTTGGAAAAGGGCGTACCGTATTGAATCTGGAGATCAGGGTGGCCTCTCTTAAACTTTTTATTCGCTCGCAGCGTAGCCAAGATTTTGCGAGGGGAAAATATTGCCCGCCCCTTGGAGAAGTGTTGACCCGATCTTACGCAGGCAATTATCGCCCGTGCCTTATCCAACACCACAGCTTCCTCGCGTTGTAACTCACCACGAGGTGTAAACAGGAACTCCTGAGTGCTGCCTTCTGCTGTATCGACGGCTGTCGACTGGAGAACCCCCGATAGCACAGCTTCCTTTACGATTGGATTCTGAGCGATTTTGGGATAAGTGCGGTGGAGTCCTTGGTACTTGTTTAACTTCATCAAACGCCTTAGCAATGTCACTCTCCCTGTGCTCTTTAAGTAGTTTCATCAATGGTGCCGGGTCTTGATCCAGCATTAACGGCGAACAGAGGATAGAACGCTACGAAGTTCCCGTCAATCGAGAGTTCTTTAACAGCCTCGTGATGATCCCGAGCGCGGAGGGCAATCCCAACCACATCAGGTCTTGTGACTTGGGCAGTCATTGTCGCTTTTCGATCCGAGTAGCTGAACATCCGATTCTATGCTCGGAAGCAGAGCGAAGGAAGCGCCCTGCGGGTGGCACGGGTGGCAGCGGCTCTGTTCAACCTGTATGGCTAGGCGAGGCGGGAGCTTACCCTGATGATTCTGCGAGGCTGGGAAGCGATGCAAGGCAAGTCTTGCGCCTGCGCTAATGCCCTAATGTGGAGCAACGGTTCGCTTTCGAACCCAGCCGAACGCCGATGCCGGAGGGAAGTCATCATCCTCTCTTCCTCGCTGCCGTCCTGCGGCTACGCCCCGCCTTGATCCGGGCTTCTCGCGTCCTGTCGTTAATGTCGCCGTCCTGTCCACCTGCTGGTTTAATGGTCTCCTGTACAACTGGTTCCCTCGCGAGGCTCAAGTGATTAGGAACCGAACAGACAAGCCACGCACCGAGTTCTTCGCAATAAGCCATGGCTTCTTGCGCGAAGTCCTTCGTCAAAGATGGTTCGCGTATGAGCAGACGATCATTATCCTCCTGCAAGCGGTTCTGGGCAGAAAGCGCATTCACACTACAAAGCTTGGAAGTATCTCGGATTTGCCGCAGGGCCGCGACACCTTGGCCGCAGCGATGCAGCAGGTGGAACGCACTGAGCGGGTTCTGAAGCTCTTCTGGAGGGAAAGAAACCAACAGCAATCAGACTGGTCGGAGCGGTTTAAGAAGCTGGACTCTCAATCGGGGCAGGTTCGTGCTGCAGCACTCGTCATTCTCGAGAATCTTCTCGTTTATCCGTAAGCCCGGCTGCCTGCGCGACAGCCTGACGTGCTCGTGCTGACGCATGGAATGCCGGAGTCAAAAGGTATACTGGCTGACCATCTTCGGTGGAGGCGAAACAGGGGGCGAAAGGCCGCGAAAATTGGGGTCGCCACGCGCACCCTTCTTGACCACGACTTTCAACTCCAAGAGAAACAATGCGTCGGGACAGTTCTTGGCAGTTTTCCCATGTTCATTGACCCCGTGCCTTTAACAGTCCTATGATTCCGGTCAATGGCGACTTCTTCCCAGCTTGTGGGCCAGACCATCTCGCACTACCGCATTGTCGAGAAACTCGGCGGGGGCGGGATGGGTGTCGTCTATAAGGCTGAGGACACCGAGCTTGGTCGATTCGTCGCCCTGAAATTCCTGCCCGAAGACGTTGCCCACGATCCGCAGGCGCTCGAAAGGTTCCGCCGAGAGGCGCGTGCCGCGTCCGCGCTAAACCATCCCAACATCTGCACGATCTACGAAATTAGCAGGCAAGGCGATCAGTCTTTCATCGCGATGGAGTATCTCGAAGGGCTGACGCTGAAGCACCGGATCGGTGGCAAGCCGATGGAGATCGAGACCGCGGTGTCGCTAGGAATTGAGATCGCAGACGCACTCGATGCCGCACACTCTGCCGGGATCATCCACCGAGACATCAAGCCCGCAAACATCTTCGTTACCAAAAGAGGGCACGCCAAAATCCTCGATTTCGGACTGGCGAAGGTTGTACCTGTCCTCAACGTGGGAGACGCTGGCGCGACCGCAGCACCGACGGTGACGCTGGAGGAGCACCTGACAAGTCCCGGTCAAGCGGTGGGAACCATCGCCTACATGTCGCCGGAACAGGTGCGAGCCAAGGAACTGGATGCACGCACAGACCTATTCTCATTCGGTGCGGTTCTCTACGAGACTGCGACCGGGACATTGCCGTTCCGAGGAGAGACCTCAGGAGTTCTTTTCAAAGCCATTTTGGACGGGACGCCAATACCAGCGATGCGATTGAATCCCGACCTCCCACCGAAACTGGAAGAGATCATCAGCAAGTGTCTGGAAAAGGATCGGGACGTTCGTTGTCAGTCCGCAGCAGAGTTGAGAGCCGACCTGAAGCGACTCAAGCGGGAATTGGAATCGGGTCACTCTTCGTCTGTCGCGGTCTCTGCGACTGTGGATTCATCTTCGCGACGACCGTCGGAGAGTCGGGTAAGTTCTTTGGGCAGAAAATGGAAGTCTTACACAGCCATCGGTGTTCTGATGGTGCTTTTTGCTGGCTTCATTTCCCTCACATGGCTGCGTTCGTCCTCGTCGCAACTTCGCGTGAGCGACGTAAGGCAGTTGACGAATGATGGGCACACTAAATACCAGCCGCTTTACAGTGACGGACCGAGACTCTATTTTCGTGAGGGCACGCTTGGAAATTTTCTCTTGTTTCAAGTCTCGTCGGCGGGTGGGGACACGTTACAAGTACGCTCCCCGTTCGCGTCTATGCTGGACATCTCACCGGATCGGTCTGAGTTCTTCGCGGGCCATTTCACGGGACCGCAAACCGATGCCCCTATCTGGGTCGTTCCACTTCCCACCGGGTCTCCACATAGGTACGGCAACATTAGCGCCCATGAGGCAACGTGGTCTCCAGACGGAAGAACTATCGCCTATGCAGCAGGCCGCGAATTGTACTTGGCTGCGGAGGACGGCACCGACGTTCGTAAGATTGTCGCCGTCGGAGGCTGGCCGTTTTTCATTCGCTGGGCACTGAACGGAAGGGCGCTGCGGTTCACGCAGCAGGGTGCGACTTCTGACTCAACCTCTCTCTGGGAGGTTTCCATTGACGGAAGCAATCTTCACCCTCTACTTGCCGGGTGGAGCACTCAACCTTCTGAGTGTTGCGGGAATTGGACGCGTGGCGGCACGTACTACGTTTTCAAATCGCGCCACGGAGGACGTAGTGACATCTGGGCTATTCAAGAAAAAAGAGGTCTATTCGACATCGGTCACCATGAGCCTTTTCGGCTAACAACAGGCCCGATTGACTACTCGGGTGTTCTGCCAAGCCGAGAAGCGGCAACGTTGTTTGTGGATGGGCTCACAAGCCGTGGTGAAGTACGAAAATACGAGGCGAAGTCCAAGCAGTTCGTCCCCTACTTGCCCGGAATCGCCGCTGAGGGGCTTAGTTTCTCACGAGATGGGCAAAAAGTCGCCTATGTGAGCGTCCCAGATGGCAGATTGTGGCAAAGCAAAACGGACGGCAGCGAAAAAGTGCAACTTTCCCTTGCTCCGATGCGAACAGCGATGCCTCGATGGTCGCCCGATGCCAAGAAGATTGCATTTATGGGCGGTTTGCCCGGAAAGCCTTGGAAGATTTACGTCGTTTCGAGCGACGGGTCCAGTCTCCGGCAGTTGACTTCGGGCGAGGCAAATGACGGTGATCCAAACTGGTCTCCAGATGGCAACATGCTCGTCTTCGGTGGAGAACCGGATTTGGAAGGTGGTAGTCAGCACTCAAGAACCGCTCTTCAACTACTGAACCTAGCAAATGGTCAAGTCTCTACAGTTCCCGGTTCCGAAAACCTCTATTCTCCCCGCTGGTCGCCGGATGGACGTTATCTGGCAGCCCAGTCGGCGGACTCAACGAAGCTCCTGCTCTACGATTTTGAGAAGCGGAAGTGGAAGGATATTGTGCAGGTGAATGCCGATTATTTCAGTTGGTCTCACGATGGAAAATATATCTATTTAACCACCGCTGGAGCGCAGTTGGTCTTTGCTCGTGTGAGAGTGCCGGACGAGCATCATATCGAAAGCCTTGCCAGCTTGAAGGATGTGCGACTCTTCAATGGAACTTTTGGCGCGTGGACAGGAATCGCACCGGACGATTCGCTTTTGGTTTTAGAGAACACCAGCACTGACGAAATCTAAGCTCTGGATTTGCAATCCCCGTGAAGCAAGCCAAAGCGGAGTACGCGAAGCTGCAATAACCAGCCTTGAAAAGGTCGCTGTTCTTGCGGATAATCGCATTCGCCCATGCCAAAGAGCACCATTAACTTCGACACCGTGCGAAAGATCGGCTTGGCATTGCCCGGCGTGGAGGAGAGCACTGCGTACGGGTCGCCCGCACTCAGGGTTCGCGGAAAACTTTTGGCATGCGTGCCCGCTCACCGTTCGGCTGAGCCGGGTTCGCTTGCGGTTCGGGTTCACTTCGACGACCGCGCCGAACTGCTCGCAGCGGCTCCCGATGTTTACTACGTGACCGACCACTATCTCAACTACAACGCCGTGTTGGTTCGCCTGTCCCGCGTCACGCCCGGTGTCCTTCGGGACTTGCTCGGCATGGCTCACA
>WNFC01011279.1_pt1 | contig 12307 bp, 7 predicted proteins | sample 5400541 | NCBI WGS metagenome assembly WNFC01 (sample SAMN13153342, study PRJNA577476) | soil metagenome | isolation source: 120 cm saprolite under Douglas fir tree site 2 hole 2 replicate 1 | place: USA:California | collected 2015-04-18 | reverse complement strand
CGTTTTCTGCCTCTTCGAGCTGTGGTTCCTCATCAACATTCTGATCGCGAACGGGTTCCATTCGGCGAACGGCGCGCTGAATTTCGACTTCGCGGCCTCACCGCCGGCCGAGAACGTCTGGTACACGGTGGCGTGGGCGGTGATCGCCACCGGTTTGCTGATCCTCAGCTTTCTCATTCGCTGGCCGGCCGCGCGTGGCGCGGCGCTCGCGCTGCTGATCGCGGCCGTTCTCAAGTGCTTCCTCAGTGACCTGCCGCGCCTCGGCGGTTTCTATCTGACGGCCTCGCTCCTCGGACTCGGCCTCTCGGTGGCCGTGGTGGGCATCGTCCTGCAGAGACGGTGGGTCGGCAAATCGATCGGTTTAGACTTGCCCGCGTGAGCGAGCGAGTCACCGACCCCGATCTCATTCGAAGGTTGCTCTCGATGCTCGCCGCGGCTGTGCTGCTCAGCTGCCTGACCGCGTGCAGCCGCTCCCCGCAATACCCGCCCGATGACGCGAAGGCCGCCGGCCTGACCGTCGCGGACTTTCCTCAAATCTCCGCGGATGTCTTCACGTCGATGGACGGGGGCATCCAGCTCGATGCGGGCGAGATCAGGGGCCGCAACGCCTGGATCCTGTGGACCGCCGGCAACCAGGTTTTCTGGGACCGCATCGCCCGGGAGGGCTACGGCCTGGTCGACCTGCTCAAGACGCTCGACTCACGCAAGCGCCCGAACCGCTTCACGGAGATGGGACTCATCAACGAGCCCGGGTTCCGGATGGCCGGGCAGCCCGACGAGCACGGCCTGTGGCTGGATCAACGGGTCGGCGCCGCTCCCCCCGGTGTCGATGAGAAGATCTACGGGCGATCCTCCGGCGTCATGGGCTTCCGCCTCTATCCGAACCCGAGTTTTGACGGGGACGCCAAGACGCGGTGGAACCCCGATCGCTATTACAATGACCGAGGCTACGCCGCCGACCGGAGCCTCGTTAGGCCGTATCGCGTCGGCGTGACGTGCGGCCTCTGCCACGTCGGGCCCAATCCGCTCAACCCGCCCGCCGATCCCGAGAACCCGAAGTGGGAAAATCTCGTCTCAGCGATCGGCAACCAATATTTCCGGGAGGGCAGGGTCTTTGCCTTCGACTCGCAGCCGGGCAGCTTCCTCTGGGAGATGCTCAATGCCCAGCCGCCGGGTACCTCCGACACCTCACGCCCCGCCAACGATCACATCAACAACCCCAACGCCATCAACGCCATCTTCGATCTCGAGGCGCGTCTCGCCGAGGCCGTCGAAGAAAGGATGGCGGGCGGCGCTCTCGACCTGCCCGGCGGCAGGACGCGCAAGGTCCCGCACATTCTCAAGGACGGGGCCGACTCGGTGGGAGCCACGGGCGCCGTCATGCGCGTCTATGTGAACGAAGGGCTCTACTCCCAGCAGTGGCTGACCGATCACGATCTGTTTCTCGGACTCAGGCCGCAGCGCCCGTTCCGCGTGGCCAACGCCTTCAAGGGTTCCGTCTACTGGCAGGCGACGTACGACCGCGCCAGCGACATTGCCGCCTTCTTCAAGCGCCTGAAGCCGATGCACCTCGAAGACGCGCCGGGCGGCCGCGCGTACATGACGACGGACAAGGCGGTGATGGACCGCGGCACGGTCGTCTTTGCCGAGACGTGCGCGGAATGCCACTCGAGCAAGCAGCCTCCGGCGGATATCGCGCCCCGAAGCGCCGAAGGGCGGCGATGGTATCGCGAGTCGGTGATGCGCCCCGACTTCAGGCAAGGCAACTTTCTCTCCAACGACAGGAGGTATCCGGTCTCGCGCGTTAGGACGAACGCCTGCCGGGCGCTCGCCACCAACGCGACGGCCGGGCAGATCTGGGACGACTTCTCGTCCGAGACGTACAAGACCCTGGACTCGGTGGGCACCATCGAGATGTACGATCCCACGGATGAGCCGAGGCCCTACCGCTTCAAGGCCCCCGCCGGCGGTCCGGGCTACTACCGGCCGCCTTCCCTGATCTCGATGTGGTCGTCCGCGCCCTTCCTGCACAACAACGCGGTGGGCGTCTTCACCGGCGATCCATCGGTGGCAGGCCGCATGCGCGCCTTCGACGACGCCATCGAGAAGCTCTTGTGGCCCGGACGGCGCCAAGGCACGGGGTCCATCTGGACCACGACCCGGGAGAGCTTCATCCGCATTCCCGGACCTCTCGTTCCCGACGCGCTCAAGCCCCTGTCCAGGAACGGCGTCCTGGAGATCGGCCCGATCCCCAAGGGCACACCGATAAACCTCCTGGCGAATGTCGACCCCAGTCTCGACAGTCTGCTCAAGCTGATCCCGGCCGTGAACGCCGCGGTGACCGCGGTCGTGGCCAAGGACATCGCCTCCCGCAAACCCGCGGGCACGTCCTCGGCGGGCGGGATCCCACCGAGCCTCGTGCGTGCCCTGATGTCGGCGAGCAAGTGCCCCGACCTCGTCGAGGATCGCGGTCACGAGTTCGGCGCAAGCCTGTCCGATTCCGACAAGCGCGCGCTCATTGAGTTCCTCAAGACGCTCTAGCCGTCTGTCACGTCCCGCTGCGACACAGAGCCGGATTTTCTCGTTTGACATGAGCGAGAGCACTGAGAGAGGATGCGGCGAAGATTGAGGACGGACCCAGGCCGCGAGGAGGAGACTTCCATGATCGACAACCGCCTGCGCAGCATCGGGTTCCTCCTGCCGTTCTGCCTCATGCTCCTCGCCGGTTGCGGCAAGGACGAGCCGGGACGCGTCCTGGACGAGGCGAGCCGCGCGGGCCGGACCGTCGCGTCGTTTCCGGCGGCGGACGAGGATTACTTCCACGATATGGATGACGGCCTCGCGCTGACACGCGAGGAGATCCAGGGGCGCAACACCTGGATCGTGTGGACGGGAGGAAACGACCGCTTCTGGAACAGGATCTCGATCGACAGCTTCGGCGCCTTCGATCTGCTCAAGATCATTTCCTCGCACGAGAAGCTGGAGGCGAGCCGGGACAACCGTTGGAACTTCCTCGGTCTCGTCAACGAGCCGTGCTTCGAGAAGGCGAAAGGGCCCGATCCCGACCGGTACGGGCTCTGGCTCGACCGGCGGCGGTCCGACTGTCCTCCCGACCCCTTCGAGAACGACAAGAAGTACCCGGGCGTCGCCATCGGCGCGAGGGGCAAGAACAAGCTGCCCGTCGGCTCCTCCTACGGATGGGCGACCGGCATCGTCGGCCTGCGGCTCTTTCCGAATCCCGATTTCGATGAGGCGGCGGCCAAGAAGTGGGATGCGGCGAAGTACTACACCGACGAGAGCTACTACCTCAGGAAGGAGTTCGTGCGGCCGTACCGGGTCGGCATGTCGTGCGGGTTCTGCCACGTCGGGCCGAACCCGATCAAGCCGCCCGACGATCCGGAGAATCCGAAGTGGGAAAACCTCAGCTCGAACGTCGGCGCCCAGTACTTCTGGGTCGACCGCATCTTCACCTGGCATGGCGCCAAGTCCGAAAACGTGAAGTCCAACTATATGTTCCAGCTGCTCCACGCCTCCCGGCCGGGCAGCCTCGACACGTCGCTCGTGTCCACCGACTACATCAACAATCCGCGCACGATGAACGCCGTCTATAACCTCGGGCCACGGCTCGCGATGGCCAAGCGCTGGGGCAAGGAGACGCTGGCGGGCGGCGGCTTGAACAACAGCCAGTTCAACGACTACATCAAGGCCGGGCCGCTGACGGAGTTTTTCCAGAAGCCGGACACCGTGTGGACTCCTCGCGTCCTCAAGGACGGATCGGATTCCGTGGGCGCGCTGGGGGCCCTCAACCGCGTCTACCTCAACATCGGGCTCTTCAGCGAGGAATGGCTGCTCCATTTCAGGGCGCTCACGGGCGGGCAGCCCATCTCGCCCATCGAGATCAGCGTGGCCCGGAAAAACTCCGCCTACTGGCAGGCCACCGAGACGCAGACGCCATCCATGGCGCTGTTCTTCCTCAAGGCCTCGAACCCTCATCACCTGAAGGACGCTCCCGGCGGCGAGGCCTACCTGACCAAGGACCAGGCGACCCTCACGCGCGGCAAGACCGTGTTCGCCGAGCGGTGCGCCCGCTGCCACTCGAGCAAGCTGCCGGAGCGTGACACGGTGGTCGGCTTGGATCCCACCGGCTGCGCCGGGCCCGGGTATCTCGAATGCTGGAACCGATACTGGGCGTCGACGAAAACCGACGAATTCAAGGAGAAGATGCGGCAGATCGTGCTCGCCCCGGATTTCCTGGAAGGCAATTACCTGTCCACGGAGGCGCGGGTGCCGGTGACGCTGCTCGAGACCAACGCGTGCAGCCCGCTCGCCACCAACGCGCTCGCCGGGAACATCTGGGACAACTTCTCGTCGAAGTCGTACAAGGACCTGCCGTCGGTGGGGACGATCACGGTGCACCACCCGATCACGGGCGAGCCCCGGCCGTACACGATGCCGGCGGGCGGCCGCGGATACACTCGTCCGCCTTCGCTCATCAGCGTGTGGTCGACGGCGCCGTTCCTGTTGAACAACAGCGTGGGGAACTTCGATCCGAGCCCGTCCGTCGAGGCCCGCATGCGTTCGTTCCAGGACTCGATCGAGAAGATGCTCTGGCCGGAGAAGCGCGAGAAGGACAAGGTACTCGGCGACAAGGTCCCCGGTCTGATCGACCGCACCATCGCCCGCAGCCGGGTGAGCATCCCCGCCGGCTATCTACCGCCGGAGCCGGGAGTGGTCGAGCCGCTCCTGCGCTTCCTGCACGTCTTCGCCCCCTCGATCTTTGGCGAGGGCGGCATCACGATCGGTCCCATTCCCCAGGGCACGCCGGTGAACCTTCTCGCCAACCTCGAGGTCGTGTCGGAGAACCCGGACCCCAAGGTGCGTGCGCAGCACAACGTGGACCTGTTCGCGCTCGTCCACAAGATCATCAAGGATCTGAAGGACCTCGGGCCGAACCCGAGTGACGAGCAGGCCCATCGGGTGTTCGCGAATCTGGCCGACCCTCTGCTCAAGCTCAGCAAATGCCCGGACTTCGTCGTCAACCGCGGCCACTACTTCGGGACCGATGCCTTCAAGGAGGAGCCGGGCCTCAGCGATCAGGACAAGATGGCGCTGATCGAGTTCCTCAAGACCCTCTAGGTCACCGCGAGACGGCGGCGGGCGCATGACTCCGAGGAACCACGGGCAGGCCGACTGCGAATACGTTGTGGTGGGCTCTGGCGCCGGCGGGGGGACCCTGGCGGCGCGGCTGGCCGAATCGGGGCGCACGGTCGTGCTGCTCGAGGCGGGAGGCGACCCGCGGACCCTGACCGGTGGTGATCCCGTCGAGCCTGAGGGGAATCGGCTGCCCGACGACTACGACGTGCCCGTCTTCCACTCTTTCGCGTCGGAAAACGACGCGATGAGCTGGAACTTCTTCGTCCGGCACTACGACAATGACGAGCGGCAGCGTCAGGACCCGAAGTACCGTGAGACGTGGGACGGCCGGCGCGTCGACGGAGTCTTGTATCCGCGGGCGGGAACACTGGGGGGCTGCACCGCCCACAACGCCATGATCATGGTCTATCCGCACGACGCCGACTGGAACAGTATCGCCAGCCTCACCGGCGACCGGTCCTGGGAGCCCGCGCACATGCGCAGGTACTTCCAGCGGTTGGAGAACTGCCACTATCGATGGTTCTATCGATGGCTTTCCAAGATCGGCATCGATCCCACGCGCCATGGCTGGGAGGGCTGGCTCCGCACCGAGAAGATGATTCCCAGGTCCGCCTTCCACGACCGGGCGCTGAAGAAGGTGCTCTTCGGCTCTGTCCGCGAGGCTCTCGGCGGGATCGGCCAGCCGGTCAGTCGCCTGCGGTGGTTCTTCCAGGGCCAGCTCGATCCCAACGACTGGCGCCTCGTGAAACAGAACGCCGTGGGAATCGGCTTCACGCCTCTCACCACCCGCAACCACGCGCGCACGGGCTCGCGGGAGCGCGTGCTCGAAACGGCACGGAGGTATCCCGACCGCCTGAAGATCGAGCTGAACGCGCTGGCCACCCGTGTGCTCCTCGATGACCGGAACCGGGCCACGGGGGTCGAATACCTGCGCGGCGGGCGGCTCTATCGCGCCCACGTTCGGCCGAGCGGCGAGGCGGGCGAGCGTCGTGAAGTTCACGCGTCGAGGGAGGTCATCCTGGCCGGCGGGGCATTCAACTCGCCGCAGCTGCTGATGCTGTCCGGGATCGGACCGCGCGAGACGCTGCAAGGCCACGGCATCGCCGTCCGGGTGGATCTCCCAGGTGTGGGAAGGAATCTCCAGGATCGCTACGAGGTCAGCGTGGTGAACCGCATGAACTTCGACCACTGGAAGATCCTCTCGGAGGCCAAGTTTGCCAAGGGGGATCCCCAGTACCGTGACTGGACCAACCGGCGTGCGGACGTCTATGCGAGCAACGGCGTGATCCTCGGCGTGGTGACCCGCTCCGCTCCCGCGCGCTCGCTCCCCGATCTCTACTGCATGGCGATGCTCGGGCAGTTCCAGGGATATTTCCCCGGGTACTCGCGGGCGATCGCCGATCATCTCAACTATCTCTCCTGGACGATCCTCAAGGCGCACACGAGCAACCGGGCCGGCGAGGTGACCCTGCGCTCGGCGGATCCGCGCGAGACTCCCCGCATCAATTTCCGGTATTTCGAGGAGGGTGACGATGCAAAGAGAGAGGACCTGGACGCGGTCGTCGAAGGCATCAAGTTCGTTCGCAGCACGACGGCGAAGTTGAAGAGGAAGGGGCTGATCGCTGAAGAGGAGCACCCGGGCGACCATATCCGGTCGGACGGCGATCTCAGGGATTTCGTGAGCCGCCACGCCTGGGGCCATCACGCCTCCTGCACCTGCCCGATCGGGCCCCGGGAACAGGGCGGCGTGCTGAGCGCGGATTTCCGGGTGCACGGAACCGAGGGCCTCCGCGTGGTGGACGCCTCCGTCTTTCCGCGCATCCCCGGCTTCTTCATCGTCGGCGCGGTCTACATGATCGGCGAGAAGGCGGCCGACGTCATCCTTGCCGACGCGGAGCGCCAGCCGTTCACCCACTAAAGGAGAAAGCGACCATGGCCTACGACGTGCCGCAGCTGCTGAAGATGTCCCAGGCTCAGCTCGACGAGCTCTTCACGAAGAGCGCGCCGGGCGACATCCCCGACGGTCAGGCCGACGGCACGGCGATCATCGCCCCCGGCACCACCTACAGCGAGGAGATCGCCGAGCAGATCAACCACTTCGCCTGGCAGGGCAAGGTCTTCGATTCGAAGAAGGGCGTGCTGAAGAACAGAATCTCCGCATTGGGGGTTCACGCGATCGTCGCCAAGGTCTACAAGGGGCCGAGCTGGCTGGACGGCAAGGAGTGCATCGTCCTCGACTACTCCGAGACCTCGTTCCTTGCCCACTGGGTTCGCGACGAGATCCGCCAGATCGGGCCGGGCTTGTATCTGGGGAAGGTGTACTGGGGCAAGAAGCGGCTGATCGACTTCGCGCTGAAGTTCTGAGCCCCGTGAGCCAAGGAGGGTCATGAGCCGAGGCTGGCCAGTCCAGGCGGAAGGGTTTACCGGGTAAGTCCTCCTCGTCGCCGGCAAATCTTGGCGTTCGGCGGCCTCCAGAGGGTGACTCCGTATGGCGATTCGAGCCCCTGACCTCCCGGCACGGCAATTGCCAAGGAAATGACAGGGCGGCACGGGTAGGTTCACGGCGCCGCTCCAAGGAGGAGAGCATATGAGTCGGACTCTTGCGATGGCGGCGGTCGTCCTGACCATGTGCGCTGCCCAGCCGTTCGTCGGCTTTGCCGAGACGGGGCTACAGGCGCAGCGGGAGCTGGAGGTCACGCCGGTTGGTCAGGTGGTGGAAGGCAAGATCTCTGCTGTGAAGGGCCGTTGGATCGTCTTCTCGAACGGAACCCAGGTAGCGGTACCGGACAACCTGGTCCAGCATTTCGAAGTGAAGCCCGGAGCCGTCATTCGGGCGATGTACGAAGAGCGGGAGGGGCAGAAGTTCGCGACCTCGATCGAGCTGAGGGCTCCCGCCGCGGATACCAAGTAAAGGCCGGCCAGGCTTCTCCGCCTTGACCATCTGGCGTACGGCACGCTGCTCGGCAGGTTCGCCGGACGTACCCGCGCCAGGCGTCGCGGCATCGCAGAGGCCACGAGACCGGCGGCGTAGCCTCCGCCTCGACAGCGAGCCGGAATAAAAGCGGAGGAGCCCGATGAGGAGGCTGCTGGCGGGAATCGCCGTGGTCGCGCTGGTGGCCTTGATGGGATTTTCGGCGTGTGCGGGGCCTTCCGAGGAGGAGCGGTGCAAGGCCTCCGGTGGAGCCTGGCGGGAGAAGGAGAATCGCTGCGAGGCCTCGAGCGGGTGAGGCGCCGCGTGAGCGTGACGCCATGAGCTACCTGCCTATCGAGGAGCACGGCATCATCGGCGACCTGCGGTCGGTCGCCTTGGTCGGCACCGACGGCGCCATCGACTGGTGCTGTGCGCCGCGCATCGATTCACCGAGCGTCTTCGCCGCCCTGCTCGACGACGAGCGGGGCGGGACGTGGGAGATCTGCCCGAGTCTCGACGCTCTCCAGAGTCGCCAGATGTATCTCCCGGACACCAACGTGCTCATCACGCGCTTCCTTCATCCGGACGGAATGGCCGAGCTGGTCGATTTCATGCCGCTGTCGGCGAAGCCGGCGAAGCGGGAGCGCCCCTGGCGCCTCGTCCGCGTCGTCACCGCTGTGCGCGGCGCGCTGCCGTTCCGGCTGGTGTGCCGGCCGGCCTTCGACTATGGCCGGGCCCGCCACGAGGCGACCGTGCAAGACGGCGGCGTGCTGTTCCGGGCCCCCGGCCTGACGCTGTTGCTGACGGGCACGGTGCCCGCGCGCATCGACGCGGGGGCGGCGGCGGCGGAGTTTCGCCTCGAACGCGGACAGCGGGCGAGCTTCGTGCTCGAAAGCGTGGCCGGCGCGGGTGATTCGTTCGCGCCGACCGGGGACGGCGAGATCCAGGGTCTCTTCGACGAGACCGTGTCCTTCTGGCGCACGTGGCTCTCACGGTCACGCTATGCGGGGCGCTGGCGCGAAAGTGTCGACCGCTCAGCGCTGGCGCTCAAGCTCCTGACCTTCGAGCCCACCGGCGCCATCGTGGCGGCCCCCACCACGAGCCTGCCGGAGCGCGTGGGCGGCGCGCGCAACTGGGATTACCGGTACACGTGGATACGCGACGCGAGCTTCACCCTGTTCGCGCTGCTCCGTATCGGGCTGACCGAAGAGGCGGGCGCCTTCATGCGCTGGCTCGAGGCCCGTTGCCAGGAGATCGAGGCCGACGGCACGCTCCAGGTCGTGTACGGGGTCGACGGCCGTCATGATCTGGACGAGACGATCCTGACCCATCTGCGCGGCTACCGGGGCTCGGCGCCGGTGCGCATCGGCAACGAAGCCTACCGCCAGCTCCAGCTCGACATCTACGGCGAGCTGATGGACGCGGCGTATCTGTACAACAAGCACGCGGCGCCGCTGTCATTCGACATGTGGGCCAATCTCCGCACGCTCCTCGAGTGGCTCGAGCGGAACTGGCAGAAGCCCGACAGCGGCATCTGGGAGATTCGCGGCGAGCCCCGGCAGTTCGTGCATTCCAAGGTGATGTGCTGGGTCGCCTTCGAGCGCGCCATGCGCGTGGCACGGGCCCGCGGCCTGCCCGGGCCCTACGAGAAGTGGCGCGCCGCCCGCGACGCCATCTATCAGGACACGCTCGAGAAGGGTTGGAACGCGAAGGTCGGCGCCTTCACCCAGTACCACGGAAGCTCGTCGCTGGACGCGGGGCTCCTGCTCATGCCGGCCGTGAAGTTCATGGGGCCGACCGACCCGCGCCTCCTCGCCACTCTCGAACGCATTCGTGCACCGCTACGATCCCGCCGTGGCCGCTCCCGACGGTCTGGAGGGCAGCGAAGGGACCTTCAGCGCGTGCAGCTTCTGGCTGGTGGATTGCCTGGCGGGAGCGGGCCGCCTCGACGAGGCCCGGCTCATGTTCGAGAAGACCCTGACCTACGCCAACCACGTCGGCCTTTTCGCCGAGCAGATCGGGCTTTCCGGAGAATCGCTGGGCAATTTCCCGCAGGCCCTCACGCACCTGGGTCTCATCAGCGCGGCGACCAATCTCGATCGCGCGCTCGATCGGCCGCTCGCCGCGGACTGCTGACCGGGCGCGGTCGGTTCAGCTCAGGCCGATCAGCCGTGGGCCGCTCGCCTTGTCCCCGCTTGCCCCGCCGCTTGCGGTCCCGCTCGGTCTCGGCTACGATCCGGGCTCGGAGTGGTGCCGGAAGGTCGGGCGTTTCGTCACCGAGAGACTCCTGGTCGGGACTCGGGGGGTGCGCCCATGTCGAATACGAATACGGCCGCGTTCGTCTAGCATTCGATGCGCCAGGGACTCATCGCGCTGACCATCCCGGCGGACTGTCGATCTCCCGCGTCCTTCGCTCGCATGGCCGGTGTCGCGGCGGTCTACTTCGTCGCAGGCAAGATTGGCCTGTCTCTCGCTCTCATCCATCCGAGCGCTAGCGCAATATGGGCCCCCTCCGGGATCGCGCTCGCCGCGCTCTTGCTCATGGGCGTCCGCCTGTGGCCCGCCATCTTCGTGGGGGCCTTCCTCGTGAATGAGACCACCGCGGGCTCGCTGGTCACCTCGCTCAGTATCGCCTCGGGCAATACTCTCGAAGCGGTCGTCGGGTCGTACCTGGTCACCCGCTTTGCTCACGGCCGCAAGTGCTTCGATCAGGTGGGGGGCATCTTCAAGTTCGCCGCCCTGGCCGGTCTGTGCAGCACGACGGTCAGCGCCACGATCGGCGTGACGAGCCTGAGCCTCGCGGGATTCGCGCCGTGGGCCGGCTACGGCTCGATCTGGCTCACCTGGTGGCTGGGCGATGCCACGGGCGTGCTCGTCATCGCCCCGCCCATCGTCTGCTGGGCTTCCGACCACTCCCTCGCCGATCTGCGCCGCCGCTATCTCGAAGCGGGATCGCTCCTGCTGGCCGTTGCCGCCACTGGCATCATCGTGTACTTCGGGCTCATCCCGTTCCCGGAGACCGGCTTTCCGATGTGGTTTCTGTCCATCCCAGTCCTCCTGTGGGCGGCCCTCCGCTTCGGCCGCCGCGAGGTGGCGACTCTCCTCGCGCTGCTCGCGGCCACCGCCATCGTGGCCATCCTTCGGGGCCACGGCTCGTCACCGGCCGTGCCGGAGAACCAGCTGTTTCTGCTGCTGCAGGTGTTCATGAGCGTCATCAGCGTGACCATGCTCGCGGTGGCGACGCTCTTCGTCGAGCGCAAACGGGTGGAAGAGGCGCTTCGGCGAAGCGAGGAGCGCTACCGCATCCTCGCCGATACCGTGCCGGTGATCGTCTTCTCGACGACGGGCGACGGCCTCGGGACCTACTGCAATGAGCGATGGTTCGAGTACACGGGCATGACACCGGAGGCGTCACGAGACCGCGGCTGGATCTCCGCCGTGCATCCCGACGATGCGCGGATGCACGAGGCCGATTGGCCCCGGCAGCTGGCCCAGGGCGAGCCCTTCCGCCTCGAGGTCCGCCTCCGCCGCGCCGACGGACTCTATCGCTGGCACGCGATCCGCGGCGTGCCCTGGCGAGACGGGCGGGGGGACATCGCCAGGTGGATCGGCACCTGCACCGACATCGAAGACAGGAAGCGCGCGGACGCGGACCGCGAGAGGCTGCTCAGCAGCGAGCGCTCGACACGGGTCGAGGCGGAATCGGTCTCGTCGATGCTGCGGCGTCTCCAGATGGTCATGGATGCCGCGCTGCCCGAGGTGGGCCTTGAAGATCTGCTGCACGCGCTCCTGGGACGCGTGAAGCTCGCCCTTGGGAGCGACACGGCCACCGTCCTGCTCCTGGACGGCGGCGGTCAGCTGCTCGTGCCCATCGTCTCGGACGGTCTCCAGGCGGAGAGTGGTGAAGCGATACAGATCCCCGTGAACAGGGGGGTCGCGGGACGGATTGCCGCCAGCGAGGACGGCCTCATCATCGACGATCTGGCCACGGTGGATGTGGTCAATCGCCTTCTCAAAGAGCGGGTCACGTCGATCGTCGGCGCCCCGTTGAGGGTCGATGGGCGGTTGATCGGCGTGATGCACGTCGGCAGCCTGAGTCTGCGCCACTTCACCCATGACGACCTTCACCTGCTGCGGCTCGTCGCCCATCGGGCGGCGCTCGCGATAGAGCGGGCACGTCTCCACGAGACGGAGCGAGCGGCGCGGGTCGAGGCCGAAGCGGCCAGCCGGGCCAAGGACGAG
>WNFC01009500.1_pt1 | contig 12308 bp, 10 predicted proteins | sample 5400541 | NCBI WGS metagenome assembly WNFC01 (sample SAMN13153342, study PRJNA577476) | soil metagenome | isolation source: 120 cm saprolite under Douglas fir tree site 2 hole 2 replicate 1 | place: USA:California | collected 2015-04-18 | reverse complement strand
AGCAGTACTCCCTCGACGGCTACAAAAACGATTGTGGCAACTATCAGGGTAAACCAGAACAGGCTTGCTTCTCGCGCGGCGACAGGCCCAAAAGTATTTAAAACAGAAGGGCTGTTCTCAGCGCAAGCGCTTAAGAGAAGCGAAGACAGAAGCATGGCTGCGACGATGACGATCCAGCGCTTCGTCCCGCGAAATAAAGGCATCCTCACTGCGGCAACTCCTAAAAAAGAAATTTGAACCCGATTCATGGGCGATACATATCTCATTCTAGCGTGTAGTGTAGCCATCTTGCCTGACGGGGGGCTTGCAGTTCCTCGCCAGTACCTTACAACAACCTGAACGCGCAAGCTACACAACGCTTGTGCCCTGCTCTGACATGCCTGATAATGAAGTTTACCGACCAACATCGGTCATGTGTCGACCAACATCGGTCATGTGTTGTCATGCTGAGCGAAGCGAAGCGAAGTGGAAGCATCTCCGCGTCCCTGTCGCCAGACCCTTCGCTGCGCTCAGGGTGACACACTGATATGACCGATCTTGGTTGGTAAAACTCATAATCAGCATTCTACAACATCTTGCCTGGCTTCTTCTGCTCTCTGCTTCGCTTCCTGCTGCTGCATCCAGCGGATAAACAGGATACTGACGACAACGATATAGATGATATTCCCCGGGACCCACATGATCAGCCCGCCCAGCTGCTGGTCGGTTGCAGGGGAGATGCCCCAGACGCGCGGGGCGTGGATGTAAGGCGCATAGAGGGGCGCAGCAAAGGTGAGCCCGGCCCCCAGCGCCACGATGGGCATGCCACCGAGAAAGAGGTAAAGCACCTGGCCACCGAGGGACAGGCGTGGCAAATCCCTGGTCATTGGGCTGAACATAGGCCACCAGTAGATGACAGCAAAGACGATGAAGGTCACGTGCTCCAGGATATGTATATTCTGATTGGTCAAGGTTGCGTTATACAAAGGAGGCGCATGCCAGAGCCAGAAGTCTGCATTGAATAAGAAGAAGGCCACCAATGGATGCGTCAGCACTCGGGCTACAGGAAGTACGAGGCGATTACGTATAATGGGTTTGAGCAATACCTCGGGGGTGCCCAGCAGCAAGAGGGGCGGGCCGATCATGGTGAGGAGGAGATGTTGTACCATGTGCATACTGAAGAGATACCTGTCACCTATTTCGTCTATTGGTGAGACCAGGGCAAGAAATATGACCAGGATGCCCAGCCAGAAGGAGATCACCTGGCTTTGCTTGACGCCCTCGATGAGCGTGTACGGTTTGCGCAATAGGCCTACTGCGTAGAGATACAGGCCGAGGACGACGGCCGTACCGATGATGATGGATGGCTCCCAGTTCCACTGTGTGAGCCAGAAGTTGAGTCCTACATCCACCACTGGTTTGCTGACCTTTCCAGAGTGATTTTCCTATCTCTGCACATACATTACATACTATAACAAGCGAGCACAAGGGGGATGGGAGACATTCAGGCAACTGTAAGGAGTGGTTTACGCTCTGCAAGGAATGCAATAGGGCTGCCAGCGACAATAGTTATGCATGAAATTATCTGGGACGGGCGCAACACGTTGGGTCCCTACGGAGGTTGCTATTTTTATGAGGGCCATACGCCGTATTGCATGGGTGACGGTTGGGTTTACATATTTTCTGGTTTCGCTGGGCGGTACTGTGCGAGTCGAGAACGCCGGATTAAGCTGCCCCGACTGGCCGCTGTGCTACGGCAAAGTGTTTGCCTTTCCAGATGTGGGGGCGCTGTACGAGGAGGCGCATCGCTACACCGCCTCAATTGTCAGCGCCTTGATTGTGGCGCTGGTAATTTGCGCGTTGCTATGGGCGCGCGAAGAGCGCCAGGTGCTCATCCCTGCTTTGATCGCGCCAGTATTGCTGGCCGTACAGATTGTACTTGGCGGCCTCACCGTGCTGTGGAAGCTGCCGCCAACGATTATCACGGCGCACCTGGGAACGGCCCTGGCGATTTTTGCTACAGTGATTACGATAGCGGTGATGTCAGGCAAAGCGGTCCCAAGCAAGGAACATCCAAGCAAGACGCGCAAGTTTGCCTTGTTGGCGATGACGAACGCGCTGTTTGTCTACGGGCTGATGCTCAGCGGCTCTTACGTGGTGGGGAGCGGGGCATCGTTGGCTTGTCCAGGCTGGCCCCTCTGTGGGACGCCACCGGCGTGGGCGGTGACCTATCACCTGGCAGATATCAATGTGCTTCACCGCTACATCGCCACCTTCGTTGGGCTCGTGCTGATATGGACGGTGGTATCGGGGTGGCGCAGGCGCAAGGCCGCACCCGGCCAGGCCTGGATCGCGCTGGCGGCAGGCATTCTCTTCGTGGTACAGGCAGCGGTAGGCGGCCTGGTTGTCCTGCTGCGCAGGCCCGATCTCATAGCTGCTCTACACCTGGCGCTGGCCACGGCGGTATGGGGTCTGCTGGTGATACTGGCGGTGCTGGCTGCACGCCAGTTGCGTGCAGCGCCTGGAGGCAGTGATTTGGAGAAACTCGAGGAAGCCGAGCCTAAGAAAGAGCGGAACCTGGTTGGACAGACTATCGCGAGCTACGTTGACCTGATGAAACCACACGTTACAGTATTGTTGCTCGGCACAACTGCGGCGGCTATGGCCATTGCTGCCGGGGGTTTACCTCCACTAGGGCGGATGCTGGCGACATTACTGGGGGGTGCAATGGCAGCCGGCAGCGCTAATTGTATCAACTGCTATATCGATCGTGATATCGACCTGATCATGGGGCGCACACAGCGACGTTCGTTACCATCGGGCAGGGTGCAGCCGGCACACGCGTTGATCTTTGGTATTGCGCTGGGCATTGGGGCGTTCATCGTGCTGGCGGCCTTCGTGAACCTGCTCAGCGCTACCCTGGCGTGCTCAGCGATTTTATTCTATGTGTTCATTTATACGATGTGGCTGAAGCGTTCCTCGGCGCAGAACATCGTGATTGGCGGAGCGGCCGGGGCTGTACCGGTACTGGTGGGATGGGCAGCGATGACAAATACGATCACGCTGCCAGCTATCTGGCTCTTTGCAATTATCTTCTACTGGACGCCGCCACACTTCTGGGCGCTCTCGCTGTTGATCCAGAAAGATTATGAGAAGGCGCACATACCTATGCTACCAGTGGTGATGGGCGAGGCCGAGACGCGCAAGCAGATTTTCCTGTACTCGCTGCTGCTGCTGGCTGTCACCCTGGTGCTGTTTGGCATGCACGCGATGGGTTACCTGTACCTGGTAGTGGCAGTTACGTTAGGTGGCATCCTGGTCTACATGTCGGTACGCCTCATGCGGGACCGGTCGAAACGCTGGGCGCGTACGCTGTTCTGGTATTCCAACTGTTACCTGGCAGCAATTTTTGCCACTATGGTGGTAGACAGGGTTATACAACGATGAACTGGCGTTTAGCTTCACGTCTCTCTGTGATTGTTATGGCTTTGCTGGTGGTCGTGTTTGTGATCTTCCTGCAGGACATTGAGCAGAGATTCAGCGGATCGTTTGCTGCCAGTGGACAAAGTACAAATCAAGCGGGGCTACAAGGAACGAACCTTGGTAGTACGCCTGCGCCCGATTTCCGGCTGACCGACCAGTTTGGCGCTCCCATCTCACTCTCACAGTTCGAGGGAAAACCAGTTGTGTTGACGTTCCTCTATACACACTGTAAAGACTTATGCCCGCTGACTGCGGAGAAGCTCCACGTGGTGATGCAGAACCTGGGCAGCGACGCACAGAAGGTGGCGGTGCTGGCTGTGAGCATAGACCCAAAGGGAGACACAACCGCCGCCGCGCTCGCGTTCTCGAAGGCCCACAGGATGGAAGGTTACTGGCATTTTCTTACGGGAACGTTCAATGCCCTCTCCCCAATCTGGTCAAACTACGATGTTTATGCTGACACGAGTGACCAGTCAGTGAACCACTCTTTTGCGCTCTATGTGCTCGATAAGCAGGGACGTGAACGTATTTTCCTGGACGATAGTTTTACCCCGGCGGAGCTGACGGCAGATTTGAAAATTTTGCTGGGCGAGTAGCCGTTCCACGGTTCAGTTCACAGAAAAACTCATCCTCAGCATTGTTGACTAGAAACACCTCTTGAGTTATGCTTGTATGCAGGAAATGCGTTTTGCCGTCATTACGTTATCTTACTATAGAAGATGTGGCCAAAGCCAGGTGGGGGCGAGGGTGCCAGCAATGGTAATGGCAGAGTATTAAAAAGCGTAGTAAGTATTTTTACACGTGACTGTAGACAAGCATAAAGAAAAGGCATGCAAGAAGCGCAAACGTGGCGTGAACTACTGGGAACTATCATCAGGGACCCACAGGAGAAACAGCGGCTTGCTGACGAACTGCAAGTTGGCCCAATCAGTCTGATGCGTTGGGTGAACGGCCAGGCGACTCCACGTCCGCAGAAGCTATGGGAATTGATCAATGCTCTTCCCCAGCATCGCCCGGTGCTGTTGGAGTTGATCGGAAGGGAGTTTGAAGGCTTTATCATCGCATTTGAGAGAATAAGCGATGATACGTCACAAGAAATTCCTTCTGCATTTTACGCTCGTGTGCTCAGCGCGTACAGCACTACACCGCGTTTGCTACGTTCCACATCGATCTCCAGTCTTATTTTGCAACAGGCACTGGCGCACCTTGATCCAAACAAGCAGGGCATGTCCATAACAGTTGTGCTGTGTTCTACTCCCAGGCCGGGAGGCAAGGTGCGCAGCTTGCGCGAGACCATGGGCAGGGGGACATACCCCTGGAAGAGCCACCTGGATAACCAGGCGCTGCTGCTCGGGTACGAATCACTGGCGGGATACGCTGTTACCACTTTTCGCTCTGTAGCCAATCAGAACATCAAAGAAGGGCAAACCTTTTTTCCAGTCTTGCGCACCGAGTACGAGGAGAGCGCGGCCGCCTGTCCTCTTTTGCAAGGGAATCGCGTTGCTGGATGTCTGCTGGTGGCAAGTAACAAAGTAAACTATTTTACGCCTGCTCGCCAGGCGCTTATCAAGAACTACGCCAATCTACTGGTGCTGGCATGCGAACCCGAAGATTTCTATGACCAGCAAAGCATCGAGTTAGGAATCATGCCATCCTTAGAGGCGCAGCAGCCATACTTTGCTCACTTTCAACAGCATGTCACTGATCTGATGGTGCGGACCGCTGCAGAAGAGCATCCAATGACCAGGACGCAGGCTGAGCTTGAGATATGGCAGCAATTGGAGGAAGAGTTTCTCCGCTTATCAGGGCAAGTGGCAAAAAACACACAAGACCAGGGGGCATTTGATGTCAACAGCAGCGGATTCATCCAAGAATGAGAATGAGAGCACTTACGTGATCAATGCCGAGGACGCGGCAGAGATGGCGCGCCTGCTCGACCAGGATGTCAATGTCCATGGCTTCCTCCGGTACCCGCCGTTGTTTCCGAACCTGTGTAGCCGATAGAATGGGCGAAGGCTTCGAAGAGGCGGCGCTGTTCGCTGTTGAGATGCTTGGGGAGTATGACGGATACTTCAGCATAGAGGTCGCCGCGATGCTCTGGTTGGCCCAGTTGAGGCATGCCCTGGCCACGCAAACGGAAGGCTTTGCCGTTGGGGGTTCCAGCAGGGATACGCAACAGCAAGCGGCGCCCATCGGGCGTTGGAACCTCGACTTCGCCGCCAAGGACGGCGACCGGCAGGGGAACTTCTATCTTTGTGCGGAGGGTGGTTCCTTCCCTGGTATAGCCTGGATGAGGCAGCATCTGCACGAGTAGGTAAAGATCACCGCGACCCGAGGTGCCTTGAGCGCCCTGGCCGGCAATGCGTATGCGCGAGCCATTGTCTACTCCAGCAGGGATCTTTACCTCTAAGCGGCGAGTGCTGCCATCACTATCTGCCAGCTCGAAGACACGGGTTGCGCCTTTGTATGCTTCGGCGAGCGTGACCTCCACAGGGGCTTCTATGTCCTGTCCACGCGCTGCCCTGCTACGCCCTCTGCTCGTGGCGCGTGTGCCTCCACCCACACCAGGCGAGAAAGTTGAACCGAAGAATGTTTCAAAGAAGTCGGAGAAGGGGGACTGGTCGCCGAAGATATCGCGCAAGTCTTCTTCATCGGCTGTGCGGTACTGGTATTGTCCGCTACCTCTCGCCCAGCCGGGGGCCTCGGCTCCGGGCGCATGCCCGTATTGCTGGTAATAGTCGCTCAATTCGTCATATTTCTTGCGCTTCTCGGGATCGGAGAGCACTTCATTGGCCTCGTTGATCTCCTTAAATTTCTCTTCGGCATCTTTGTTGTCCGGATTCACGTCAGGGTGGTGCTGGCGAGCCAGTTTGCGGTAAGCCTGCCGGATTTCTTTTTCGGTCGCGTTTTTGCTCACGCCTAATGTCTTGTAGTAGTCTTTATAGTCGACAGCCATAGGTACCTTCTTTTATGGGGTCATTGCACGATAGCTATGTCATTATATCTCATAATGAGCCGCAGTAGCAGGGCGACCGTGGCGGGGCCACACAGCCCCCCAGACTGCGTTCGCAAAGGTCACCGCAAGACGATGGTAAGCATCGTCCTTACATTTTCGGCCCGGGCCGTTGAGCCGCGGCCAGCGGTGGTTCCGGCCCGGCTGTAGATTCCCTGCCCAATCTGTTGCATGGTGTGTTCCAGGCAGATCACTCGTTCTGATTAGAGACAACGACCTGGGCGGGTCGAATGATACGTTCTCTATAGGCATAGCCCGGGCGCGTGACATCGAGAACAATCCCCGGCGGGACATCCGAACGCGCCTCCGTTGCCACGGCCTCGTACATATGCGGGTTGAATGCTTCTCCCGCTTTGCCGACCTGCTGTATACCCAGTTGATTCAGTGTGGCCGTGAGCCTCTTTGCAACCAGGAGGAGACCCTGAATCCAGGGGTCATTGACAAGATCAGGTGGAGCAGTTTCAAGCGCCCGCCCAAGGTCATCAAGCACAGGCAAGAGCTGTTGTAGTACAGCAATTTGCGCTGTTGTCCGTACTTCATCCTGTTCTTGCTTAATACGACGCCGGTAGTTTATGAAATCGGCCTGGGTACGGCGCAGAAGGTCCAGGTATTCTTCAGCTTTCTGCTGTTCTTCCGCAAGCTTTTGCTCTAATTGGGCTCCATTCTGGTTGGAGTCACCTGTTTCTTCCTGCGGAGAACCTGTGGTATCCTGTATTTGTTCGTCATCTTGCATGTTGTATCTCCTTAATAGCGGTTTAACCCTCGACACAAAAGGGGTTTACTACATCTTACCAGGTTTGCACATGACCTGAATACTCTCTTCTTCTGAACACGCCTCGATCTAAAGTAATGTCACACACCTCCCAGCCTGAGCGGTGATCTTCCCGCCAAAAGCGCAGGTTTAAGGAGCAGCGACTGACGCAGGTGATGTAATACGATATCGGGCAACCACACGAGAAGCATAGGGCTAACGTAGAGGCCTGTGTGGCCCATCAGCACGCAGGCTAAGGATGATGCAAGGCCATCTGTAGAACCTGGGCGAGGTGCAGGGCACGGCGGTCTGTTGCCTGGGCGATCTGTTCGCGGCAACTGAAGCCGTCGGCGATGATGATGGTGTCCTTAGCAGCATCGCGTACAGCGGGCAGCAGCACCCGTTCACCGGCCTTCATAGAGATATCATAGTGATCTTTCTCAAAGCCGAAGGCGCCGGCCATGCCACAGCAGCCGGTGTCAGGCACAGTGAAGTCCAGGCCGAGCTTTGACAGGATTGCTTCTTCGCTGCCCATACCCATGATGGCTTTATGATGGCAGTGACCATGCACAAGCGCCTTGCGCTGGAGCCGGGGAAATTCGAAATGTTCTGCCTGCTTTGCAAGAAATTCGCCGAGCAGGAAGGTTTGCTGGCTGAGTCGCCTGGCTTCTGCATCGCTCGGGAAAAGGTTGACGAGTTCATCGCGGAAGACTGCAACACAGCTCGGCTCAAGTCCAACCACGGGCACGCCCTGGGTAATTTGTGGCCGCAGGGTATCGAGTATGTTTCTGAGCAGGTGTTTTGCCGTGTCGAGCATGCCGTAATCGTAAAGCGGGCGGCCGCAACATAAGGCCTGCTGCGGCACCTCGACGCGGTAGCCAGCGGCTTCAAGCACTTCGACTGCTGCGATAGCGGTCTCAGGATGGAAATGATTGTTGAACGTGTCAGGCCACAGGATGACCACCGGCTTTTCCAGGTTGCGCGGGCTGCGCTGACGGAACCACTGCTTGAAAGTTTGAGGGGCGAATGCCGGGACCTGGCGCTGAGGAGCGATACCTGCCAGTTTCTTTGCTACGTTCCGCAGCAACGGCGCATGGGTGAAGAAGTTTGCAACGCCCGGCATGAATGCTGCCAGCCGCGCCCACCAGTGGATCAGGCCCATAGTATAGGCGGTAAGCGGGCGCAACCTTCTTTCATAGTAATGCGAGAGAAATTCAGCTTTGTAGGTTGCCATATCGACATTTACCGGGCAGTCACTTTTACACCCTTTGCAGGCAAAGCAGAGGTCCAGCGCCTCTTTTACTTCTTCGCTGCGCCAGCCACCCTGTAAGGGATGGCCTTCCAGCATTTCAAAAAGCAAGCGGGCACGTCCGCGCGTCGAGTGCTGCTCTTCGCGCGTGACCATGAAGCTGGGGCACATAGTGCCACCCTCGATGCGACGGCATGCACCCACGCCGACACAGCGCAGGGTAGCGCGGGAAAAACTGCCCTGGTCGTCAGGGAACTTGAAATGCGTTTTAAGCTGCGGCGGGTTGTAAGAGGTACCCAGACGCAGGTTTTCGTCCATACGATAGGGGTTCACTACTTTACCAGGGTTCATCTTGCCTTCAGGATCCCAGATGGCCTTAAATTCCTGGAAGGCTGCGACCAGTTCCGGTCCGAACATTTTTGGCAGGAGTTCGGCGCGCGCCTGGCCGTCGCCGTGTTCTCCTGAGAGCGAGCCACCATAGCGTACCACCTGGTCGGCGGCATCTTCCATGAAGGAGCGGAACTTTTTGATGCCAGCGGTGGTTTCGAGGTCGAAATCGATGCGCGTATGGACGCATCCCTGGCCAAAGTGACCATAGAGGTCGGCCTCGTAATCGTATTTGTCATACAGCTTTTGAAGGTCGCGCAAATAGTTGCCCAGCTTGTCGGGAGGAACCGCCGCATCTTCCCAACCTTCCCACTTGAGCTTTTCGCCGGGCACAAAGGTACTGGCGCCCAGCCCGGACTCACGGACCTGCCAGATCAGCCTGGCCTGTTGAGGATTATCGAAGAGCTTCATGGCGGGCGCGTGGTCTTTTTTCCCCAGTTCTTCCATCAATGCACGGGCATGGTCAACGGCTTCCTGTTTTGTTTCGCTGCCGAACTCAACAAGGAGCCAGCCACCGCCGCCCGGCAGCAGCTTTACATTCTCGGGATGCAAGTGTTTCTTCCGCATGCCCTCGATGAGGCGATTATCAAAGCCCTCTAACGCGATTGGTTTGTGTGCCAGGATCTCCATGAGATGATCACAGGCGGTGTAAACGTCGGGATAGCCAAGCACCAGGAGCGTGCGAGCAGGCGGGCTGTACACCAGGCGAACGGTTGCCTCCAGGACGGTGACACAGGTACTTTCCGTGCCAACCAGGGCCCGGGCGACATGGAACCCGTTTTCCGGCAAGAGTTGATCGAGGTTGTAGCCCGAGACGCGGCGAGGAATGTTGGGGAAGCGTTCCCGGATCAGACCAGCATATCTATCGCGCAGGGACTTAAGGCGAGCGTAGATCTGGCCGCGCCGGCCGCCCTCTTGAATGATGCGTTCGAGGTCCTCGTCGCTCGTCCTGCCGGCGCGCATGCGCAGGCCATCATAGGTCAGTATCTCCAGTTCTTCGACGTTATCATCCGTTTTGCCGGACATTACGGAATGAACACCGCAGGAATTATTCCCGATCATGCCGCCGAGGGTGCAGCGAGCATGAGTAGTCGGGTCCGGGCCAAATGTGAGTTTAAAGTGTTCCGCTGCATTGCGCAGGTCATCGAGAATGGTGCCCGGTTGCACGTGCGCTAGCTTTTGCTGTGGGTCTATTGAGATAACCTGGTTCATGTACTTTGACATATCGATGACAACTGCCGCGTTGCAGCACTGTCCAGCTACGCTTGTGCCACCACCGCGCGTAAAGATAGGCGTGCTGTAGCGGCGTGCTGCCGCTACGGTCTTAACGACATCATCCACATCTTTGGGGATCACGACGCCTACCGGCACCTGCCGGTAATTAGAAGCATCTGTCGCGTACATCGCTCGACTGCCATTATCGAAACGCACTTCGCCACGAACGGAGGCACGCAGCTCAGCCGCCAGAGTCCCAGCAGGGTTCGAGGATTTCATCATTAAAGGAGTAGGCCTTTCATCTGGATGTATCATTCCTGACACCGGTTGTGGATTGAGATTGATCCATGTGGGTTACGGGCTGTCTGTTCTCAATAGCGCGTAATGGAGAGAGCCACTCGCTGAGTCCGTGGCTGCGGCCACCAAGCAATTGCCAGGCGCGCATCAGGCCAAGAGCATAAATACCTAAGAGCAAAGGAGCGATTACGGAGATGGGGGCGGAATTGGCCGGGGAAAGTAAAAGTAGTATCCCAGCGTAGAGTTCGTATCCGTAGAGGAGAAGGCCCGCAAAGATCAGTGCCGTCCTGCTAACTATGCTGAGCCATTTTCTTTCCGCGTGCCTAAAAAGGTTCCAGCCGAGGATGAATTGGTTCTCGAGCCCAACCAAGCTAAGAACGAGGGCTGCCCACCCCAGGTTCGTATGGGGAAGGAGGGCCACCGGCGAAAGAAAGAAGGCGTTGAGCAAGGCGGTATAGGCGCTAATTGCTACCGCCTGTCGTTCCACAGGGGCACCTCGCATTACTGTTTGTTCTGGGGCAATGGAGACGGCCACGAAGAGCAGACCCACCAGTGCCGCGCCAGCTCCCGCGCTCGCAAGAAAGTAATCGTGAAATGCTTCTGGAACCATGGGTTGACCTCTTCCTCTATCATGTCATTGGACCGGAAAACTCGATTACAAGCATAGCTGATATCAAACAAAAAAACAATCGTGTATGGAAAAATCACAGTTGATGTCAGAACCGATATGGGAAACTGTTTTTACGGGATGGGAACGGAGTGATATGATAGAAGAACGGTGAAAAAACTTGAAGGATTGGTTAGCCTGAGGAGCTGAGGAGGTTCAGGTATGACGAAGCTATTTGTGGCCACAGGCGAGGGACTCGCCCAGATTGTGCAACAGGGGAACGAGTGGGTGGCGACGCGCATGCTGACCGGCAGCGGTATGCAGTGCCTTGCGCTCGATCCAAGGGAGCCAGGAACGCTCTATGCTGGCTCACGCGGCAAAGGAGTCTGGAAGAGCAGCGACGGTGGTGCGTCCTGGCAGGACATGTCTTTGCCGCAGCCGGATGTCTTTTCGGTAGCTGTCAGCCCGGCAGATGGGAGCGTGTATGCCGGCTGCGAGCCGAGCATGCTCTTCCGCAGCAGCGATGGTGGGCGACACTGGGAAGAACTGGCCGCGCTGCGCAGTATTCCTTCTGCCCCAACGTGGAGCTTTCCGCCGCGCCCGTGGACCTCGCATGTGCGCTGGATTGCCCCCAATCCACATGAAGCGGGGCTCCTGCTGGTCGGTATCGAGTTAGGCGGCCTGATGTATAGCAAAGATAGCGGGCAGACATGGAGCGACCATCGCCCAGGCGCGCAACGCGACGTTCACGCATTGGCATGGCATCCAAACGTGCAGGGCCGTGCCTACGAGGCGGGTGGTGGCGGCGCAGCCTGGAGCCACGATGGGGGATGGACGTGGCGAGCAGCCGACGCTGGGCGTGACCGCCACTACACGTGGGGATTGGCGCTCGACCCTGAAGACCCTGATTGCTGGTACATCTCGGCGAGTCCCGGCCCGCGACAGGCGCACAGTAACGGCGCGGCGCAGGCATTTATCTACCGCTGGCGCGGGAATGGGCCATGGCAGGCGCTGGGAGGCGGACTGCCGCAGCCGCTCAACAGTTTTCCGTATGCCCTTGCGAGCGCACCAGGTGAGCTCTACGCGGGCCTGGGCGATGGACGCATCTATGCCAGCTACGATGGAGGAGATACGTGGCAGCAGCTGCCATTGCGCGGCGAAGGGCTGTCGAGCGTATCGGCAATGGTCTGCGTTCAATAGGACCTACCTCGCAGCAAGAAGACCCGTCGCAGTCATACCGAGGAGCAGCAGTGCGTTGATCGTCCATAACGCGGTACGTATCCAATTGCTTCGGACGAGGGTACTGATGACCTCGGCGGAGAAGCCC
>WNFC01007122.1_pt1 | contig 12309 bp, 6 predicted proteins | sample 5400541 | NCBI WGS metagenome assembly WNFC01 (sample SAMN13153342, study PRJNA577476) | soil metagenome | isolation source: 120 cm saprolite under Douglas fir tree site 2 hole 2 replicate 1 | place: USA:California | collected 2015-04-18 | reverse complement strand
TCACGACGAGCGAGCGCAGCGCCGGGTTCTGGTCGCGCCACTTGCGGACCTGCGAGCACGCTTGCTCGAGCACCCACTGCCCGATCGGTACGATCAGTCCCGTCTCTTCGGCGAGCGGGATGAAGTCGACGGGCGAGACAAGCCCTCGCCGCGGATGTTGCCAGCGCGCCAGCGCCTCGACGCCACTGATACTGCGGTCGGCCAGCGAAACGATCGGCTGGTAGTACACGCGCAGCTCGCCCTGGCTCAGCGCGCGGCGCAGCTCGATCTCGGTCTGGAGTCGCTCGCGGGCACGGGCGTCCATCGCGCTATCAAAGATTTCGAGGCGACCCTTACCGTTGGCCTTGGCCGCGTACAGCGCCACATCGGCCTCGCGCAGCAGCTCGTCAGGCTGTTGACCTGGGCGGCTCATGGTCACCCCGATACTGATCCGGACGAAGACGTCTTGTACGCCGAGCTCGAATGGCGCCACGCACCCGGCCAGACAGACCTCGGCCAGCGTGATCGCCGCCGCCAGATCGGGCACATCTTCGACCAGGATCGCGAACTCGTCGCCGCCGAACCGCGCGACGGTGTCCGTGGCGCGCAGGGCCGACTGCAAGCGTTGCGCGAACGCGACCAAAAGCAAGTCGCCGGCGGTGTGGCCGAGGCTGTCGTTGACGGTCTTGAAGTCATCCAGATCGACGAACAGCACCGCCAACTGGCCACCATCGCGATCGGTACGCGCCTGAGCGTGAACGATGCGGTCGTAAAACAGAGCCCGGTTGGCCAGACCCGTCAGCCCATCATGGAAGGCGCGATGGACGAGCTGCTCTTCGAGCGCCTTGCGCTCGCTCACATCGCGGCTGTTGAGCACGATGCCGTGCACGTCAGGATCGTCCAGGAGATTGGTCGCGATCGTTTCCAAATTGCGGCCGATGCCGTTGGGCAATTGGAAGCACCATTCGACGGGGCCGGTGGATCCACCCGACACAAGACCATCCAAGAACGCGCGGGCCCGTGGCACCTCGTTTGGCGCCAGCAGATCCAAGAGCGAGGTACCGACCAGGCCCAGGGCGTCGCGGCGCAGGATTTGAGTGACGGCCGGACTGGCGTAGCGCAGCGTCGCGTCGCGCTCGACGATGGCGATCATGTCCGACGAATGCTGGACCAGCGCGCGGAACCGAGACTCAGTCCGAGCGTGCGACAACTCGCCTTCGAGCCCGCGGATCCGTCGAACAACCCGCGCCAGGGTTTCGGCGGCGAGCACACCGGTCAGCGCAACCAGAACCCCCAGAGTCAGGACGAGGATCGGTGCGCCGAGCATACACGAGTATCGGCCCGTGCCCGGCGATCCATGAGACACCAGATAGGGGGTATGACGGGATTCGAACCTCTTTGACCGCCGCTACTTCGACATGTGACCGATCAAGGGCGTCTAGCGCAGCTCTTGGGACAGGTCTCCGAGCAGACACTTCGGCAAGTCGAGGATCATCTCCGCATAGCCCTGAGCCTCGATGGCGACGAAGCAATCTGAGATCAACTGACGGGTGGGCTCTAGAGGATTCGAACCTCTGGCCTCATGCATGTCAAGCATGCGCTCTAACCAGCTGAGCTAAGAGCCCGCGTAAGGTTGGAGTGTATCCAACAAAAGTCTGCAGGTCGAGCCAAATTGTATGGTAGAACATTCGTACTATTTGGTGGCTGCGCGGGGATCAACGCCGTGGCGGGGTGTGAGACTAAGTGGAAAGGCGACGCTTCCGAAGCGCTCGTCCTTTGGCGACTCGTTGATTGCTGGTATTAGGGTTCTTATCCCGTGGGGTGACAACGCTCGATACGACCTTGTCGTTGAGATCGGCGATCGGTACTTGCGCATTCAATGCAAAACGGGGCGGCTGAGAAACGGGTATGTGGTGTTTCTGACCTATGGAACCAGCCGAAATGGAAGACACTATCGGTACCTGCCAGGTGAGATTGACTACTACGCCATACGCTGCCAGGAGACCGGCGCCGTATATCTAGTGCCGTACGAGGAGGCTGGCTCGTCCCCTTCTCCGCAGCTCCGCATCGACGTCCCTCGGCCGAACTCGACAGGCGGACGGCAAATCGCGGGGGTGCGCTGGGCTGCGAAGTACGAGGCGAACGTCGTGATCGAGTCTTGGCTGCGTACGGGCGGGCGCTTCGAACCGCAGTGGTCAGCACCAGCAGTCGAACCCACCGGGCACTGGCATCCGCTCCGCCAACGAAGCCAGAAACTAACCAACTGAGCTACGCGCCCGTCTTCCTGAGTGTACTCAAGCGCGCGGCGGCTGGCGAATCCCCTGGGCAAATCGGGCGAAGCACCCTATGGGGACTTCGGTGTCAACTGAACCGCCGTGCCGTATATTTTCCACACGGCGAGCCGGCTCGCATGCTCCGTCTGGTCTCCATCCTCATCCTGGCCTTGCTCGCCTCCGCGTGCGGCTTTGGCACGTCGTCGCCGCCTGCGCCGACGCCGACCCTGGTCAAGCCCGCCAATTTGCTCACCCCTCGGCCAACCGTGCCGCCGGCGACGCCGACGCCGAGGGTCGTGGCAGCGCCGCGCATAGCGCTGCCCACGCTGATCCCGACGCCCGCGCCCAGCGTTCGAGGCATGCCTGTGGCCGCCTCAGAGCCGCTCCAGGGATTGCTGCTCGACGATCGCTTGACGAGCCCGATCATCGGCGAAAGCTTCCCGTATCGGATCTACCTGCCCCCCGACTATCAGCGCTCGCCGCAGAAGCGCTTCCCCGTGCTGTACATGCTGCACGGCGCGGGCGGCAATTACACCGAGTGGGCAGACTCGTTCCTGCCCGAACAGGCCGATCGGTTGATCGTGGCCCGCGTGATCCCGCCCATAATCGTGGTCATGCCCGACGACGGCGGTCAGACGTACTGGGCGAACTGGTCGGATGATGGTCCGCGCTGGGGCGACTACCTGACCGAAGACATCGTCTCGACGATCGACCAGCGCTACCGCACCCTGGCTAATCCCCAAAGTCGCGCCATCGGCGGTCTGTCGATGGGCGGCCTGGGTGCGCTGAACCTCGCCTTTCAGCATCCGGACGTCTTTGGCGTGGTCGGCGCACACAGTCCGTCGGTCCGCCTCGAGCCCGATCCCGCGTTGCCGTTTCTACAGGGCCAGACTTTTTGGGAGAACGACCCGGTCTGGCTGGCCCAGAACCGATCCGGCCTCGATTCACTCACAATCTGGCTAGATGCCGGTGATGAGGACCTGTGGCTGCCGAATATAGAAGCCGTACATGCCGCGCTGGTCGACGAAGGGCTCCATCCCGCCTGGCATATATTCCCAGGCCCGCACGAGGCCGGATACTGGATCGAGCACGTGCCCGACTACCTGCGCTTCTACGGCGGCGCACTCAAAACTTGACCGTTCCTCGACCGGCACTTTCCTTTTATTAATCGCAAGTGCATATACTGCGCTCCGGTCGATGCCCCGCACGCTCGTCGGAAGATTCGCGCTGATGCTGATCCTCGCAGCCACGCTGTTGTGGCCGGCAACCGCGTCGATCGCTGCCAGTCCGGGCACCACCGGCGCGTTGGCCGGGACGCCAATTCGTTCGGTTTTTCTGCGCGCGCCGCGCGGCGGGACGCTCCCCGGTAAGCCGGTCCAGGTGCTGCTGGCCCTCCACGGCATGGGCGGCAACGGCGAGGATTTTTCCAAAGAGCTGGTCGAGCAGGCCGACCGCTACGGCTGGCTGATCGTCGCCCCGACGATCGCCTACGGCGACTGGACCAACACCGCGGTGGTCTCGCGCGAGGAGCCGGTCCTGATCCACGCGCTGTCCGACTATCTCGACCAACTGCCCCAGGTAACCGGGCTGCAGACCCGGCGCCTGGTGCTCCTGCTGGGCCACTCACGTGGCGCGCAGCTCGCGCATCGCTTCGCCGAGTTCCGACCCGACAAAGTCCTGGCAGTCGCGGCGCTGTCGGCGGGCACGTATACCTTGCCGCTGTCATCGGGACCGCAGGGCAGCATGAGCTTCCCGTTTGGAGTCAAGGACCTCGCCCAATACGCCGGCAGCGCGTTCGACACGACTCGCTTCGACGGCATCCAGTTCTGGGTCGGTGTGGGCGGTCTGGACACCAATCCCGCCGACCTACCGCGGCAGTGGGACACGTACGAAGGCACGACTCGGCTGCAGCGCGCGCAGGCCTTCGAAGCGGCGATGCAGCAGATGGGCGCAAGCTCCGTCCTGCGCGTCTTCGGCGACGCAAAGCACGAGATCACCAGCGAGATGCGGCTGGCCGCGTGCACCTTCCTGGGCAAAGCGATGCAGACGCGCGCCCCGTTCGGGTCGCCACTGGCCGAGGCGCCCGTACGATACTGAGGGTTTGAGCCTCGCCACCTCCGACGAGCAACGCCTCACTTTAGTTCGGCGCTGGTCACCACCATTCGATCGTAGCCCTCGCTGGCGACGCCTGCCCACCATGGTGGGTCTAGGCGCCTGGGCCCTGGCCGCGCTGGCCGCCTTCGAAGGTCAGACCGTCGCCACCTCGCCCCGCCCCGAAGACGCCCGCCCGTGGCTCCTCGCCGCCGCCGTCCTCGGCTACATCGGCGTCCGCCTCCTGGAGGTCGACGAGCGAAGCGCAGATTCCCCAGAGGGGACCCATTCAGGTGCCAGCCACCACGCGAATGGGGACCGCCATCGCCTTGGGCACTCGTTCGTTTCGCGCCGTCAGAAGGTTGGCGGGCTGGCGATCATGGCCCTGGCCGTCGTGTATTCGCTCGTCGCTGCCGTGCTCGTGCAATTGCGACTGCCCGAGGGAGCGGCGACGTGGACCTGGCTCTTTGGCCTGGCGGCGGCGGTGGTGGGCGCGGCGCTGGTCGGTAATGTCCGGTGGCGTATCCGCGCGCCAAAGACAAAAGCGGCGTGGTTGGAGCTCGGCCTGCTGCTCGCCATCATGGCGATTGCGGTCTGGCTGCGCGTGCCAGACCTGGCGGCCATTCCGCCGAACTTGCATGGCGACGAAGTGTCGATCGGTCTGGACGCCCGCCTGGTCCTGGCGGGCGATATGCCCGCGGTCTTCGCGCTGGGCTGGTACGAAGTGCCAGCCCTGAGCTTCACGCTCCACGCCGCGACGATGGCCCTCTTCGGTGACAACCTGTTCGGTCTGCGCCTGGCCTCGGTCCTCGACGGCCTGCTGTCAATCCTCCTGCTCTACCTGCTCACAAAACGCCTGTGGGGCCCGCGCCCCGCCCTGTTAGCAGCCGCGTTCCTGACAGTGGCGGCGTGGCATATCCAATTCAGCCGCACGGGTTTCCACTACATGCAAGCGCCCGTGGCGACCCTGCTTGCCCTCTACTTCCTGGTGCGCGGTATCCAGCAGCGCGGCGTGCTGGACTGGCTCCTGTGCGGCCTGGCAATCGGCCTCAGCTTCGAGGTCTATTACGCCGCGCGCATCTCAGCGCTGCTGGTCGCCGCGTACCTGGCCTATCGCGTGCTGACGGAGCGGACCTTCGTGCGCGACCACGCCGCTGGCCTGGTTGCCCTGGCATTCGGCGCGCTGGTTTTCCTGGCGCCCATGGCGGCGGTCTTTGCCCGCAACCCCGCCAGTTTTTCGGCGCGTACATCTGGTGTATTGATCACCAGTCCCGAAAACCTGCAGCACGAGCTGGGCGGCTATCACGTCAGCACGATCCAGGAAGTGTTGGCTATTCAAGTTCAGCGCACCCTGGAGGCCTTCAACATCCAGGGCGAGACCAGCCTGCAGTATGGCCATCCGACGCCGCTGCTCGACTTCTGGACGGGCGGCCTGCTGGCGATGAGCGCCATCGGCATTTTGCTGCGCCCTGGCTCAGCGCGGGGCGCTTTGCTCGCCGGGTGGGTCTGGCTGACGCTGTTCGTCGGGTCGGCGCTGACGGTCGACGCCCTGTTTTCGCCGCGCGTGCTGCTGGCCCTGCCTGCTTTGGCGATCGGCGCGGCGCTCATGCTCGAACGCGCCTGGCAGGGCGTCTCTCGTCTAGCGGGCCGCTCGGGCATGTTGGCGTTTGCGCTGCCCGTGCTGGCCGTGCTTGGCCTGGCGCTCCAGGCAAACGCCCACGACTTTTTTGACGTGCAGGTCGTCGAACGGCAACCGGCCGGGCGTTTCACCGTGCTGGCGACGTACGCCCAGACGATCGCGGATCGGTATCGGATGTACGCCATCGGGCGCGCGGATTGGTCGCTGACCAACGAGCCAGCACGCTTCCTGCTGCCCAATGTCGATGCGGTGAACGTACGGAATGCGAGCCTGGCTTTGCCGCTGGCGGCAATTCCCACGGACAAGGGTGTCGCCTTTCTGGTGGAAAACGGCGTGACGGATTACGACCAGCGCATGGCCGCGCTTCAGCACACCTATCCCAACGGCAACCAGCTGGTCCTCGCGCAGCGCTCGGGCAGTCCCGTCTTCACCAGTTACCTGGTAGAGAACGCCGAGCTGGCAGCCGCGAATCCCAGCGCGGCGCGGAACTAGGCGAATCTTGAAGTCAGAAGTCAGAAGTCAGACATCAGACGTTCGTTGGCTGGAGGCTCCCAGAGTTACGACGGTCCGCCGCTTCGGCGCGGTGTGGTCCGGGCTGGCCGAACGCAAAGCTCGCTGGCAGCGGCTACCGACCGTCGGCGGACTGGCGGTCTGGGCCCTGGCCGGGGCGGTCGCCGTCGAAGGCCAATTGCAGGCGATCTCGGCGCATCCCGAAGACGCCCGCCCCTGGCTCATCGCCGCCGCCGTGCTCGGCTATCTCGGCGTCCGCCTCCTCGAGCATGCAGAGCCCGACCTCGAGCCACGCGAGAGTGCGTGCACCAAACCATCGAGCGTTGCGCGCCGTCGGCGCCTTGGCGGGCTGGCGGTCATGGCGTTGGGTGGCCTGTACGCGCTCGTGGCGACCGTGTTGCTGGTGTTGCGGCAGCCGGAGGCGGCGGCTACGTGGACATGGCTCTTTGGCCTCGTCGCGACGCTGGTTGGCGCGGCGCTGGTCGGCGGCGGACCGTGGCGGGTCCGATGGCCGCGCCCCACCAAAACCGCGTGGCTGGAAATCGCCGTGCTCGTCGCGGTGGTGGGTGTGGCGATCTGGCTCCGTGTGCCCGACCTGGCGAACGTGCCGCCGAACGTCCACGGCGATGAAGCCGACGTCGGTCTGTTGGCGCGCGAAATCCTGGCGGGTCGGATGCCGGTCTTGCTCGCCACGGCGCCCGCCGCCGAGGCCACCGCGCTGACCTTTGCCATCCATGCCGCGAGCATGCGCCTGTTCGGCGACAACCTGTTCGGGCTGCGCATGGGCTCAGCCATCGAAGGCGTGCTCTCGATCATCCTGCTCTACCTGTTCGCGCGCCGCCTGTGGGGCCCGCGCCCGGCACTCCTGGCGGCGGCGTTCATGGCCGTGGCCGCCTGGCACATCCACTTCAGCCGGACCGGTTTCCACTACATGCAAGCGCCCGTGGCCATGCTGCTGGCGTTGTATTTCCTGGTGCGCGGCCTGCAGGATCGGCGCCTCGTCGACTGGGTCATCAGCGGCTTTGCGCTCGGCCTGTGCATCGACGTCTACTACGCGGCCAGACTGGCGCCGATCGTCATCGTGGCCTATCTCGGCTTTCGAGCGCTGACCGAGCGCGGTTTGTTCCGCGCCCACGCGCCTGGCATGCTGGCCCTGGCAACAGGCGCGATCGTGTTCGTGGCGCCCATGTTGGCCATCTACGGCCGCGGCGAGGGCACCTTCATCCAGCGCGCGGCAGCCGTCCTGGTCACCAGTCCGTCCAACTTGCAGCACGAGCTCAACTCCTACCACGTGAGCAGCCTCGTAGAAGTCCTGGCGATCCAGGCACAGCATACCCTCGAGGCGTTTCACATTCGCGGCGAGACCAGCCTGGAGTACGGGCATCCAGGCCCGCTATTCGACTTCTGGACCGGCGCGTTGCTGGCCATGGGCGCCGTCGCGGTGCTCGTCCGAACCGGGTCTGGGCGGGGCATCCTCCTCGCCAGCTGGGTGTGGCTGGCGCTGCTCCTCGGATCGGTCATGACGACGGACGCGATGTTCTCGCCCCACATCGTCGTCGCCATACCCGCCCTGGTGCTCGCCGCGGCGCTGGTGTTGGATCGGGCCTGGCTCGGCGTGACCAGCCTGGTTGGCCGTTTCGGAACGTACGCCTTCGCGCTACCGGTGGTCGTGCTGCTCGGCTTGGCGCTACAGGGAAACGTCCACGACTATTTCGATATCCAGATCGTTCAACGCCAGCCGGCCAGCCGCTTCACGCTGCTGTCGACGTATTCGCGCTCGATCGTCGATCGTTACCGCCTGTACGTCATCGGTCGGCCAGATTGGACGCTCAACTACGATACGCCCCGTTTCCTGGTGCCGAACCCCGACGCGGTCGACGTGCGTACCGCGCCTTTGGCCCTACCCCTCGAGCGCATTCCGAGCAGCAAGGGCGTCGCCTTCCTGGTCGAACGCGGTACTGACGATTACGCCCAGCGCATGGACGGCATCCGCCACGCGTATCCTGACGGCCAGGAGCTGCTGATCACGGAACGCTCGGGCAGCCCGGTGTTTACCAGCTACCTGGTGGAGAATCCCGAGTTGGCCGCCACGAGTCCAGGCGCGGCGCGTGACTAGCGTCTTTCTACGCCCGCGCATCGCACCCGTGTCGACCCGCTCGCGGGCCCAGCTGATTATGACCGGCCTGGTTGGCCTGGGCTGTGCGCTGCTGCTGATCGGTTTGATCCAGGCCGTCGCGGACCGCCCGACACAGGTGAGTGTCGGTGACACCGCGGCGCCCACAATCCAGGTACGCACCCGGTTTTCGGGCATTACCCCAGGCGGTCAAACCACCGGTTTTGGCGTCGCGCCCGATGGCACTCTGGCGTACGTCGATCGTGGTCGCCAACGCGTGATCCGCCTCGACGCCAGCGGCGGACCGCTGGCCGAATGGGGCCCGCGATTTGACGCCGAAGCCGACGCACAAGACTTGAACGGCATTGCTGCCGCTGGCACCGACTGGTACGTCCTGGATCGTGGCCGAGCGCGCATTCTGCAGCTCGACCCGAGCGGGCGGGCGACTCACTCGATCGATCTGCAATCGCTCGGAACGTACGGACCGAATGGTCTCGCCGTCGATGCCCGTGGCAACGTGTACCTGGCCGACACAGGCGGCAACCGCATCCTGGTGTTCTCATCCGCCGGTGCGCTGGTGCGCACCGTCGGGACGCCTGGCTCAGAGCTTGGCCAACTGAAGCAGCCGATGGGCCTCAGCTTTGGCCCAGACGGCGCCATGTATGTCACCGACTTCGAGAACAACCGCCTCGAGCGCTGGGCTGAAGCGCTTCAAGCGACCAACGCCTGGCCGCTGACGGGTCATTCGTGGGGCGTCGCGGTCGATCGGCTCAGCCGGGTCTTCGTGCCCGACGCCGATCACAGTGTGGTGCGCATGTACAGCCCGCGCGGCGACCTCCTGGCGGAAATTGGTGGGCGGGCCGATTCAGCGCTCGGTGTCGGCCCACCGACCCAGGTCGGAATCACGCCCGACGGCTCGGCGCTGTGGGTACTCGGCAGCGAAGGTCTGGCCCGCGTCGACCTGAGTGTGTATAGCGAGATTGTCCCCTCTATTGGAGTTCGCGGCGCAAGTTTCCCATTTGTCCTGGTCGGCGGCCTGCTCGTGGTGCTGGGTCTGGCGCCGCTGGCATTGCGCACCATTGCGCGCCGGCCCGCCGCACCGTCACCCGTAGGGCCCAACCGTGACGCATCGATAGCAAGACCTGTCTTCGCCGTTCAGGCAACTCCGTCACGAGAGAGAATCTCCAGGCACAGACGCGCTTTTGCTCTGGGAACTTCCCTTTTCGTTGTGGGCCTCGTCGGCGTGTGCTGGACTCAGCTGGCGCTCGCCGCGCCAACCGGCAAGATCGATCCGTGGCCGCGTCTGGCGCTCTTGATCGTCAGCGCGGTGGCGTGGGCCGCCGGCTGCCTCATCAGCGCCCGCGCTCTGCCGTTGCGCTGGGTGGCGGACTGGCCGGTCTGCGTCCCGCCAGGCACCGGCGCAGGGTTCAGCTCGCGTCAGGTAGTCATGGCGGTGGCCGCGGTGGTGCTCGGCGTTCTGGCCGCCGGGGTGTGGTGGGTGGGCCGCTTCGAGACCCCAGACGCGACGCGCGGCATGCTGATCTGGCTCGTTGCCCTGGCCCTCGCCGGCGTGGCCTGCGCTGGGGGAGCCATCGGTCGGCTACCGCGCCAAAGGCCATCGCTGATGGCGTCGATCCCGTTCCTGCTCTTCGTGCTCGCCATTGTCCCGCGGCTGTGGCAGGCGGCCGATCTGCCTTACGGCCTGTGGTTCGACGAGGCCCAGGGCGCGCTCGAAGTGCGCCGCGTCTTCCACCAGGGCACGTATACGCCCATCTTGAATACCTACGGCAAGGACACCTCGGGTTTCTTTTATCTGATCTCCGGCTTGTCGCTCTTTTTGGGCGACACCATCCTCGCCGCGCGCACCGCGGCGGCGCTGGTTGGGGCGCTGACGGTGCCAGCCGTCTATCTACTCGGGCGCGAGCTGTACGGCTGGCGCGTTGGGCTGGCGGCCGGACTGCTGCTGGTGTTCATGCGCTGGCACCTCAATTTCTCGCGCCTGGGCTTCAACCCCATTTCGCTGCCTTTGTGCGCAACGCTGGCATTCTGGCTTTTGGCCCGCGCGGTACACCGCAGACAGTGGTCAGATGTGGCCTGGGCTGGTCTGGCGCTGGGCGTGGGCCTGCACGCGTACACGGGCTTCCGCGGCATGCCGGTCGTGGCGCTCGTCGCGTTGGCCATCGCCGCGCTCCTGCACAAGTGGCCGCTCTGGTCCCTGGCGCCTCGGTTCGGCCTCTACCTGGGCGCGATGGTGCTGACCGCGCTGCCGGTGCTGGTCTTCGCGGTGCAGGATCCGGTGACCTTCAACGGCCGCACCGCGCAGACGCTCATTCTGACGCAGCAGGTGAGCGACTCGGAAAAGCTGCGTCAGATCTGGGACACCGTCCAGCGCCACGCGCTGATGTTCAACGTCAGCGGCGGCGGCGACCTGAATGGGCGGCACAACTTACCGGGCGCACCCATGCTCGATCCGCTGACTGGCACTCTGGTAGCGCTCGGTCTCGGCTGGTTGCTCATCCGCCCGCGCGATTGGCGGACGCTGATGCTCCTGGGCTGGAGCGCGGTGTCCATGAGCGGCGGCATCCTGACCCTGGCCTTTGAAGCACCCCAGGGGGTGCGCACCTTCGGTGTGACGCCCGTAGTGGCCGTGCTCGGCGGGATCGGCCTGCTCGCCACGCTCGACCGCTTGCTCGCCCTGGTGACGTTGCCACGCCGTGTTCGAGCCAGGCGCGCCAATGTCGCCATGGTCGGACTGGGTGCGCTGGCCATCGCCTGGATTGGCTGGTCGAACCTGGATACCTACTTCAACCGCCAGATGCGCGATGCGGATGTCTTTAGCTCCTTTTCGACACGCGAGACGGTGCCCGCCAAGGCCGCGCTCGAGGGCGGCGGCCGCTACGCGAGCATCCTGACCAGCACGACGATGTCGCCGACGGTCGAAGGCGCTTTCATTGTGCCCGACCTGCAATCGACTATCCGCCCGTTCGACTGGGCAAGTGACATGCCCAATCGTGGGCCTGGGCCCAACCTGGTGTTCCTCGAGACCGAGCACGACCAGGCGCTCGCCGACGAGTTCGCACGGATGTACCCGGATGCAATTCGGCGACCGGTCCGCCCACCGGCGGGTGGCAAGCCGATCGTCGAAGGCTTCCAGCTCGAAGCGGATGTCCTGTCGGCTCACCGCGGCATACACGCGACCTACCGCGGCGCGGACGGGACCACGCTCGAGCGTACCGAAGCTCGGCCCGACACCGCCGAGAACAGTCCGCCGGTCGGCCTCCCGGCCGATGTGACCTGGCGCATCGGCCTGGCGCTCGACACGACCGGTGAGTACAGCTTCCGTGTCCCGGCTGGTTTCGATCTGCGCATCGACGGTGCAGCGCTTGCACTCGCGTCCGACCGTGGTGTTCGGGTGCGCCTGGTGCGCGGCAACCACGCACTACAGCTGTCGGGCAGGATTGAGCCAGGCGCGCGGGTTGATCTGGAGTGGCGAACGCCGACTCTGAGCCAGTGGCAGCCCGTCTCGGCCGACGCCCTTTTTGCCGCCCCCGCGGGTGGTCTGGGGCTACAGCTGACGCTCGCGGCTGGGCTGGACTCCACCGCACAACCGACCGAGGAGTACATCGACCCCGTCCTCGCCCACTACTACCACATCAGCCCATTCAGTAGCCTGCACCTCGAGCCTCAGGTGTGGAGCGCCGAGT
>WNFC01007117.1_pt1 | contig 12311 bp, 13 predicted proteins | sample 5400541 | NCBI WGS metagenome assembly WNFC01 (sample SAMN13153342, study PRJNA577476) | soil metagenome | isolation source: 120 cm saprolite under Douglas fir tree site 2 hole 2 replicate 1 | place: USA:California | collected 2015-04-18 | reverse complement strand
AACAAATCGCCGAAATCAGCAAGATGGCGCCGCTGGAACGCATAGGTCAGCCAGTTGACATTGCCAACGTCGTGTCCTTCCTGGCCGGCCCAGATGGCGGTTGGGTGAACTCTCAAGTTTTGCGTGCTAACGGCGGATTCGCCTAAATCGTGGACGCCTCTGAAGACCGAAAATAATCAAACAGGAAATAAATCGAGAAAAGGAGAATAGTCATGAAGAAGGCAATCGTAATCACTGGAGCTTCGAGTGGCTTTGGCCGTCTGTCCGCCAATGCCCTCGCGAAGGCCGGCCACACTGTCTACGCCTCGATGCGGGATACTGCCGGTCGCAACGCGCCGCAAGCTGCGGACGTGAAAAAGTTTGCGCACGACAATAAGGTTGACTTGCGTCCCATTGAACTGGACGTGTCTTCGGAAAAGTCAATCGAAGCGGCGATCCGCCAGATTGTCACCGAACAGGGCAGGCTCGATGTTCTCATGCACAATGCCGGGCATATGGTGTTCGGACCGGCGGAAGCGTTCACGCCGGATCAACTGGCTGAACTCTACGACATCAACGTGCTCAGCACCCAAAGGGTAAACCGCGTAGCGCTGCCTCAAATGAGAAAACAGCGCCAGGGGCTCCTCATCTGGGTGTCTAGCAGCAGCTCGGCGGGCGGAACGCCTCCGTATCTCGCGCCCTACTTTGCCTCGAAGGCGGGCATGGACGCAATGGCGGTACAGTATGCGCGCGAACTGGCGCTGTGGGGCATCGAAACCTCGATCATCGTTCCCGGCGCATTCACCGGGGGCACCAATCACTTCGCGCATTCCGGCAGGCCCGCCGACAAGCAGCGCGTAGCCGAGTATGACGCGGGTCCCTACAAAGGCTATGAAAAGAAAATCCAGGAAGCCTTTGCCGCTATTGTTCCGCCCGATGCTGATGCGGGCGCGGTAGCGGACGCAATCGTTAAAGTCGTGGACGCGCCGTTTGGCAAACGCCCGTTCCGCGTACATGTCGATCCGACGCAGGACGGTGCGGACGTGGCATTTGCTGTAATGGACCGCGTGCGGACGGAAATGCTGCATCGCGTAGGCCTTAGCGAATTGCTGACGCCTGCGGGCGCGGAGTCAAGAACCGCAAGCAACGCATGAGAAGTTCAAAGGGCCGCTGATCGCACGGCTTGACGGAGCCAGACATGCGGCGGATCGCTGTTCAGCCTTGGATGCCAAGCCATTAATCAGGAGGTTCAAATCGACTTGTCGTAGTTTCTCTAAACGCATGATGGCTATGACTATTATGCATGAGCCGCATGTGGGTGGGAATCATCTTTGACTGTGTAAGCAAGAAGAATCCACAAGGAGAATTCAATGCAACGGGGAAACGGTTTGCAACACAAGCGGGTGATTGTGTTGGGCGGTTCGTCGGGGATCGGTTTGGCAGTGGCCGAGCAGGCGGCGTCGCAGGGAGCGAGTGTCATTATCGCCTCCAGTAGTGCGGAACGAGTTCAGAAAGCCGTTGAATCAATCGGCGGAGAAGCGCAGGGCCAAACGGTTGACGTCTCGGACGAACGAGCCGTTGCAACCTTCTTTTCCAAGCTTGGCACTTTCGATCATTTGGTATTTACTGCGGGCGACAGCCTGCACTTGCACGACCTTGCCGCTACGGATCTCCAACAGGCCAGACGCGCCTTTGAGCTGCGTTATTGGGCAGCACTCGCCGCGGTCAAATACGGAAGCTCCCATATTCGCAAGGGAGGCTCTATCGTGCTCACAACAGGAATCGCTGGCCAGCGCCCGCAAAAGGGATGGGTAATCGCTGCAAGCGTTTGCGGAACCATCGAAGCGCTAACGCGTGCCCTAGCGGTCGAGTTGGCACCAATACGGGTTAACGCGGTGTCTCCCGGAGTCGTTCGGACCAACCTCTGGCAGAGCATGAGCGCACCGGAGCGCGAACGTTTATACGAAAGCGTGGGAAAGAGTCTCCCTGTTGGCCGAGTCGGCGAAGCTTCCGAGATCGCGCAAGCCTATCTGTTCTTGATGCAGGAAGGATTCGCTACTGGGCAGACCGTTGTCGTTGATGGCGGTACGGTCCTCGTATAGCACCACGACGATAAGCCGCGATTCTTCTAGCATCGAAAGTATCAGCACCGCGTAACACAGTAGGGGCCAGCACCGCAGGGGCGTCACGCCCTTGTCTGGGGCAAAGGGCATCGTCAACTCCGACCAGTGGGTCCAAATCGTCTATCTGACGCTCTGAGTCTCCGACTGAGTATTTTCCTGACGAGGAATCCGTCAAATCAATTCGCAGGAAGGAGCGACAAAATGAGTAAATCAATGAAGGCTATGCGAGTAGCAAGAAGAATGTCTCAGTCCTTCTGCATCGTTTTATTGCTGTTCACCTGTGGCGCGCTCTCAGCGCAAAACCAAGAGCATCGCATTCGGAATATTGTTCTGGTCCACGGCGCATGGGCCGATGGCTCTGGCTGGAAAGGCGTGTACGACATTCTCGTCAAGGACGGTTACAAAGTCAGCATTGTCCAAGAGCCGGAAACTTCGTTTACAGACGACGTGGCCGCCACCAAGCGTGTCCTTGCTCAACAAGATAGACCTTGCATTCTAGTCGGCCACAGCTACGGGGGAGCGGTAATTACCGAAGCCGGCACGGACTCGTCCGTTGCTGGGTTGGTTTACGTCGCGGCCCACATGCCCGATGCTGGAGAGAACGAAGCTGACGACGGAAAGCGCTTCCCAAGTGATCTCAGCAAGTCTGGTGCGATAAAGAAGACCGCAGACGGTTTCACGTACCTCGATCCAGCGCAGTTTCATGTGTACTTCGCAGCTGACGTGTCTACGGAGCAGGCCGCTTTTATGGCTCATTCCCAGGTGCTCAACTTCGCTGACAATTTCAAAGCAGTCATCACCACGGCTGCGTGGAGAAGCAAGCCGAGCTGGGCGTTGGTAGCCACAGCAGATAGAACCATCAACCCCGACCTCGAACGCTGGTATGCCACACGAGCCAATAGCCATAAGGTCGAAGTCGCCGGAGCCAGTCACGCTGTCTACGTTTCCAGACCGAAGGAGGTTGCAGCTCTGATCGAAGAAGCCGCATCGCATGCTCGGTAGAAGAACTCACTCGAAATGTCAGGTATCAGGTCGCTTCTTCGAGCCGCCAGGTGATAACTCCTGTATCGTCTGCAATCCCGAAGTAATCCAGACGCGCAGTGGGCGATCGGCACCGGGTAGTCGGCTTGTAGGAAGTGATTCCGCACTTGGCATCGACTCTGGAGGAATTAGTCGCAACCCCGAAACAATCGACATGCCAGTCCCATCGTGAGATCTCGGCAAGAGTCTTCAGACGCGACGTTCTCGAATATCCACTGCGATACAAATTCGGATGGTTGCAGGTTTTGCGGAAGTGATTGAAAGAGATGAGACTTTGGTTGCGGAGGCTTGATTTGAACTGACGATGCGCAGGTCCCTAGCGGCGGTGGGGATCGAACTACTCGGGTCGTTGAAGACGCGCAAGTTGTTGATTCTACGAAAGGGCAAAAGGGAGAGAAACCGCAAAAACACCAGACTGAGGTACACGCGGGGTACGCGGACGGACCACAAAGATTTCTCTTCCACATCTCATCTCTCCCCACGATGCAAGGCAGGTCAGAGGTGGTGGGGATCGAAAGTTCATCCCTAGAAAACAAGTCCTGAGTTGTCGAAGGCGTAGCACGACTGCCCTTCTTCCAATTGGTGTCAAATGGTGTCAGGGGATTCATCGGCTGCGTGCCCCTTCCATATTGTAGGAAAGGCATTCCAGCGAGTCTCTATTTCGTCATCCAGACCCAAATTGAAATAATTGTTCTGAAGTTTGAGCAACCGGAGAACTAGACCGTGCCCGTACAGGAGAGCCTTGCGTGCCTCTTCTTCGGAGGTTTCTTTGTAGGTGAACCCGGTTTCGGTCTTCTGTATTCGGGATTCCAGACCATACGCCGTTGCGTGTAAGTGAAACGTTGGTATGACGTAGCAGTAAGAGTATGACACCGCTAGATTGCCGTCCGTTTTTTCAGCCATCTCTTCTAGGCTCTTCCGTGTCCACGCTTCCTGAGTAATGGGCTGGTTGCATCTCTTGCAGATCGAAGATTTTAGGTTGCCCCTTGCTTCCTGACATTCATATTCAAATTCTTTGACCTGCTCCGGTGTGCGCTTATCCTCAGTGTTTGGTACAATCTTTTTCAGTCTATTCCAGAGTTTTTCTCTCTCAATAAACGAATGAGACAGGAACAGGCGCGCCTCCGATGGGTTCTTGGCAATGAAACCTGCCGTGACAACCCGCTCATACATGCCCCGAAGAATCTTGTAGGCACCAATTCCCCTTCCGTTGCCGCACAGAACTAACAGTTCTCCGAAATCGTCAGCCGCAATCCTACCCAGATAGAAGACCACGACATCGGCCATCCTCTTGTCCAAAGAGGTGTCATCAATTTCTTCGCCTTGTTCTGTGCTGGAACTTGCAAGTCTCCGTATGAAGGTCTTCGTGAGGAGCGCACGCACTTCTCCGTGCTCCTTCAAAAACGCTTCGTACTTTCGAAGAAACTGTTTTTGTGCTTCGGCGTCACCAACGCCAATCGGCATTTCAGACATCGCTTTTCCCTTTCGTTGGAGCAGAAACCAAGCAAATGCCAAGACAACAAGTAGGCACAATCCGGTGAGGCTGACTCCACGCAGAAGATCACTTGGGGAAATTCCAAAACCAACAGTGACAGTATGCAGAGTTCGCAGGGACGGCACGCGCCACCCGCGTTCGATCAGGCGTTCAATCGAACTGACCGTGGTTACGATACTCTCGAAGGCTTTCATCGTCATTCAGAAAGGCGAAGAAATAGCCAGAAAGAGCGGCCTGAAGTTGGTCTGCACGTATACTTACGCCCGTGGGCAGTTGCGGAGCATACACTTCTAGCCGTTTCTCATAAATGTCCGATGCGGCCGTCATTTTTGCGGGAACATCAATTTGATACTCTATGCCGTTCGCGGTCACAATCAATTTGAAGAATCCCGACATCACCTCAACGTTTGTGCCCGTGAAACTCATTGTCCCGCTAAAGCCTTCGATCTTATAAGTCACCATGAGCCTGATTCTACCCGGACATAACGGTAAGTGGAACGGCCTGCCTTGGTGATGAACCGGGCAGGCTGATTCATTTTGTCTTCTGCTCTTGATTTGCCCACGCGTAGCTGAAGTCTTGACCAAGGCTCTCGATGGAATGAACGGGCGTCCAATCGAAAGTTTTGGTCACAGTTTCAACCATCTTACACATACACATGTGACCACCACTCAACGCCTCTTTGCAGTACTTCAATGACGGCGGAATAGATATTCGATCTTCGTCCTTGCCAGTGTCAAAGTGTCTCGCCAGGCCACCTACTGTCGCATGAATGAACACGCTCGAAAGAGGATTTATCAGTTTATAAGCATCAGCGAAACCGGTTTTGACGGCTCGGTCAGCAAGATTGAGGCTGCTCCAGCTTGAGCGAAGATCACCATTTTGTTTCTGAAAAGATGCTTTAACTTCTTCAAATCCTTTTTCGATTGAGGCGACTGCTTCCGGGTCTATGCTGGGCAACAAGTGCGGGATGTGCTCTTTGACGTAGGTTAACTCTTTATATTTTTCAACAAGATACCAGTCAACATAATTGTCAAATTCGCTCGGGAACTGTCGAAGGTATTCCGCATTGATGGCTGTCTCCATCACAGTTCTCGCAATCTTCATTGCGCCTTGGCCAAAACCGTTCTCGGCTAAGGTAACAAGCTCAAACATCGAAATTCCCACGAGGAGTCCAAGATTGACAATTATCCGCTGGCTAGGTTTTGGGTTCGGATGCGCACGCCCGGTCAATTCACTCAAGGCACCGGCGACTCGCGGTAGCACCTCGAAGAGCTTGGGAAAGGCTGATCGAACATCCTTAGCAAACTCGGGGTTGCCAAACGATGAGCCGAACTGATTAGTCATGAATCGCTTCCCTCCAATAGCGATGGAGTTTTGAGGCTCTTCTTCTCTAAGCCTTATCGCACGCTGAGTTGGGTCGTAGTAGGTGGTGACAACCTTTAGCTCAGGCTGGCGTTCCTTGGCCCAAGCACGAATTGTGCTTTTGTTTTCTTCGGACATAGCTTTTCCGAGAATTATGCGAGTCAGCCAAGCCGGGTTTATTGGAATCTTGCTTCGTCCGTCGGTGCGGGACAGAACAAGCCTGACTTCTTCTTCGCAACTCCACTCGCGTGTTTTGCAAAACAAGAAGTGACCCTGCGAAATGCTGGTGTCAGTAATTGGTATTTCCATGTCCCTTAACTCTAAATAGTTCACATCCTTTGCGTTCTCAAACAGCGGACCTACGTTTTGAAATTCGAGGCAATAGCCACCGTGACCATCCGCATACAATGCCCACAGGTTGCCCATGTCATATCGCTTCGTCATTGAGTAGACCCTGAAGTCTTTCAGTTGGTCATCCAGAAGTCCAACTAGGTTCGGATGTAAAGCGCTTGGCCCGTGCAGCCTGACGTTGAAACGTAGAACCTTTTCTTCGTGCTCAAGCTTTTGCGGTGACATCTTCGGATTCCGCTCGCTAAATTTTCTCCATAGAAAATCCGCCATCTCTTGTTCCGACTGCATCGCCAAGCGTGGCAGTCCATCGTTGTCATCATTCAATTGAGTCAGATTCGGCAGATAAATTTCGTGTTTATGCAGGATGTCTTTTAGCCAGCCAAGGTTGGCAGGGCCAGAATACTTGTAGAAATGAGACGCGGTGGATTTTTGGGGCGTTGGCAGGGGCATGATGTAAAAAAAGACGTGCAGGCTATCTTCGATGGCCAGCCTTGCTCCTTTCTTTCGCTGTCGGAAGACGTTTCGTTTTTGCGTTGAGCTTCTTGTGGCGCTGTTTGGAACCAAAGCGATTCTTAACCCAATGAACTATGAATGGCTTGACTCCATCTCCAATGGCATCTCCAATTTTTGTGCCTGCGGCCTTGAGCACTGCGGAGCTAAAAACGACTATCAACCCGATGCATGCTGCCTCTACTACCTGTGAAGGGTGTAGGGGATTCTTGAAGTATGGTCTTCGCTCATGGATATGAACGCTTTCTACAGGCCACTTTCTGCAAAGCTCTTCTTGGAGTTCTGGAAGAGAACGGCGTAAGTCAGCTAGGACTATCGGAGTGTCTTCTATTGAAATGAAAACTTGTTCTGGCTCTTTGTCGCTAACCAGCCGCGCAACAGGAGACATGTTTAGCTCCGTTTAACCGCTGCGAATCAATTCCTATTTCCAGAGCTTACCAGTTTTCTACCTTAACTCAATCTGTTGGGAGAAAACATAGAGTGGAAGACAGTCAGATCGTGGGTTGGCAACGCGCTGCCCAGCGTTCCCATGGACGAGAGCCGGCGAGGAGTCACCTGCCCGAATGCCAGTCTTGGCCTTAGTCCGATCCTTTGCGAACCTTCGAAGGTGCGCTTGGCAAAAGTTTCGCTGAAACTTTGCCATGGTTGCTAGCCTCAAAGAAAAATGTTGCAAACGGAATCTTGAGGCCCGCCTTCACGTTCCGCCCTTGATTCAACGCACGCAGCACAACCACGGCAACTAACACGATCATTAGAAGCACTGCACATCCCACGAGTACCATCATGGTTCCCTCGTGGGATTACTTTCGGCCCTTAGGCGAGACGGTTTTCACCGGCTGGGGATTTATCAAAGAGCTGACATCTACCGAAGGCTGTGGCAGAGGGCCTAGCGGCTCTGGCACAAAGGTTTTCTTCGACGCCTGCTTCCCGGCAGCGGCTTGTTCGAGTGCCCCGGCAAGCTGCTTCGCGTGGTCAATCTTGCCTTTGATCTTGGTGGTCGTTTCTTCCGTATTCTTAATCAGAGCTTCGAGGAGGTCGGGGATTTTTTCAACACCCTCGACTCGCAGCCAGCGCGGCGCATCGTTGAAGAGCCACTCCTCGCGTCGCTCCTGATCGGGAGAATTATAGTCGCCTTCACGCGTGCAGAGTGCGATGCCCCATCGGTTGCCGATCTTTGCGTACCCTACATCACGGCTCCAATACTCCATCCCTGTGTATTCGTCTTCACCACCGTGAATTTTGACCCATGTGGGAACACCTAAATTCAGCCTCTGGAGAACATAGTCGATAGCGGTGATCGCTCGGCCTAACTCATCAGAAACGTTGTTTAGGTTCTTTGCGGCGGAGGAAAGTTTCTCAAAAGAAGAAGTCACACGCTCAGAGAGCGCGTTGGAATCCGAATTCATGTTCTGCTCCTTTGATCTACGCACAAAAGGAATCGTCGCCAAATCAGGCAACGGGATCGTCTGGTACCTAACTTCCGTCAGGCGCGGTTTTTACACCGTCTTCAATCCGAGCAGGAGTATATCACTTTTTTGGGGCAGAGGGTGGGTGGCCAGTACGTGTCAACGGCCCCTTGGGAGGTTCAGCGTCGCAACTACAGTTCAAGTGGCGTTTTCACGAGTTGAGCGACAGCAGATCCGAGCCTGGTAAAATCGCGCACATTCCAGGTCAGCAAAATATCCGCTCCCGCTTTCAGGGCGCAATGACCAATCAGCGCGTCATAGGCGGCTGCACCAACGATAGTCCCAGAGGAAGCTCCCTCAAGAGCGGAAACATATTCCTGCTCACTAAGCGCAATCAGGGTAAGCCTTTCGCGTATTTGCTTTACGATGCTTATGCCCTCCGGCCCAGTAATGCGGGGCCGAAGAGGCAGGCCAGTGAGCGTCGCGTAGACCTCGCCGAGCGTGCGGAGCGCGCAGAAATCGTCTTTCCCTGCGGGAAGGAATAATTTTGTGCTAGATGCGTGCTGCGGATGGTCAGCGTAAAAGACCGGGACCAGAACAGAGCTGTCAAAGAAAAGCTTCAAGAATGCTTGCCCAGGATGTGTTGCGCCCTTTCTTCGCGGATTTGGCGGATAGCATCATCGACTACGCGCAATGGCAGGGGCCTGCCGGTACGGTAGACAAATAGCCCGTTTTCCCAAACCATGCCACTGCTCTCCGAACGTATCGCATCCTCCGGCTTGAGCGGTAACTGATTTTCTACGAGCTCCTCAAGGTAGTCTTCCACAGACAACCCTCTGGCAGAAGCTAGGGCTTCCAGTGCGGCGGCGATTTCGGGTTTTACATCAAGGGTCATGAAGTACTTCTCCCGCTTACCCCCTAAGTTTAAGTGACGTATCGCTCCCTGTCACGCGGAAATGCATTTATGGCAATAACTTGCGAAGTTTCAATAGTCCATGCCTCTCATAGTTGTGCCATCCCGAAGCGAAACCGCGGTCAAGGGCGACTGTAAGGAGCCGCGGAGTGGGCGTGACCCTTGACGGCGGTGAGAGCAGAGGAAAATTTAGTTGGCGTCATTCGTAGCGCAGGGCAACCATGGGGTCAACTCGCGTGGCACGAAGCGCTGGTAGATATGAGGCTATTACGGTTACGGATGCGATTAGCAGCGTCACGCCCGCAAAGGTGATTGGATCGGTCGGACTGACTCCGTAAAGGAATGTCGTCAACAATCGTGTCAATCCCACGGCCGCTCCAAGTCCGACTAACACACCAACCAAAGTCAGCAGCAAGCCTCTTCGGAGTACCATCCATAAAACGTCGCGCGATTGCGCACCAAGTGCGACGCGAACCCCAAATTCGTGTGTCGTGCCTTTGGTTGTGTAGGACGCAAGTCCATACACGCCCGCAGCGCACAGGACCGTCGCCAGAAAAGAGAAAACGAACAGCAACCGCGCTAAGAAGCGTTCCTCTACAAGCGTTCTCGCAATTTGGTCGCGCATGGTACGCACGCGAAATACCGGCAAGTCGGGATTCACGCGTGCAACTGCCGCACGCACGGCGGGGACGAGCGTGCGTGGATCGCTGGCAGTCCGCGCCAGTAGATTTATGTCGGGCTGCCACGGAAACATCAGATACCCTTGGACAATGGGGACGTAGACGACCGGACCGGGTGTCTTTCGAAAATCTTCCGGCGCTATGTTGGCAACGGTTCCGACCACTTCGAAAGTCTTGTCCTTAGGGCCGACATGCTCGATATGCTTCCCAATAGGATTCTTCCCGGGCCAATATTTCTGTGCCAGCGCTTCATTGATAATCGCAACGCCAGGAACGTTTGCAGTGTCAGACGCAGTGAAGTCGCGCCCGCCCAACATAGGAATCCCAACGGTGTTGAAGTAGCCTGGACTGGCCATGATGACTTGTACCCAGTCTTCTTCACCGCTCGCAGGCTGATGCCCTTCGGGGGCAACCACTGTTCCCATGCCTCCTTGAAGCGGGAGGGAGGTTGCCAGCGCAGCTGATTGGACACCTGGCTGGGCACGCATGGAATCGAGAAGGGGGTCGAGCAGTCCGGCCGCGGCAGTCTTGCTATAGCCTTGGCGAATCGGGTCCGTGGATGCAGCAACTGTGTGGTCCGGATCGAATCCTAACTGGACACGAGAGGCTTGCCAAACCGTCCGTGTGAACAGGCCCGCACCTACTAACAGAACAACAGAAGCCGCCACTTGCATAACGACTAACAGATTCTGCATGGAGACTGGCTGAGTCATCGCGTTGATTGTGTGAGCCTCCCCTTTGATGATGTCAATGAGGTTGGCGCGGGAATACCTCAACGCAGGGGCCAGGCTGCTAAGGATGCCCGCGAAAATTGCTACGACCGCAGTAAATCCGAGAACACGCATGTCGAGAACCGAGGCCGTGCGCTCTAGTGGAATCGGCAGCGTGGCCGGTGCGGAGGCTGCAAGTAAGTGAGCTCCCCCATTGGCAAGTAATCCGCCTATAACAGCACCAAGGATGGAAACGAGTAGTCCTTCAATGACCTGTAGTCGGATAATCCGAAATCGTGTTGCCCCCAACGCCAGTCGGACCGCAATCTCCTTTTGTCGCCCCTCGGCTCGCGCCAGCAGCAATCCAGCGGCGTCAGCGCAAGCAATCAATAGAACAAACACAACGATGCTTAAGACTAAGAGAGAAAACCGAGTCCGATCATGCCTCGCCTCTTCGGTCGCAGGAACTAGAACAGGCCAGGGACGTACGAAGCCCGTTCCTTCGCCGAATTTCTCTTTGCCTGCGCCCGATCCTGCGGCAAATGCGTCGAGTTGTGCCTGTGCTTGTGTGATCGATACCCCAGGCTTCAATCGCGCGACGACCGCGAAGGGAGCAAAAGATTCGCGCTTCAATGGAATCTGGCTTTTCAGCAACGGATCAATCTGAAAACCATGGGACATAGGCAGCCAGATCTCTGGCAGGTTCTCAAAGCTAACGCCGCCGAAACTTGGTGGCGTAATTCCGACAATTGCGAACTGCTTCCCATCAACGATTGCAGTTGTTCCGAGCACACTTGGGTCAGACGAGAAGTGGCGATGCCAAAAATCATGGCTCAGCATAACGACGGGCTCCGCGCTAGGATTGTCATCCTGCGGAACAATGACGCGACCAAGCGCCGCATTGACGCCGAGAGTCTGAAAATAATTTCCTGTGACCATGCCTGCATCGACGCGCTCTGCCCCTAGCTTCCCAGTGGAAACATTTACGGGAAGTCGATCCAGGTAGGCGGCCATGCCTGAGAACGCATCGCTGTGGTCGCGGTACTCAAGATAGCTAGGGAAGGAGACAAAACCCGCGCGAGCCTCGCCTTTCGTTCTGCCATTCGCGAGGCGCACGACCTCGCTCGGCTTTGTGATCGGAAGAGGTCGGATGAGTACGACGTCCACAAGGCTGAAGATAGCGGTGTTGGCACCAATGCCGAGCGCAAGCGTCAAAACCGCGATAGTTGCAAAACCGGGACTATGGCGCAGCGTACGTATGCCAAAACGGATGTCTTGCCAAAGCATTCCCATTAGCTGCCCTCCCGCCTCTATCATACCAACCCATCCCGAAAGTCGGATTGTAGACTACCTAAAAGGCAAAGCACGACTCATGGATTCTGCAGGGCGTTGGTTGGCCCTTCGCTTTACAAAGCGCCATTGGGCACCTTGGACACGCTCGCGACAGCAAATCGGGGCTGATCTCAAGGCCGCTTGGAGCAATGATCCGGCGATCGGAGAGAGGCCCATGCTTCTCATAGTTGTGCCAGCCCGTAGCGAAACCGCGGTCAAGGGCGACTGAAGGAGCCGTGCAGCGCGCATGACCCTTGACGGCGGCGAGAGCCGAGGGAATCCGGCTCTATCTGCTGATGCTGTGGCCCTCTGCCTGTGTATGCTCGTGCACCTGGCTTCGTGTGGATGACGGCTCGATCTTCTGCGCCGAGGATACGGATTCACTGCTTGCTTCCATCGCGGATCGGT
>WNFC01018749.1_pt1 | contig 12312 bp, 12 predicted proteins | sample 5400541 | NCBI WGS metagenome assembly WNFC01 (sample SAMN13153342, study PRJNA577476) | soil metagenome | isolation source: 120 cm saprolite under Douglas fir tree site 2 hole 2 replicate 1 | place: USA:California | collected 2015-04-18 | reverse complement strand
CATCCGGTTGAAAGCTGTCTGATTGATTTGTTCCAGCACCTCGGAATCGAGCGGGCCCATATCGCGGCGGCACGGATGGTGCGCAGCGACTGGCACGGCCTGGCGACGGTGCACTCCGAGCGGGTTGCATCGCTGACCCTCATCTCTCCTCAGATGCTCGACCCGTGCGAGCTCGCCGGTTTGGCCTCTCGCCTGCTCGCAGTGGCGGGGGATCAGGGTCCTACTGCCGAGGGCACGGTCAAACTCTTGGCGAATCTTCCGAACGCGACATCACACATACTGCGCGGCTACGAATATTTGCCATGGTCAGACGTCGCCGCGGAGCGCGGCGCTGAAATCGGCCCGGCAGTGCTCGACTTTTTCGGTCGTATCGACCGCGGCCACCCGCTTGCGGTGATGACCTTGCCCGAGCAGCAAGGAGAAGTCGCGGGCATCTCCTACCGCATTCGCGGGGCCGGTCCGCCGCTGGTCCTGATGCCGCTCGATTTGGCGCCGGCGCAATGGGAGCCGCTGATCCCGCAGCTCACCGTGCAATACTGCACGATCACCTTGAGCGGGCCCGCCCTCGGCGCCGTCTCCCTCCTCGAAGCGCGGGGCCGATCGTCTTATCTGGGCGTGGTGCGAGCTCTACTGGACGCCATTCGAGTGCGACCGGGAGAAGTAATCCTTGAGATCGGCAGCGGCTCCGGGGTGGTCCTGCGCGAGATCGCGCGTCGGACCGCAGGAGCCAACTCTGTTATCGGCATCGACGTCAACCCGTACCTGCTGCGCGAGGCGATGAGCCTCGCGGCGCGCGAGGGGCTCGCCGACAGGATCACCTTGCGGGAGGGGCACGCCGAGGCAATCCCACTTGCCGAGAACAGCGTCGATGTCGCCCTCTCCTGCACGGTCATGGAGGAGGGCGACGCGGACCGGATGCTGGGCGAGTTGGTGCGAGTGACCAAGCCGGGCGGCCGGGTCGGCGCCATCGTCCGCTCTCTCGATATGCCGTGGTGGGCGAATCCGCCGCTCGACGCCGAGTTGCGGTCCAAAGTGAATCGACCGGGGTTGATCGGTGGAGACGTGACTGCGGCCGGGTGTGCCGATGCGAGCCTCTATCGCCGCTTTCATGTCGCGGGTCTGACCGAGCTGACCTGCTTCCCCCAGCTCGCCGCGGTCACCCCGACATTCGAGCCGTCCCGGTTGGCAAGTCTCGAGCAGCGAATTCTCGCAACGCTGACGGCGGAGGAAGTCACCGAATGGCGGAAGGCTGTCGCTTCGGCCAAGGCGGACGGGACCTTCTTCTTCGCTTTGCCGCATCACTGCGCGGTGGGCACCAAGCCGGCTTAACTGCGCCTCGGCCAGCCCGCGAGCTTACCACTGGGAAGCAGAGCATGGATTACGATAAGACGAACATGCCGGCCGCTTATGATGCCGGCCGCGGCTACAGCGCGGCGGTGCTCACCCTCTGGCTCGAGGTTATTTCGCGGGCAGTATCCAAAGGCGCCGTCTCCGAGATTCTCGATATCGGTTGTGGAACGGGCCGGTACTCTGCGGCTCTGGCGGCCCATTTCGACGCGCGCGTAGTCGCCTTCGATCCTTCGGAAAAGATGCTGGCGGAAGCTCGAAGGAAGTCAACACGGCGGGTGTGCTATGCGCGGGCATCCGCAGAATCGCTCCCGCTCCCCGATGCGTCCGTGGACATGGTCTTCATGTCGATGGTCCTTCATCATTTTGACGACCCTGACCGAGCCCTTGAGGAATGCCGCCGCGTATTACGCCGGGGCGGCACCGTTTGCTTGCGTGCCGGTACCGTCGATCGGATCGGAAATTATCCGTATGTCCGGTTCTTCACCCGAAGCGGTGCGATCCTTAACAAGGTCTTGCAGTCTCAGGCATTTATCGAGACGGCTTTCGCGAACGCCGGATTTCAGCTCGTTCGCTACCAACTCGTTCCCAGCGAAGTGGCAGGGAGCTGGGATGCTTATGCCGAGAAGATTGCCTTCCGAGCTGATTCGATCCTCGCGCAACTTGGCGATCAAGAATTTGCCGAGGGGCTGGCGGCTCTTCGCGAACACGCTGCGATTGCTCTACCGAACGAGCCGGTGATCGAGCTCATCGATTTCTTTGTCTTTCGTCCGAACGCGCTAACTTCCGCGGCTGATTAAAGACAACGATGAGGCTTCCTGGACAAGGAGCACATCCGCGGCCTGCGGCGACGCGCCACCGACCTGCCGCGGGAATCGCAGGGGCCGCTTGCCGGCATTTCCGACCAGACCCTCCCGGTCGCGAGCTTTCCCTACGGCACGCAAATCTGCGAGGTCGAGGTCGATGCCGATACGGGTGCCGTCGAGATCGTCGGCTATGCCGCGGTCGATGATGTCGGCCGTGCCGTCAACCCGCTGATCCTGCACGGCCAGACACATGGTGGCATCGCCCAGGGAGTGGGCCAGGCCCTGCTCGAACACAGCCATTACGACCCCGAGAGCGGGCAGTTGCTGGCGGCGAGCTTTATGGACTACGCGATGCCGCGCGCCGACACCTTCCCGGAGCTGAGGACTGCGCTGAGCGAGGTGCCGTCGCCGACGAACCGCCTCGGTGTCCGCTCCGGCGGCGAAGGCGGCACCACCCCCGCACTCGCCGCGGTCATCAACGCCATCGTCGATGCGCTCACCGAGCTCGGCGTGCGCCACATCGAGATGCCGGCGACCCCCGAGCGGGTGTGGCGCGCCATCCGTGCAGCACGCAGCGCCGCCCCAAACCGACGAAGGTTAGAACATGGCCGCGCAATCCAGGGCGGCGTAATGCCTTCGGCGACAGTCAGCGCTCGGCCGTTATCCTTGTAAAAACGGGGGCGATCCTAGCGGCCTTTGGCGGTCGCCGAAGCCCTATCGCGATGGCGAGACTTCTCGGGAGAATTTTCGGTAAACGTATTTGGCCGGTCGCCGCTTGGTCGAAGCACAGATTGAGGAGTCGGGGGCCGAAGGGGTCGGGGTTAGAGGGTTCGAATTTCTCAAGGATTTTAAATAAAAGCAACACGGATTTTAAGTAAAAGCATCCGGGCCGCGCCCTTGTTCGATGGCACGAGTGCGATGGTTCGGGTACAACGACAACGAACGAGGGTGAAGCCGTGGTGACTTTTGTCCTGATCTTGTTTGCCATACTGGCACTCTGTGGCATCGTCGTGCAGGCACCTCAGGCGTGGCGTGTTACCACGCAATGGCTCCGCGATGTACGCGCGAGGCGGACCGGAAAGAACACGCCACGGCCGCGATCGAGAGATTGAAGCCGTGTTTCCGACCACGACCCCTCGCTCTTGGTTGAGGCACGGGGGCAACTGGAAGCGAAAGCCGCGAACTGAGGAGCCGCCCGCATGTCGGCCCACATTCTTGTCGTCGATGACAATGAGCTGAACCTCGAGCTATTGGTCGCGATGCTCGCGTCCGAACATTACGTTGTGAGCACAGCCAGGGACGGCTTCGAGGCGCTGGCGAAGATCGCGGCCGAAAAGCCCGACCTCGTTCTGCTCGACGTGATGATGCCGAGGCTCGACGGCTTCGAGGTCTGCCGGCGGATAAAGGCCGATCCGACGATGGCGGACATCCCAGTCATCATGGTTACTGCCCTCTCGGACGTCGATGACCTCGTGAGAGGCTTCGAGGCCGGCGCCGACGATTTCGTTACCAAGCCGTTCGACTTCCTCGCCCTCATGGCGCGCGTGCACTTGCAGCTACGGCGGAAACGGCATTACGAGCACATCCGCGAGCAGGCCTTGGTTGATCCTCTGACGGGCGCGTTCAACCGGCGGTACTTCGACGCGCAAGCGCCGAGGCTCGCCGCGCGCTGCCGCGTGGCACGCGAGTCGCTCACTGTTCTCATGATCGATGTCGACGATTTGAAGGGGGTCAACGACGCGCACGGCCACGCCGCCGGCAATTATGTGCTGAAGCAGATTGTCAACCGCGTCACGTCCGCCGTGCGCCCGTCGGACCTGGTCGCGCGGATGGGCGGCGATGAGTTTGTGGTCGTGATGCCGGAAACGGATCTCGACGCCGCGCTTCAGATCGCCGAACGTCTGCGCAGTCGCATCGGCGACACGGCGATCGAAGGCGTCGCCGTCACGATCAGCATCGGCGCCGCCGCGTCGAGGCCCGAGGTGGAGGAGGAGCTGGACGCAACGCTCCAGCGGGCCGACGCCGCGCTCTACAAGGCCAAGGGGGGCGGCGGCAACCGCGTAATCGCCGACGGCAGTTGAGAACCGCCGCACGCTCAGACCGGGGAGACCCGTCCCGGCGCGGTTAGATCACGTTAGAGGGCCGTCCTCCTGGCCTCAGGGGCGTAGGGCGGAAAAGCGCAGCGCATTCCGCCGCTTTTCTTTCGATCACAGGCGCTCCCTTTTGCGATTATCCCTCACGGGGATGCGATGGCGGAACCCGCGTCATAGCGGAATGCGCTAGGCCATTGCGATAATGACCATCAAAAAATTGACCGACTCTTATTGTAGAGCTGCTATCGATGCGGCTTAGGGAGCAAGCCCCGGCGGCTGAGGTGCCTTCGGCAAAGACCGCCTGCTGCCGCGTCAATATGGATATTTCAACCTTAAGGAGAGGTCCGCTGCAGACTCGCTGCAGGTGCAACGGCTGTCGATCCTACAGACAACTATTTGTTGAGCTACGAGGCGGCTCAAGGGGGCGGAGGATCCGCTGATTCAACGGGGATGCGGGTTGGGCCGCTCGTCCGACCTTCTCCTTCAGCCTCGTGTCCGTAACCTTCAGACGATGCCTCACGAGCCCCGGTTTCGGCGAGGGCTGACGAAGGGGCCTGCCGCGTGTCGGCGATGGCCGCCCGGCTCAGCCCGTGCTGCGCACCCGTAGGGCCGGGACCAGGAAATTCCCGGCGATCAGTTTGAGCCGCTCGTCCCCGCTCGCTTGGTACGTCGCGCGCAGGGCGTGGATCGCGGCACCGGCCGCAGTCTCGTTCCAGAACCAGTCGCCGAGCTGGCGGCTCGACGGCTCGGCATTCCCGGCGGCGCCGGCCTCGAGGTAGTAGGCCTTGATGTCGTCGACCGCAAAGCGCAGCATCAACGGCGGCGAGAACCCCTCGCTCGGGCTGGCCGGCGGCGTGCCGCAAAGCCAATCGGCCAGACTACGGCCGCAATCCGTGAGCGACAAGCCGCTGAGCCCGACCGTCGTGCGGCCATGCTGTGCGATCCAGCGCTGGTGAGCATCCCGCAACAGCCCGATCTCTGTCTGGAGATACGCGGCCAGCACCGCGGCCGAAGCGTTGGCGGATAGGGCGGGAAGCGCGGACGGGTACCAGGCGGGGTCGGGTTGCGCGCGTGGATCGTCCTCCGGGAAATCCTCGATGATCACCGGCCCGCTCTGCCGTTCCAACAGCTGCAAGGCTGCGAGAACAACCCGCTTTTGGAACGCGGGATTGCTCGGCGGACCGAAGGGCCTTCCGAGCTCGAACGGAACCCAGAGCGCCCGCGGCGGCTTGGTGTTCTCGGTCTGCGGCCGAATCAGACTGATCGCGACCGTCGCGATCCCCTCTTCTTCCAGGTAATGCCCCAGCGCGCTCACGGCGCGCGTGCAGAGCGGTCAAACCGGGGAGAGGAGGACGGCCTCGACCTTGTCGCGGTGCAGGCAACCGGCGAGCTCGCGCGCATAGGGCTCCATCTGCACCGGATCGGTGGCGCCCATGAAGGAGTAATGGGTCGCTGCGACCGATCCGATCGCATTCTCCGCTGCGAGCTCGTTCAGCCGGTCGAGCGGGAAGACGACGTTCCAGTCTTCCTGAAACCCGGTACGGTCGAAGTTGATCGAGATGTGGCTGACCAATAGTTCATCCGGCTTGGTGCCGGCCGGAATGGCGCGATAGTCGGGATCGCGCCCCCGAAACGGCGTTTCGCCGCGCACGACGAGCCCGGCCGAGGAGACGATCGCGACCCGGCGCTGCGACAGCGGCGGTCCGGTGACCCAGGGCGTCGTCGCGAACTCCGGGCATTCGAGCTCGGCGAGCCGCTTGGCCTGTGCCGGCGGCAGATCGGTCAATCGCGTCACCACATTCTCCTAGAGTTGGCCTGTCACGGTTGCGTCGAGCTTTTCGCGCAACCGGGCGAGCTTGTAGCCGAGTGCGAGATAGGGATCCCAGGCCGAACGGCTTGCGGCGAATTCGACGGGGCCGCATCCGTGCCGCTCCCGCAAATAGGCGATGACCCCGGAATCGACTGGAATGCGCGTAAAATCGTGCAGCAGTAGCCGGCAATGCGCTGCCGCATAGGGGCCGATGCCCTTGAGGCTGACGAGATAGTCGTGACCGAGGTACTCGGGCTGTCCCTCGCCCTGATCGTCGATCGCGCTGTCGTCGCGCAAGCGACGGGTCGCCGAGACCAATGTCGCCGCGCGAAAGCCGAGCTTGGCATGCTCGCGCAGGCGCTGCTCACCGTAATCGAGCAGCGCGTCGGGGCCCGGAAAGGCGCCCGCACCCGGCTCGGCGACGAGGGCGGCGGCCATGCGGCAGGTCGACGACCAGCTGGTATTGATGGTCAGCACGGTCTTCACGAAATCCTCGTAGAAGGACGAGCATCGCAATATGCGGCCGCCGCCTCGCTCGATCAGGGCCGCGTCTTCGCACAGTACACTCATCGCCGATGCCGGCTCCCAGTCGGCGGAGAGCCAGCGGCGTACGCGTTTTCGGATCTCGGGCAATGCCCCCGCGGTGAACCCCTCCCAGCGCAGAATCATCGCCTCGGGACCGCGCTGAGCAACCTCGATCGTCCCCAGCCGATCGCCGATCCGTTCGCGCCGCCCGAGCCGACCGGCCTCGGGATCCCAGCACCATGGCGCCAGATGGGCCCAGCCATGGCTGGCAACCGTCAGCCCAAGGTCGATCGGCCAGCAGAGGGGCAGGACCGTCTCGCCGGCACTCACCCGCGGCACCGTTGCCGCAAGCGGGGATCAGGCAGCGTCGAGAGCGTGCGACAGATCGGCGAGAATGTCCTCCTCGTGCTCGATTCCGATCGACAAGCGGACATAATTTTCGGTGACCCCGGTCTGCAGCTGCTCCTCGGGCGAGAGCTGCGAATGGGTCGTCGACGCCGGATGGATCGCCAAGCTGCGAGCGTCGCCGATATTGGCGACGTGGTAGAACATCTGCAGCGAGTCGATAAAACGGCGGCCGGCCTCGACGCCACCCTCGAGCTCGAAGCCGACAAGCCCGCCATAGCCGCCCTTCATATATGTGTCGGCGCGGCGCCGAGCCTCGCCGGTCATCAGGCTCGGATGGATGACGCGGGTGACCTTGGGGTGCTCGGCGAGGAACTTCGTGACGGCCATCGTATTGGCGCAATGAGCGCGCATCCGCAACGGCAACGTCTCGAGCCCCTGAACGAACATGAACGCGTTGAACGGGCTCATCGGCGCCCCGAGGTCGCGCAGCAGGGTCACGCGCATTTTGAGGATGTAGCGCCGTGCTCGATCGGCCGGCACAGCACCGGGGCCGCGGTGTTGTCGACGATCAGCGGCACGCCGAGCTCGCGCCCGATGCGAGCCACTTCGCCAATCGGAAACACTTCGAGCTTCGGATTGGGCAGGGTTTCGGCGTAATAACAGCGGGTCCGCGCATCGGTCGCGCGGCGGAAGCCTTCGGGATCGGCCGGATCGACAAAGCGAACCTCCATCCCCATTGTCTTCATCATCGTGTTGAGAAACAGGTTCCACGTGCCGCCGTAGAGGTCGGTGGAGCTGACGAAATTATCCCCCGCCTGGCAGATGTTCTGGACCGCAAAGAGCGAAGCGGCCTGGCCCGAAGCCAATGCCAGTGCTGCGACCCCGCCTTCGAGCGCGGCGACCCGCTCCTCGAGCACGGCGTTGGTCGGGTTCATGATCCGCGAGTAGATGTTGCCGAGCTCGGCCAAGCCGAACAGATTTGCAGCGTGCTGGCTGTCGCGGAACTGGTAGCTTGTCGTCTGGTAGATCGGCACCGCGACGGCGGTCGTCGCCGGGTCGCTCCGGTACCCCGCATGGAGCACGAGTGTTTCCGGATGCTGGCTTTTGGTCGGCATTTAGATCTCCGTCGGGGATGGTGCCAAGACCTGCACTTTGCCATGATCAAGGCTTGGGCGGTAGGCGGCTTTCACGGCAAAATAGGCAGGTGGCCTGCCTTGCCCCAGCTGGCGGTGAAAAACGTCGTGGCCCGGCTCCGCTACCTGCCGCCGATTTGCGCTAAGTCGAGGCGATTGTGACATGATCCGCAGGGGTTCCAAGGGTTCGACCGCTACTTGGATCGCCGTCGTGATCGCCTTAGCCGCCGTGCTGGCGGTCGGCGTCGTGGTCGCCGAGTTTCTGAGCGGGCTCGGCGATTCGGAAATCAGCGTCGCCGGCTGGCTTGCGATGGGTTTCGGGATCGTCGTTACGCTGGCGTTGGGAATCGGCCTGATGGCGCTGGTCTTCATCAGCAGCCGGCGCGGCTACGATGAAGCCGCCCGGAGGAATCGCTGAAGGCGTGGCGGCGGCGCCGGTCTTACGGAAAAAAATTAACCATACCAAGCGATTGGCGTTCAACCTACGCGTAAATTGGGTCTGACCGTTGCCTGCTTTGCGTGGCGATTTGCGATTGGGCCTTGCGCTCCGAGCAAACCCGTTGCAACCTTGCGGCGTGTAGTGCGGAAGAGGAAAGGTCCGTTGAAGAGGTCATCAACCCAATTGGAAGAGCCGAAGCCGCCGCCGAAATACGGGCGCGGCACCGGCATACCCAACCCGATCGACGTGCATGTCGGCGGCCGGATCCGGATGCGCCGCCTGCTGCTGGGCATGAACCAGGAAACGCTGGCGAATGCGCTCGGGCTCACTTTCCAGCAGGTGCAGAAATACGAGGGCGGCGCCAATCGGGTTAGCGCATCCCGGCTGTCGGCGATGGCCGAGATCCTCACCGTGCCGATCTCCTACTTCTTTGGCGATCTGCAGCCGGACGACACCGATCTCAGCCCCGAGGACCGGCAGTGGCGCGAGCACCTGCAACGGCCCGAGACGATCGAGTTCATCCGCCTCTATTACGCCATCTCCGACCAGAAGGTTCGGCACCAGTTCCTCGAGATGGCAAAGACGGTAGCCGCGTCATTCGAGGCCAAGGCGGCGTAGGGCCAAGGCGGCATGCGCCAGGGCGGCATAGGCCAGGGCGGCATAAGACTGGACCAGAGCGGCTACCAGCCGATGGCATAGGCGGCGCGGCGCGGGTCGGCGCCGGCTTCGAGCACGCCGCGGCGGCGGTCGGCGAGGATCGCGCAGACTGCACCCGCGGTCCAGATCCAGTCGGGCCAGCGCTGGATCTCGTGCCCGCGCCGCGCCAGCTCGGCCGTGACCGCGTCGGGGATGCGCCCCTCGACCGCCAGCCGGCCGGGGTAATAGTCGAAAGGTGCGAAGGAGGACGGGAAGCTGTAGGTCGCAAAACGCGGTGCTTCGATCGCCGACTGCACGTCCTGGCCAAAGACGAAGAGGTTCAGCAGCACCTGTAGCATCGCCTGGGTCTGGACGTCGCCGCCCGGCGTGCCGAACGGCAGGAATTGATCGCGGCCCTTGATCGCCAAGGCCGGGTTCGGCGTCAGGCGCGGGCGCTTGCCCGGTGCCACTCCGGCAGGATGGCGCGGGTCGGGTCGCGATTGCGAGCCGCGGTTCGACGGGATGAGCCCGGTCCCGGGTACCACTGGCGAACCGTAGGAACCGTCGCTCGGTGTCGCCGAGAACAGATTTCCATGGCGGTCAGCGACGCACACATAGGAGGTATCGGGCTCCGGGTTCGGATCGCCGAAGCCCGCGCGGAAGCGAGCGCCTTCCCGGCCGAGATCCCCGGGCGGCGGCATCTCGGGCGAGGCGCGGTCGGGGCGGATCAATTTTCTCCGCTCGGCCGCGTATTCCGCCGAGATCAAAGTCGCCAGCGGCACCTGGACCATCGCCGGGTCGCCGTAATAGGCCTCGCGGTCGGCGAAGGCGAGCTTCAGCGCCTCTGTCAGATGGTGAATGTAGTCCGGGCTGTTCTGACTGAGGCTCGCGAGATCGGTGCCCTCGAGCAACGCCAGCGTTTGCAGGAGCACCGGACCCTGGCACCACGCACCACAGGTGAAGACTTCGAGATCGCCGAACCGGCGCCGTTCGGGCGGGCCGACTGGTGAGCGATATTCGGCCAGGTCCTCCGCCGATAAGAGGCCACCCTCTTCTTTCATGAACGCGACGATCTTGCGGGCGATGTCGCCGCGGTAGAACGCGTCGCGCGCCGCTTCGAGCCCGGCCTCGCGGCCCCGGGAGGCAGCCGCGCGCTCCTCGTCGGCCATATATTGCAGGGACGCGGCAAGGTCGGTCTGGCGAAACACTTCGCCGGTCTCTGGCAGGCGCCCGTTCGGCAGAAAGATCGCCGCGGTCGACGGCCAGGCGCGGTGATCCGCCTCGTGCCGCTTCAGGCTCGCGGCCATCAGCGGATACATCGGGAAGCCGTCGCGGGCGAGGCGCGTCGCGGCGGCAGCGACCTCGCCAAAGCTCATCGTGCCGTAGCGCCTGAGCGCGGTAATCCAGGCGTCGGGGGCGGCGGGCACCACGGTTCGCAATACGCCCTTTGGGATCTTGCCGCCGTGCTCGCGCAGGAAGAGCTCGGGGTCGAGCGCCTTTGGCCAGGGGCCAAGGCCGGCGATCGTCACGACCTCTTGCTTGTCAGCAAGATAGATCATGATCGGGGCGACGCCGGCGACATCGACGAGGTCGCTCTGCAGGACGCCGAGCGCGATCCCGGCGGCGCACCCCGCATCGATTGCGTTGCCGCCCGCCTGCAGGATATCGAAGCCGGCGGTCGCCGCGAGATAGTGGCCCGCCGAGATCGCGTGCTGGGTCACGGCGATGGTCGGCCGATGCGAAGATGAGGCGGTCATGGCGAGCCCTTTGCCTGGTGTTCTCTCTACGCCACAGTAGCGCTTGACCGGCCGCGGATAGAAGCGGCGTTTTAGAACGGCATGGAGGGACGGGGCATGAGCGACTTCGATCTGGTGATCCGCAACGGCACGGTGGCGACCGCGGCCGATACCGCGAATTGCGACATCGGCATCAAGGACGGGGTCGTCACCACTCTCGGCAGGGATCTCGCACCGGGGGTGCGCGAGATCGATGCGACCGGGCGATTGGTCCTACCGGGCGGCATCGACAGCCATTGCCATATCGAGCAGCGCTCGTCAGCCGGGGTCGTCTGCGCCGATGATTTCTATAGCGCCACCGTGGCGGCGGCGTTCGGCGGGACCACCACGGTGATCCCGTTCGCCGCCCAGCATCGCGGCCAGTCGCTGCGCCGGGTCGTCGAGGAGTACGGCGACGCCGCCCGCCCCAAGGCGGTCATCGACTATGCGTTCCACCTGATCATAACCGACCCTTCCGAGCAGGTCATGGGCCAGGAATTGCCGGCGCTGATCCGCGACGGCTACACCTCGTTCAAGGTCTATATGACTTACGATCTCTTGGCGCTCGACGACGGGCAGATGCTCGACATCCTGGCGGTCGCGCGACGCGAGGGCGCGTTCGTCATGGTGCACGCCGAAAACCACGAGATGATCAAATGGCTGACGAGCCGGCTGTTGGAGCGCGGCCTCGGGGCGCCGCGCTACCATGCGGTCAGTCACGCCCGGCTCGCCGAGGGCGAGGCGACAAACCGCGCCGTGACATTGGCGCAATTGCTGGATGTGCCGATCCTCCTGGTTCACGTCTCGGCCGGCGAGGCGATCGAGGTCATCCGCAACGCCCAGACCTGGGGCCTGAAAATCTATGGCGAGACCTGTCCGCAATACCTGTTTCTGACCGCCGACGACCTCGCCCGGCCCGGCATCGAAGGCGCCAAATACTGCTGCAGCCCGCCGCCGCGCGACAAGGCGGCGCAAGAGGCGGTGTGGACCGGCCTCAGGAACGGAACCTTCCAGGTATTCTCCTCGGACCACGCCCCCTACCGGTTCGACGTCTCCGGCAAGCTGCCGCATGGCGACAGAACTACCTTCAAGGAGATCGCCAACGGGGTGCCGGGGATCGAACTGCGGCTGCCGCTGCTGTTTTCCGAAGGGGTGGGACAGGGGCGCCTCGACCTCAACGCCTTTGTCGCCCTGACCGCGACCAACCACGCCAAGCTTTACGGGCTCTATCCGAGAAAGGGCACGATCGCGGTCGGCAGCGATGCCGACATTGCAATCTGGGATCCCGAGCGCGAGACCACTGTCACCGCCGGGATCCTGCACGACAATGTCGGCTACACACCCTACGAGGGACGCCGGCTGCGCGGCTGGCCGGTGACGGTCTTGAGCCGCGGCAGGAT
>WNFC01014335.1_pt2 | contig 12312 bp, 18 predicted proteins | sample 5400541 | NCBI WGS metagenome assembly WNFC01 (sample SAMN13153342, study PRJNA577476) | soil metagenome | isolation source: 120 cm saprolite under Douglas fir tree site 2 hole 2 replicate 1 | place: USA:California | collected 2015-04-18 | reverse complement strand
CCGTGAGGACTATATCCGGACCGCTCGCGCCAAGGGGCTTCGGGAGCAGGCGGTCGTCCTGAAGCACGCCCTCCGCAACGCTTCACTACCGATTATCACGCTCTCTGGTGTCCTGTTTGGGTTCCTGCTCAGTGGCACTGGGGTGGTCGAACAGGCTATTAACGTCCCCGGTTTAGGTAAAGCGATGGTCGAGGCCTTTGTCATGCTTGATTATGCGGTGATCCAGAACCTGGTGTTCCTGTATAGTGTCGTCTTTATCGTCATTAACCTCCTCATAGACGTCAGCTATGCCTGGCTTGACCCGAGGATACGCTACGTATAAGAGGCGGTGCGCTCCCTGACCCAGGGGCTGCCTGGCCCCAGTAACTCTTGACACAGATGAGGACGATATGGCACAGCGTAGCGATGTGCAACTCGAACCACGGGTGGTTTTCCGTACCGGTGCCCGGGCTCTGGCGAGGGGCGAGGGGCCTGGCCTCGCTCGCTTTGTCAGGCAATTCCCCGCAGGTTGTATCGGTGCGGTGATCCTGGTGCTCGTCACCTTTTTCGCGCTTGCCGCGCCTCTGGTCACCGTGCATGACCCCACGCAAGTCAAACTCCGCGAACGCAAGGAGATCCCCTCATGGTCACATCCCCTGGGGACCGACTACGAAGGTCGGGACATCCTCACGCGGATCATCTACGGTGGGCGCGTCTCCTTAGCCGTGTCGGTCCTCTCGGTCTTGCTGGGCACGACCGTCGGGGCGTTGTGGGGCGTGGCCAGCGCCTACATCGGCGGGAGATTTGACCTGCACAGTCAACGCCTCCTGGAGATTTTCATGTCGTTCCCCCCCTTGGTCCTGGCGATGATGCTCGTCATCGGCATGGGGGCAGGACTCTGGGCGGTGGTCATCGCCATCGGCATGACGCGTCTGCCGTTTGGTGTCAGGGTGGTGCGGTCGGTGGCCTTGTCGGTCAAAGAGCTGGTCTACGTGGAGGCGGCCAGGGCCATTGGGGCCTCGAACCTGAGAATCATGGTGCGGTATATCGCCCCCCAGTGCCTCGCCGCCTACCTGGTGCTGGCCACGGCGCAACTCGGCGTCGCCATTGTCATTGAGGCGTCCCTGGGCTTCCTCGGGGTGGGTATTCCCCCTCCTACGCCCACCTGGGGCAATATGATGGGGGGTGCCGTCGCGAACGTCCTCATACCCCATTGGCCCCTGGTGGTCTTCCCTGGGGTCACCATCACCCTCGTGGTGCTGGCGTTCAACTTTTTTGGCGATGCCATCCGGGACGTTTTCGACCCGAAGCTGCGGGGCAGTAACAGCCTGACTATGCGAACTTAGCTGCCCCTCTCTAGTAGGTATGCTCCCGCCGACGCCCACCTGGGGCCATATGATGGGCGGCGCGGTGGCGAATGTCCTCATCCCGCACTGGCCGCTCGTGGTCTTCCCCGGGCCTCACCATGGTGGTGCTGGCGTTCAACTTTTTCGGGGACGCGATCCGGGACGCCTGTGACCCACGGCTCCGCAACAGTCAGGCTCTCATCTAGAGGAGAGGAACGGTCCATGCAAGACCACAAGCGCCGCGACAGCCTGAGACCAGCCATGAACCGACGTGTGTTCCTGGCGACGATGGGGGTCGCTGCGGGTAGCCTAGTGATGAGTACCCCGCTCCCTGGCCACCGGGCATGGGCCGATCAGCCCACCGGGCCAGCGTTCAAACTCAGCGCCCCTGAGCCCTCGCCCAAGTATGGTGGGACCTTACGCTACGGGGTGCTGAGTGCTCCGGCGCACTTCGATGTCCATCAGTCCGGGACCATCTCCAACATGGCCCCCCAAGGCCCTATGTATGATAACCTGATCCGACGCGACCCCCGGGATGGCCACACGATCATCCCGGATCTGGCGTCCCATTGGGAGATCGCGCCTGACACGAAGACTTATACGTTCTTCTTACACCTACTGTATGTTTCGACGCAATTCCTTTGCTGATAAGCATTTATGGGTACAATAGTGGTCAAATCGCGGAACCCGTTGCGCGTTAATTCGCGGTGCATGTGGCGACACATGGAGGGCCTGTGGAACATCCACCACACCGCCATCAGCAGTGCGCTCAGCCCGTCGCACCTGTGTGGCAGCCTCAAGGCCGGCGTCCACGGCTGCCCCCGGTGGGTCGCAACGATCAAGCACCACCCCGAGATCAGAGCCAATCAGGGGGACGAACCCGTGAGGAGCCACGACACCATCGCAGCCCAGTGCCTCGTGAGGCGAGGCCCACACGGCTGTCATATTTTCGCCTCCGTGTTCTGGCCTCGCTACACTCGATACTCCTCGGAAGCTCTTGCTATAACAGTACGCTAGAGGCATCCTGAGAGAGGCATACAGTAGGTCTAGGAAAAATGCCACCAAATTGTGTCGCGCCACTGACCGTTTGCGCACCAAGCCCCCCGTGGTATCCCTGCCCATCACAGGAACGACCGGCTTTGCCATGTCGTTCCCCAGTACGTTAAGATCCTTGTGCATCGGACTCGCCTCTTGCTCTCGGGCATGCGGCTCCAACTCTGCCCTTGTCTGGTTTCTCGAAGCCGTTGTGCCCAGGCAGGTCCATGGCATGAGAGCCGCTGGGCATTCTCCCACGCCATGCGCTGGCGGGTGCTCCGTAGCCGTCTCTTTCCCCAGGGCGCTCGGTGGTCAGAGTGCTGATCCATCTGACACACACTGTGGCATCCTGTGGGTGAGCGGTGCGATGCCTCGACCACAGGAGGCGGATAAGGCCTGCCTCTTGCACACGGGAAGCATGGGCCGTCGCGCCTCCGTACGACCGGCGCGAGGCCCCAGGCCTCTTTTGACCGCACAGGAACACAACCATGCCACGAGCCAAACAACCGTCTGACCTAGCTCTGTATCAGCTCAAAGTCACCCTTAGGGACAGCAAGCCCCCCATCTGGCGCAGAATACAGGTCAGGAGCGACACCCGTCTCTCCACGCTCCACCGGGTGCTCCAGGTCGTGATGGGGTGGGAGGGGGCCCATCTGCATCAGTTCCTGGCGCACGGCGTGTCCTATGGGACCCCCCATCCGGACTTTGGCTTTGAGGTCCACAACGAGCAACAGGTGTCATTGCAGCAGGTGGTGTCCAGAGTCAAGGACAAGTTGATCTACGAATACGATTTCGGGGATAGCTGGGAACACGAGCTGCTCGTGGAAAAGATCCTGCCGCTGGCAGCGGGGCAGCACTCCCCCGTCTGCCTCACGGGGAAACGCGCCTGCCCTCCCGAGGATTGTGGTGGCATCTGGGGCTACGCGAGTTTGCTGGAAGCGATCCGCGACCCCGAGCACCCCGAGCATGAGGAGATGGTAGACTGGGTCGGTAGCGCATTTGATCCAGAGGCCTTTGATCTGGACGAGGTCAATAGGGCGCTCCACAACCTCACCTCACCTGCAGTGGGGAGAAGGCAACGATAATGGTGTCTACAGGAAAAGCCATATGTGGAGCGTAGAAATGCATATCGACATTCCGCACGATCTGAACCGGCGTCTCGAACAACTGGCCAAAGGGACAGGCCAGGATGTCGGGGCACTGGTGTGTGAGGCGATTGAGCAGCGCCTGGCCCTCGAAGAGCGGAAGCAACGGCCCCAGGAGTCCCCGGCCTGGCAACCCTTTTCTGACCAGGACCCCTTTGTGCCGTTGATCGGCTCCGGTGAGGATGACGCGGCCGATGTGAGCCAGAAGAAGTACGCTTACCTCCCCGAAACGTACCGCCCATGAACCGGGTCTTTGTGGATACAGGTCCATGGAGCATATCAAGCCGAAACACACACGGGAGGCATCCATGCAATCAACGAATGAAGAAAAGTCAATCAAGAAGCTGCGCGGCATCCAGCGCAGTGTGGACCGGCATTGGGTCGGCGACGGATTCCCCGTGCGAACGCTCTTTGCCTATTCCAACCTGGGGTCGATTCTCAGCCCGTTCCTGCTGCTGGATTACGCCGGTCCCATGGAGTTCTCACCGACGGCCGAGCGCCGCGGCGTCGGCGAGCACCCGCATCGCGGATTCGAGACCGTGACCATCGTCTACGGGGGCGAAGTGGAACACCGGGACTCCTCTGGCGGCGGTGGGCGTATTGGTCCCGGCGACGTGCAGTGGATGACCGCCGCCTCCGGCCTGGTCCACGAAGAGTTTCATGGGCGTGAGTTCGCGCGACGTGGCGGCATGTTCGAAATGGTGCAGCTGTGGGTAAATTTACCTGCCAAGGACAAGATGGCGCCACCGCGGTATCAGAGCATCGTGAGTAGCCAGATCCCGACGCGGAGCCTCCCTGGCGGCCACGGAGCCGTGCGCGTCATCGCTGGCGAGTTCGCGGGGGCGAAGGGACCGGCCACCACCTTCACACCCATCCACGTGTGGGACCTCCGCCTCACGAGTGACGCACGGACGGACCTAGCAGTCCCCGATGGCTATACGACGGCGCTCGTGGTGCTCAAAGGGGCGGTGCGCGTGAACGGCTCTGAGCCGGTCGAGGCGGCGGAGGTCGGACTATTCGACCGCGCGGGGCAGAGCATTTGCCTCGACTGTGCGCACGACGCGACGGCGCTCCTGCTGTGCGGTGAGCCGATTGACGAACCCATCGTGGGGTATGGACCGTTCGTGATGAACAGTTCCGAGGAGATTCGCCAGGCGATCACGGATTACCAAAGCGGCAAGATGGGTCGCTTATCCTGAGTGGAGGCGATGAGCGGACGCCGGCGCTGGCGTCCGCTAGTTCGCGAGGAACTATCGCATGCCAAACGCAGCGTGACAGAGAGTGGCCCAGGACTGGGCCATGGGGAGGATCGACACGTGACGACTATTGCATGGACGGACGACTTTGACACGGCTTGCCAGCAGGCGCGCCAGGACCATAAACTGGTGTTACTCGATTTCTTCTCGCCCACCTGAGGCGGCTGCCAACGCTTGAGTGCCGTGACGTACTCAGACATCCAGGTGATCGACATGATCACCGCCCGCTTCGTGCCCGTGCAGATCAACACCCAGGAGGCCGTGGGCCAGCCCCTGGTGCAGCGTTTTTACCAGGTCTGGACGCCCGATCTGCGTGTGGTCTCCCCCGACGGCGTGGATTTGTACCACTGGAACGGCTACCTGCCCCCCGCGGAGTTTGTCCCCCAGCTGCTGGTGGCACAGGCGCATACCTTGTTGCGGCTGCATGATGAACCGGGGGCTGCTGCCGTCTACCGCGAGGTGCTGGAGCGTTTTCCCACCAGCGCCGTGGCGCCCGAGGCACAGTATTTTGCGGCCGTGGCCATGTACAAGCACAGTCACCAGGCACCCGATTTGGTGGACACCTGGCGCCGGCTCCAGACGCAGTATCCGAACAGCATCTGGCGAGTGAAGCAGTCGTTTACGGAGGAGGGATAGGACGATCGTCCACTTGTGCAGGCACCGGCCGCGCCCTCCCCAGCGCCTCCCGCCGGCGTGGCCCGTAGTAAGACAGCGCATTGTAGTGCGGTCTGGACAGGCGCCGCAGGATAGAGTAGGGAGCTCGACTTTGTCCAATTACGCTGTCTAGCACAGCGTCTCTGTTAGCCGCTCGAATAAGGAGCGCGGGACTTGCATCATATCGGCGTTTGTTTGCGATAGCTGAAAATGTTGCTCAGCCCACAGCCCACGCCGGACCATGGCCAGCGTATCCGAGAAGGTCACGCACTCTTTGGCATACCAGGCATCACGGCGCACCGTGAGCGCTTGCTGCGCACGCAAGCGTTCTGCCAACAGGCTGATCAGCGCATACAGCCCCAGCACGCACGGCGTCGTAGGCCCAGAATGAGCGAGGCTGTCACCACCGGCAATGTAGCTATAGTACACATGTATTCAGACACTTGTGAGAAGCAATGAAGCACCCAAAAGGCCTGTGCCAAAACCCTCTCATAACACTGATCGGGTGGCACATTGATAGTGGCACGGCTTGTGGCACATGCAAATAACCCTTTGAAATAGCAAATCATAGGGTGAAAAACTGGGTGCTCAAAACGGAGGTTAATGGCACGTCCAGAGAGGGAGAAAGCGCTAGATTGCCGGCTATGACAGCTATGCTCATTCCGGGCCATGATACCCTCCCCGTCGCGCCCATCCAGAGACTCGTACGTAAAATGTATAGAGATGCCATCATGCTATGAGTTGGCCGCCACGTCAAGGCCAATCGTCGTCCAACCCCGCGTCATACCTCAACTGCGCCACAAAGTTTCATTTGCGTATGAGTCCATTCTGGCGCATGCCATCACCTGTCGTGGCATGCATGTGCATGCTATGCTCTCCTCAAAGGAGGCTCGCATACGGTCGATGCCAGAGGAAAGGATGGCACGATGGCCCCACCGCCCGGACGTTGAGGCGGCACGGTGCAGCTGCCGGTCCACGTCCGCATGTTCCCCGAAGCGATGGCCGCGGTGGACGCGTTTGCCGCGGCGCTGAGCCAGCAGAGCGCTGGCGCGGCGTTTTCCCGCGCGGAAGCGCTCCGGATTGCAGCGATGGAGTGGCTGAAAGAACGCCAGGCCCGCCAGGCCCGTGGCACCCCCGCGCCCTCCCAGCGTGCGCCGGCCGCCGCGCCAGCGCTCGAGGCCGCGCCTGCGGCCCCCGCGCCGGGGCCCGGGGTCCCACCGCCTCCTGCCGCGCCCCCCAGTCGTCAGGGGCAGATCCTGGCGGCCCTCACGGCCGCGGGGACGCAGGGGCTCCGGCCTGCCGCGGTGCGCCAGGCCACCGGCCTCCCCCAGGGGACGGTCGTCAGTGCGCTGCATGGCCTGGTGCAGCGGGGGCAGGTCCGCACAGTGCACGACCGCTCTGTGGCGACGGGGCCGGAGCGCACGGCGGGGCACTGAGGCGCAGCGCCGAGCGGGGGCAGGTGCCCGGCCGCCCGGCCGCCTGTGCTCCGCAATCAGGTCGTGTACAGCAACTCTGCGGATAATGCCACATTCCACCGGATTTAGTGGTAAAATCTCAAGCCATTGATATTGTTGAGGTTATGTTATGGCTACTTAGACGATCCGAGGTTGCTCAAACGTCATGGAGCAACAGGAAATCACGGTGTGAGCGGTTTTCACCATCTGAGACTCATTGGTCCACCACTAAATCCGATGGAATGAGGACCCTGGACCACTTGCAGCGCGTAGGTCTTGACATACGTCAGCATAAACAATAACCGATCCTCGGGGGTTGGCAGGGGGCAGTTTTTGTACACGGGAAACCGACGAGCGGTCCGGGGTTTCCCATCCATCCGCCATGCCGCCATCCGGGCGTGGAACGCGGTCTCGAAAGGCGGGACGAGCTGCTGAAACTCGTCGAGCGTCACGCTGGTGAAATCCAGAAACTCCATCGGGCGGGACTGTAGGTCGGTGAACCGTACACCAGCCATGGGTCGTGCCTCCTGTCGCGGTCTTGTGATGTCAGAGGCGCATCATACCAGAAAGAAAGCGGGATAAACTCAAATGTTTGATAGTGGTCTGAAAGTGGAGATGAGGGCTTAACCCAGAGCTCTTACATCCATTAAAACAGGATGTTGCGTGCTTCACACACGCCGTATATCTCCACGTTTAGACCACCACCCCCGAGAGTGAGGCCACTCCCCAGGTTCTCCATGCTCTCCCATTGTGGTAGCGGCCGCAGCCCGACGCCTGGGACTCGCCTCCCGCTCCATCTCCAGCGGCGCCGGACACGAGGCCCAGGCCATGTCGGCCATCGCCGCGGCAGGCATGGTCTGCGTGCCCCGCATGGCGGGCATCCGCCACTCGCCCAGGGAGTCCAGCGCGCCCGAGGACGGCGCCCAGGGCGCCAACGGACTCCTGAACGCTCAGCTGATTGGAGACGAGGCAGAGAACAAGCCGCAGCGAGGCATGCCTCACCCCGACAGCCCCTGAGAGCTCCCTAACAGCCCCACCGCTCACGCATCGCCCAGCTTCTCCGGTATCCATCGACGCAGCAGGGCCTGCAGCTCCCCCTGACACTCCCGCAGTCCATGCTCGGCCCCAGGATAGCACACCAGCTCCTTAGGCTCATCGGCCCACTGGTAAATCTGTCGGGCACAGCGCGGGGGGAGGCGGGTGTCCGCGAGGCCGTGGACGAGCAGCAGGGGCCGCGGCGCGACATAAACGGCGCCCTGGGCCCCGTAAGTCTGGGGGGAGAGCGCGACCACGGCGACGACCTGGTCGGTGAGGGTACCGGCGGCGATGACCACCGCGCCGCCGAAGGAGTGGCCCACGAGGACGACGCGCGCGCAGCCGCGGCCCTGCAGGAACGCCAGCCCGGCCCGCACATCCAGCACGGACTCGACGTACACGCCTGGGTGGCGGTAGTGGAGACGCAGCGAGGTGAGACCCTGGGCAGAGAACGCCTCGGCCAAATGCGCAAAGACGCCCTCGGCGGGCCCGGCGTAGCCGCCGCGCGCGCCCCCGGCCCAGAGCACCGCCCGCGCGCCCCCCTGGGCGCTCTGGTGCAGAATGGCCTTGATCGGGCCCAGGGTGGTGTGGAGCACCACCCCCTGGCCGGTGTCGCCCTCGTGGGGTGGGCCGGTATCCACGCCGTTGATGGCGGGCGCTGGGGTCTGGCGGAGGTGACGGTATTGGCCCATCGCTCCTGCAACCATCGTTTTCTCCCTCCCGATAGGGTGTGCTGTGCGCGACCCGGAGCAGGGCAGCACCCCGGCCGCTTCAGCGCAGCCGGCGTCCCCCGCCGGGCGGGCTCATCCGCCGGGGGGGAGCGCCGGGGCGACGCCCTGGAGGCATGGATCACCGAAGCGGCTGCGAGCGGGCTTGAGGCGCTCGCCCGCTTTGCCCAGGGCCTGCGAGACGACCTCGCGGCGGTCAAAGCGGGACGCACGCTCCCCTGGAGCAATGGTCCCGTCGAGGGCCATGTCAACCGCTTGAAGATGCTCAAGCGCCAGGGCTATGGACGGGCGGGCGTCGGGCTCCTGCGGCAGCGTGTGATGCAGGCCGTCTAGACGCAGCCATGGAACGGGCTGCCCTGCTCAAGTCTCCCATACTCTCACAGGCCAGAGCGTCTATCGGCGTGTGACGAAGGCTCGCCATGGTGGGAGGCCGGGGCCAGCAGCGATAGCTCCTCGCCTGCGGGAGAGCAGGCTCGCCATCTTTCACCAAAAGCGCGGAAGAGCGAGGATGCTTTGGCGAGCTTTGCCCCAATACGCGTATCGTACACGTTGCGCCCAGCGCGTAGCAAAGCTGGAGTTCTGAGGAGCCGGATGCCTGAGTCGGGCACGTCCGGATCTGGGGGGAACCGGAGAGGGTAACTTCTCTGGTTTACCCGACTACGATTGTTGTGTGAAGGCCGGCACGGCGAAGGACAAGTATTACACGGTGGACCGGGACGGCCACTGCGACTGTCCGGACGCGGCGAAGGTCGAGGGCGGACGCGGCAAGCACCTGCTCGCCACGTGGATTTGGCGCCGGGCACGCGCGGCGGTCGAAACGCCGGGCACGAACGGCACGGTGCCGGCGCCCGACGGAAGTGCCGCGCCGGCGGAACGCCCCGCGCCGGCCGCGCCCCCGCTCCATGCGGCGGCCCCGCGCGGCCGCGGGATCGGCGACGGGCTCCGTGCCCGTCAGTTGCCGGCGGCCGCGATCGTGCGTGCCATCTGGGCCGCGAGCTCGGTCAGCTCCGGGTGGCCCCAGATCGACTCGACGGAGTCGTAGCGCCCGACCTGCCAGCACGACTCGTCGATCGTGCGCCCGCCCCAGCCGTACTCGATCGCGAACTGCGACGGGTTGGCCACGTAGAACGACACCATGTGATCGTTCATGTGCCGGCCGAGGTCGATGACGATCGGCGTCCCCTGGCGCCGCGCGATGTCGCGGGCGGAGCCGACGTCGTCGAGCAAGTTGCACTCCAGCATGAAGTGGTTGATCCGCTTGTGCGCGCCCCCCGCGCCGAACAGCGCGATCGAATGGTGGCGCGGGTTGCAGTGCAGGAAGACCCCCATCGGGTTTCCGGCCGGGCCGACCACGTCGGAGACCCGGAAGCCGAGCAGGTCCGTGTAGAACTTGAGGCTTGCTTCCAGGTCGGGCTGATGGACGACCAGGTGGCCGAGGCCCATGTTCCCGGTCTTGAAACCGCTGATCGCCCGCGACGGCTGGAACGGCCTCTGGTTGATGGGCTGCCCGTAGTAGACCTCGGTCCGGATGCCGGCGGGGTCCTCGAACCCGATCAGCTCGACCACGCGGCGCTGGTCCGCCTCGTCGCGCGTGCCGCTCCGCACCCGCACGCCCGCGTTCTCGAGGCGCTGCGCGACCGCGTGCAGCGTCGCCGCGTCGGGCACCTCCCAGCCGATGACCTCGAGATCGTCGCTCCCCCCGTTGCGGAGCTCGATCCGGTGGTGATGCTCGTCCATCCTGAGATACGTCGTCGACCTGCTGTCGCCCGGCACGAGCTCCAGTCCGAGCACGCTCGACGAAAGCCCGCGCCAGCCTTCGAGGTCGCTGACGCCAATGATGAGATAGCCGAGTTGATTCACGCCGTTCATGATCCGTACCTCCATTAGTCCCTTAGGCGGATAGATACTATGCTTGCCCGTTGATTCCCTAAACGGGCCGCTGTTGGTACGCTTCTTTTCTATAACCCTAAACTTACCACCATGGAGGAGAAAGCCCATGACCACGACAGCGACCCACAACGAGCATGATACCACAACAGAGCGCGTCCTGTTTGTGGCGTTCGAACTGAGCGAAAAGACCTGGAAGCTGGGTTTCACCACAGACCCTGGCCAGAAGCCCCGCGAGCGCACCGTCGCAGCGCGTCACCAGGCGCGCTTGCTCCAAGAAGTAGCTCAGGCCAAACCTCCCTTACCACCGCACCTTGTCCTCGGACTCAAGGCGCAAGTCGGATACCATCTTTTTCCGCCTCTGCCACCAGGGCCGTTGCGTCGTCTGCCAATAAGAACTGCTGCTTGACGAGCTCGTGCGCCGCTCGGCGCACGGCATCGATGTATGCCTCACGGGTGGGATAGCGCTCCTCGATTGACGGCCGTGCATCCTCCGTGGCCAGCCGCTCGGCACGCGTCCGGGCGAACGGGATGAAGCTGCCTTGCAGGCTACAGAAGCCGTCCTCGAAGCGGCCGGCGCGGAAGAGGTTCCACCCCGTGTAGGTCCCGACCGGCACCTGCAGGGGGACGGAGCGGATCCCGGCCACGTCGTTGCCGTCGGTGTCCACCTGCGGCACGAGTAGTCGATAGGGGCGCGCGCCGAGGTGCGGCGGCTCGACGGTCATGATCCCACTCGAGTCCTGAGGCCGGTACTGGGGCCCGAAGTCGAGGACGTAGAGCGGATTCGTGAGGCGTAGGAACTTGACGGCCGGGCGCGGCACACCGCCGTAGTTATTGGCGGGAATGCTGGGAAAGCTCACGTCCTGAGGCGGCACCAAGGTGCCATCGGCGATACGTGGGACGGCACTGGCAGGCGGCGCGACGTCGTCACGCACCCACCGGGTGAACGCCACGAGCAGCGCGCGCATCGTCCAGAGCTGGGGATTCGGGTTGGGCTGCTGCTGGCAGTTGCCGAAAGGCGGTTGCGCGGGCAGTGGCAACCGCGCCGCGCCGTGCTGCGTCGAGGCCATGATGTAGGTACGGACAGTGTCGGGGTCGGCGACGTCCCTGGTGCCGAGTGGGTCGGTCAGGCCAAGCGACTGCCGTCCCTCCCACAGCTCGAGCGCCGTCGCGACATGGAAGATACGCGGGCACGTGTTGGTCGTCCGGCAACGATCGAGAATGCCCTGCGTGCGACCAGTGATTGGGTCGGTGATGCGCGCGTAGGTGAACGGGAAATCATAGGCCGGATAGAAATGGTCGACTTGCTCGCCCCAGGCGCGGCCCGCCTGCGCGAAGCGGATGTTGAGGGCGGCCAAGCCGCCGCCGATATGGGGGAGCGCCCCCTCATACACGATCCGGCCGGCTTCGTCCTGGTTGAAACCCAGGTGCAGAAACATGCGGATGTTGCGGCCGCTCTGGGAGCTGCCCTGGATGACCGCTTTCGCACCCGGCCGGTAGAGCGGGTTGGCGGTGCCGCTCGCGTCGTGGGGCTCGTGCTTGAAAAATGCGGCGAGGTCCCGCATCGCGGCATAGCCAAGGCCGAGCACCGTCGGGTCCTTGGCGCGATAGATCAGCTCGTACAACCGACCCGGCTGGAACTGTGCCGCGTAGCAGACCTGGGTCTCGCTTGGATGCGGTGTGCCGCCGTCCGGGCAGGCGGCGAATGACCATGCCGTGTTCGGAATCGGCTGACGCGCCTCCCCTTCGCGCGCGCGGACGGTGAGCGTCGGGAGGAACCCATCCGCCAGCGG
>WNFC01007116.1_pt1 | contig 12314 bp, 11 predicted proteins | sample 5400541 | NCBI WGS metagenome assembly WNFC01 (sample SAMN13153342, study PRJNA577476) | soil metagenome | isolation source: 120 cm saprolite under Douglas fir tree site 2 hole 2 replicate 1 | place: USA:California | collected 2015-04-18 | reverse complement strand
TCGCTCGGCATGACCGGCAGCGCAGCGGCGTTGAGTACGGCTTTGACTCGTGCGGCTCGTTCCTGATGTCGTTCGCGTTCCCAATTCGACGCTTTCAAGTGACGGATGGCGGCGGTGGCAGCAGCGCAGATGGGCGGCGGCAAGGCGGTCGTAAAGATGAAGCCCGGCGCATACGAGCGCACCGCGTCGATCAGGGCGCTGCTCCCCGCAATGTATCCGCCCATGCAGCCGAATGCCTTGGCGAGCGTGCCTTCCAGCACGTCAATCCGGTACATCACGCCTTCGTGCTCCGCCACGCCTGCTCCACGCGCGCCATACATGCCGACGGCGTGCACCTCGTCCGCATACGTCATGGCGCCATAGCGCTCCGCGAGATCGCAGATGCAATGCATCGGCGCCAGGTCGCCATCCATGGAATAAACAGTCTCGAATACGATCAGCTTCGGCCGATCCTGCCTGGCCGCCTGCAGCAATCGTTCGAGATGATCGACATCGTTGTGGCGCCAAATCTGCTTCTCGCAACCGGATTGGCGCACGCCTTCGATCATCGAATTGTGGTTGAGCTCATCGGACAGGATCAAGCAGTCCGGAATGAGCTTGGCGATCGTCGCGATCCCGGTCTGGTTCGACACATAGCCTGAAGTAAAAACCAATGCCGCTTGCTTACCATGCAAATCGGCGAGTTCATGCTCTAGCTCGACCAGGGGATGATTGGTCCCCGCGATGTTTCGCGTGCCGCCGGAGCCGGCGCCGAGGCGCGCTGCCGTCGTCACCATGGCCTCGATCACCTTCGGATGCTGGCCCATCCCGAGATAATCGTTTGAGCACCAGATCACCACTTCGCGCCGACCGGCCGGAGAGTGCCAGAGGGCGTGCGGGAAGCGACCAGCGATGCGTTCAAGATCCGCGAAGACGCGATAGCGCTGCTCATTCCTCAGCCGGCTCAAGGCGGCGGCAAAAAACGTGTCATAGTTCATGCAAGTCTCCCAAGCGGGCGCGCCTGTTGGCAGTAAGACAACAACTGGTTCTACCGCTGCATCTGCATGATCTGATCCATCGGCATCATGTTGTGGTTGAGGTTCGCCATGATCCAGAGCGATCCGCCCATCACAAGCATGACGATCAGGACACCGAAGGCGAGCGCGAGCACGTTGTTGGTGTTGTCGGCGCCCGTGGTGATGTGCAGGAAGAACACCAGATGCACGCCCATCTGCGCGATCGCCAGCACGACAAGTGCCACCGGAATGCTCGGCTCCCACACCAGATCGGTGCCGGCGACGAAGAAAGAGGTCGCCGTCAGCAGGATGGCGAGCCCCAATCCGGTCAGGTAACCGACGACCCGCAGCGCGATGCTACCACCTCCAACATGCTCATCGCCCGGTGCGAGATCGGTGCCGTTGAAAGCCTGTTCGTGTCCGTTCGTCATTGCGCGCTTCCCAACAAATACACGACGGTGAAAACGGCGATCCAGATGATGTCGAGCGCGTGCCAGAACAACGCAAAGCACAGGATGCGGCGCTGGATGTCCGGCCTGAACCCTTTGGTGAACACCTGCGCCATCATCGTCAGCAGCCACAGGATGCCCGCCGAGACGTGCAGCCCGTGGCAGCCCACCAGCGTGAAGAACGCCGACGAGAACGCGCTGCGCGTCGGTCCGGCGCCGCGCGCCACCAAATCGGCGAATTCTCTGCCCTCGATCGTGAGAAAGGCGAGGCCGAAGGCGCAGGTGACGGCCATGGCAGACTGGAACCATACCTTGTTGCGGAAATCGGCCGCGATGCTGGCCATGCCACAGGTAAAGCTCGAGGCGAGAAGGAATGCGGTTTCGATCGCGACATTGCGGAGGTTGAACAGGTCGTGCCCGCTCGGCCCGCCCGCTGTCTGCCCCAGCAGGACGGCGTAGGTCGCAAAGAAGGCCGAGAACATGATCATGTCGCTGAGAATGAAAATCCAGAAACCGTAGCCGGTGACGATGCGCTTGGGCGCGGGACCACCCCAGTCGCGGCCGGCGGATCCATGATGGGTGTCCGTCAATGCAATTGTGCTCACTCAGCAGCCTCCCTGCTCAATATCGCGTGACGCTGCGCCCTATGGCGACGGTCGATGCGCGCGACTTCGTCTGCCGGAATGGTGTCCTCGTCGTGGTCGCGCCAGGCGAACACGACGAAGGTGGCGAAGGCGCCGATCGCACCTGCGGCGACCATCCACCAGATGTGCCAGATCAAGGCAAAACCCATGACGGTGGCGAAAAACGCGCAGACGAAGCCGGTCGGCGAGTTACACGGGATCTCAATCGCTCGATACTCTGGCTTTTCCTCGGACCCGCTCTGCTCGGCCGCCCGTTTTTTGAACTGCCAAAAGGCGTCCTCGCCGGATACCTCGGGCAGGAACGCGAAATTGAAGGCCGGCGGCGGTGACGTGGTGGCCCATTCGAGCGAGCGGCCATCCCAGGGGTCACCAGTTTCGTCACGCAGTTGCGCGCGCTGGCGGATGCTGACGGCGAGCTGGGCGATTTGAAACGCGATGCCGCACATGATCAGCGTTGCGCCGGAGGCGGCAACGATCAGCCAGGGGTGCCATTGCGCCACGTCATAGTGCTGCATCCGCCGGGTCATGCCGAGCAGGCCGAGGACATACAGCGGCATGAAGGCGACGTAGAAGCCGATCAGCCAGCACCAGAAGGCCGCCCGTCCGAGGCCTTCGTGAAGCTTGAATCCGAACGCCTTTGGGAACCAGTAGGTGTAGCCCGCGAACGCGCCGAACAGCACGCCGCCGATGATGACGTTGTGGAAGTGCGCGACCAGGAACAGGCTGTTGTGCAGCACGAAGGCAACCGGCGGCACCGCCATCAGCACGCCGGTCATGCCGCCGATGATGAACGTCACCATGAAGCCGAGCGACCACAATAGCGGTGTCTGAAACTGTACCCGGCCGCCATACATCGTGAACAGCCAGTTGAAGACCTTCACGCCGGTCGGCACGGCGATGATCATGGTCGCGATGCCGAAGATTGCGTTGACGTCAGCGCCGGCGCCCATGGTGAAGAAATGATGCAGCCACACCATGAAGGAGAGGATGCAGATCGCCATGGTCGCGGCCACCATCGAGCGGTATCCGAACAGCGGCTTGCCTGAAAATGTCGAGATCACCTCCGAGAAGATGCCGAACGCCGGCAGCACAAGGATGTAGACTTCCGGATGACCCCAGGCCCAAATCAGGTTCACGAACATCATCACATTGCCGCCGGCTTCATTGGTGAAGAAGTGAAAGCCGAGATAACGGTCGAGCAGCAGCATCGCCAATGTCGCGGTCAGGATCGGAAATGCCGCCACGATCAGAAGATTGGTTGCAAGCGTGGTCCAGCAGAACATCGGCATGCGCAGATAGTTCATGCCCTTGGTGCGTACTTTCAGCACGGTGGTGACGAGATTGATGCCCGCGACCAGCGTGCCGACGCCGGATATTTCCAGCGACCACAGATAGTAGTCGACACCGACGCCGGGCGAATAGGCAAGCTCCGACAGCGGCGGATAGGGCAGCCAGCCGTTGCGCGCGAATTCGCCGATCACCAGCGATATGTTGACGAGCAGCGCGCCGGTGGCGGTCAGCCAGAAGCCGACCGAGTTCAGCGTCGGAAAGGCTACGTCGCGGACGCCGAGCTGCAGCGGCACCACGAAGTTCATCAACCCAATCATGAACGGCATCGCGACGAAGAAGATCATGATGGTGCCGTGCGCCGAGAAGATCTGGTCGTAATGCTCCGGCGGAAGGAAACCCTGGCTATGGAAGGCGATCGACTGCTGCATCCGCATCATGAGGGCGTCGGCAAAGCCGCGTAACAGCATCACCATGGCGAGCAGCGTGTACATCACGCCGATGCGCTTGTGGTCGACGCTGGTGATCCATTCCCGCCACAAATACGGTAGATGCCCTCTGATGACGACCCAGCCAAGCATAGCGAGAATGCCAAGCGCGACGACGCCGGAGGCGATCATCGGGATCGGCTGATCGAAGGGAATGGCGTCCCAGGTGAGCTTACCGAGCATCGGCGACCCCCGCGGGCGTCGAGGCTCCCTTCACGCCCGCCTGCATCCCTGGCGACGGCGGTAGTTTCTGCGTGACGATCGATGCGAAGATATCCGGATCGGCCAGGCGGTAAGTCGCCGGCGCGGTCTTCATCGAAGGCGTCGCGATCTGTTGATAGCTGCGCGCATCAAGCGCTGGCTGGACATTCGAGGCGTCCTGCGCCCATTTCGAAAATTGCGCTGACGGCACGACGTGGACGTCGAAAAGCATGTCCGCGAATCCATCGCCGCTGAACTGCGCCGAGAGGCCTTGGAATGTTCCCGGTGCATCCGCCCGCAGATTGAGCCGGGTGGCCATGCCGTTCATCGTGTAGATCATGCTGCCGAATTGCGGGATGAAGAACGCATTCATCACGCTTGCCGAGGTAAGCTGGAATTGCAGCGGCACGCCTGCGGGAACGGTGAGCGTATTGATGGTTGCGACTTTCTGGTCGGGATAGATGAACAGCCATTTCCAGTCGAGCGATACCGCCTGAATCGTCAGTGGCTCCGACGACCCTTCGATCGGCTTCGCCGGGTCGAGGTGGTGGGCGCCGAGCCAGGCAACGCCGCCGAGCAAAATGACGGTGAGGGCGGGAACCGACCAGACGACAAGCTCGATGCGCCCCGAATACTCCCAGTCCGGCCAGTGAACTGCTTTTGTGTTGGATGCCCGAAACCAGAACGCAAAGGCAAAGATCGCGACGATCGTTGGCAGCACGATCGCCAGCATGATCCCAACCGAGTCGATCAGGATAGTCTTTTCGGCGGCGCCGATCGGCCCCTGTGGATCAAGGATGTTCATCGCCCGAACCAGAAACTATGATTCACTAGAACGCCGAATGCGTGAAGCCGATGTAGCCTCGCCAATTCGTCGACACCATTAAATTGAAATTTAGAAAGCATTTTGGTGCGGACGTTTTCGAGCGGGAAGCGTTGGCACTGGGATCGGCGAGTTTAAAGTGCAGCTACAAAGACCTCTATTGGCAGCGGATGATCGATCACATAGCTGCCGAAATTTGGATTGTGCCAGTCCGGCTGGGCACCTTGGTCTGCTCCCCTCGCGCGGGCCAGCAGCGTATAGCGGCCCGGTTGTGCCGGCGTAATCCAATCGTATTTCCAGCGTCGCCACGCGTACCGGTTTATCGGGTCGAGGAATTCGCCCTGAACCCACGACGCGCCTCCATCGAGGCTAATCCAAATCTCGGTGACGTCGGCGTCGCCCGCCCAAGCGGCGCCGAAAATGGTGTAGGGACGATCGGGTTCGAGTCTCTCATACACGCGGGGGCGCGCGATCTGCGATTTCAGTTTCATCTCCGCGAGCGGCCGGCGGACAGGTGTTCCCTCGGAATCATCCCAATAGCCGTAGTCGGAAGTCTGCCAGTAGCCCTGAAACGGCTGGGTGGCCGCAGTGATGTCGGTCAGCCACTTTACCGAGGCCATGCCGTAATGCCCGGGCACTATGGCGCGCAGCGGATATCCGTGATCGGGCGTCAGATCCTGCCTGTTCATCTGGTAGGCGATCAGCACGTCGGGCTCCATCGCCCGCGCTCTCGGGATACTGCGAGCATAAGAGATCGGACCCGGCGGCTTTGGCTCTTCCTTCGGCACGCCGCGATCAGCGCCTTCCAAAACGAGGTCGCACACATCATCGGCCAGTTCAGCGCTTTTCAGCAGCACGGAAAGGGGAACACCCGTCCATTCGGCATTACCGACCGCCCCGAGTTCCCATTGCGCGCCAGGCGCTGGCGGCACCAGGAATACGCGGCTGTTGCCGGCGCACTCCAGTGTGGCGACGCATGTCCGTGAAGGCATGGCGCGAATATCGGCGCAGCTCAGGCTTAGTTCGTTCCGCACGGCGCCACGTATCGACAGCCGATAGGTGACAGGATTCAGCTCCGGTGTGGCGAAATGACTGCGTATGTAGAAAAGCTCGGACGGCGTGATGAAATCGCCGAGTTGATCGAATGGCATTTCGAGATTGTTCGGGTCTTTTTGCCGAATGATCAGGCCGACGGGGCGCACAGCTGTGCCGGACCAATTGTCGGTTCTCGTATCCATGGAATTCTCCTATCGGAATTCGGATTGGAATCGTGTGCCGCGAGGCTCAAAGCACCGCTAGATAGATGCAGAAAATCACGACGGCGATCGCGAGCGCCGCCGAAAGCAGCGGCTCCGCACGGGACTGCGGGATCTGGACAACTTCATCACGATTGATCGCGCGGCGCGTGCGCTCAAAGACGGCGCCGCTTCGTGCGATGATGGCAATTCCAACCGCCACCATTGCAAGTCCGGCATAGCGGGCCGTGGCTGCGACGAACGCGCCGGCGCTTTCAGCAAGGAGATGGGGTGGGCTTCCGCTACCAACCACGTCGACAAGGACGTCCAGCTTGACGAGAAAAAAACCAAAAGCGGCCACGGCCAGGCCGGTACGTATCCAGGCAAGAAAGGTTCGCTCGTTCGCCGCGTGGTTTGTGTAGTTAGCGATCATTGAATCTCACCTCCACGTCGATCGTACGCATCTAGTCATGGCTGAGACATTCATGTTTGCATCGGCAAGACGGAAAGCACTTTGTCCAAGGTGATCGGAAAGTCTCGAACCCGCGCGCCGCATGCATTGTAGATCGCGTTGGCGAGCGACGCGCCGGCGCCGCAGATCCCCAGTTCGCCGATGCCCTTGCTTTTCAGCGGATTGGACCTGTTGTCCAACTCGGCAAGGAAGATGGCGTCGATGGCCGGGATATCGGCGTGCACCGGCACGTGGTATTCGGCGAGGTCGTGATTGACGAAGTAGCCGAAGCGCGGGTCGAGAGCCATCGCTTCCCCCAGTGCTGCCCCGACACCGAAGGTCATCCCGCCGATCGCCTGGGACCGTGCAGTCTTCGCGTTCAGGACACGGCCGGCCGTGAATACGCCCAGCATGCGCCGTAGACGCACTTCCCCGGTATCCATATCGACGCCGACTTCGGCGAAATGTGCGCCGTAGGATTGTTGCGAGAAATTCTTGCTGTTGCGGCCCGGCTTGATTTCCCCATCGGCGTCCATGCCGGTGCCGACAAGGTCGGTCAGCTTTTTGGACTGTTCTCCGGATGCGATGCTGCCGTCGGCGAAGCGTGCGGTTGCCGGATCCATGCCGGCGCTTCGTGCCAGCTTTTCACGTAGCGCATTGCAGGCCTCAAACAGAGCCGAGCCCGAGCTGCCTGCGCCGAACGATCCGCCCGAACCCGCCGCTTCCGGAAAATTGGTATCGCCGAGTTCGACCCGGACGCGTTCGGTCGGCAGGCCGAGCATCTCGGCGGCGATCTGCGCCAGGATGGTGTAAGTTCCGGTGCCGATGTCAGTCATCGCCATTCGCACGGTGGCTGTACCATCAGGAGTCAATCGAACATTGGCCTTGGAGAGCCGAAGCGGGTTGCCGCGCGTCGCCGCGGCCATGCCCATTCCCACCAGCCTGTGCCCATCGCGAACCTGGCCCGGCTTCGCATTGCGCTTGTCCCATCCAAATCGACGCGCGCCTTCCTGCATGCAGGCGATCAAATGACGGCTGGAATAGGGAATATGTTTTTCCGGATCTTCGGTCGGCTCGTTGCGCATGCGCAGTTCAATCGGGTCGAGGTTGAGCTTTTCGGCCAATTCGTCCATCGCGCATTCAACCGCCATCAGCCCGACAGATTCGCCGGGCGCGCGCATCGACGAAGCAACCGGAATATCCAGTGGTGCCAGACGATGTCGCGTGAGCCGGTTTGGTCCGGCGTAAAGCGTGCGGGTTTGCAGAGCCGCGCCCTCGTAGGTCTGCTCGCTGGGTAAATTGCCCGAGAATACATCGTGGCCGACGGCGAGGATTCGACCGCTCCGATCCGTGCCCAGGCGGAGGCGCTGGATGGTGTCCGAGCGGTGCGTCGTGACATGAAAGATCTGCTGTCGTGTGAGTGCGGTTTTCACCGGCCGCTTGAGCTGCCGCGACGCGATCGCCGCCAGAATGGCATCCGCGTTGACCCAGAGCTTGCCGCCGAATCCGCCGCCGATGAAGGGGCTGATCAGCCGCACGTTCTCAACTGGAATTTTCAAGGTGGTCGCGACGGCCTGCTGCCCCTGATTCAGCATCTGGTTTGCGGTGTAGAGGATGAGCTTGTCGCCGTCCCACATCGCGAGGGTGGCATGGGGCTCCATCATGGCGTGACTTTGCAAAGGCGTCGTATAGGTGACGTCGATCCGCACCGGGGCGCTGGCGAACGCGCCGGCAAAGTCGCCCACCGCGCTGTCGGCTGTCGGCGCATCCTTTTGGTGCGGAACGCGGGCCTCTTTGAGGTTGTTGCGAAGTGCGTATTTTCCGTTCGCGCGATCGTATCTTACGTCCACCAGATACGCAGCCGCCCTGGCTTGCTCAACAGTTTCAGCGACCACGAAAGCAACCGGCTCGCCGTAATGCTTCACTTCCGGTCCCGTAAGCACCGGGTGGGCCTCGCGGTGATTGCCTGTGCCTTGCACGGGGGCGTTTAGATGCGTGAGGACCAAAACTATCCCGGGCGCTTTTTCCGCCGCGCGCGTGTCGATCGATTTGATCTTGCCTTTTCCGATCGAAGCTTCGACTACAAAGCCGTACAGCGTATTGTTGCCCTGCTGCATCTCATAGGCGTAGCGCGCGCCGCCGGTGACCTTCAGCCGGCCGTCGACACGATCGAGCGGCTTGCCGACAACGCCGTGCGCACCGACATCGAGGGCATTGGTGCCGACGGGTGAGTTCATTTCCATGGGGCTGTTCCCTCTCAGGCTCGGGTGATCTCTGCCAGCACGCTGTGCAGGGTTCGCCGCATCAGCGGAATCTTGAAATCGTTGCCGCCGAAGCCGCGGGCACCGTCGAGGACCGCATTTGCGGCTGCCTTGAAGGCGCTTGCGTTCGCGGAGGTGTTGGCTAGTTTTTCTTCGGCCTGCGCGACACGCCAGGGCTTATGCGCCAGACCGCCGAACGCGAGCCGTGCCGAGCTGATTCGCCCACGGGAGGAATCAACGATTGCGGCGACTGAAACCAGCGCAAAAGCGTAAGAGGCGCGGTCACGGACCTTGCGGTAGAACTGCACGCCGGGCGGCGGCGGCGGCAACGTTACTGCCGTGATGATTTCGCCTGACTTGAGGGAGGTCTCGATCTCGGGCGTTTTGCCGGGAAGACGATGAAACTCGGCGATTGGAATGACGCGGGCTTCGCCCTCGTGATTGACCGTCTCCACCTTGGCATCGAGCGCTCGCATGGCTACCGCCATGTCAGACGGGTGGGTAGCGATGCAATGATCGCTGGTGCCGAGGATGGCATGAATGCGGTTGAAGCCGGCAAGTGCAGCGCAACCCGAGCCGGGATCGCGCTTGTTACAGGGTTTGGTGACGTCATAGAAGTAGTAACAACGCGTTCGTTGCAGCAGGTTGCCGCCGGTGGTGGCCTTGTTCCGCAACTGTGCGCTCGCACCCGCGAGCAACGCGCGGCTGAGCACGCCGTAGCGCCGTCGCACCCGCGGGTCGGCCGCGAGATCGCTGTTGCGAACCAGCGCGCCGACCCGCAGGCCGCCGTCGGGGGTTTCTTCGATCTTGTCGAGCGGTAGCCGGTTGATATCGACCAGTTGCGATGGCGTCTCGACCTGCAATTTCATCAGGTCGAGCAGGTTGGTGCCGCCGGCAATGATCTTGGCGCCAGCTTTTACGGCGGCAGCGGCAGCGTGCGCGGCCGAGTCGGCGCGTTGGTAGGTGAAGGCCTTCATGTCGGCATCCCCGCGGCTTGTTTGATGGCCGCCACAATGTTCGGGTAGGCTGCGCAGCGGCAGATGTTGCCGCTCATCCGTTCGCGGATTTCGGTGTCGGTGAGTTCGGGCTGCGGCTGCGCCAGATCTTCCGTCACATAGCTCGGCATGCCGGTGCGGCTCTCCGCGAGCATTCCGATCGCGGAGCAGATCTGTCCCGATGTGCAATAGCCGCACTGAAAGCCGTCATGCTCGACAAAAGCTGTCTGCAGCGGATGCAGATTGTCGCCCTCGGCAAGACCCTCGATGGTCGTGACGGATTGTCCGTCATGCATCACCGCAAGCGTCAGACAGGAGTTGATGCGGCGTCCTTCAATCAACACCGTGCAGGCGCCGCATTGGCCGTGATCGCACCCCTTCTTCGAACCCGTCAGCGCCAGATGTTCACGCAGCGCATCCAGCAATGTCGTGCGTGGATCGAGCGTCAGGGAACGCGAGCGGCCGTTGATCTGAAGCTCCACCGCTACGGGAGGCTGTGGCGGTCCGGCATCATCGAGCGGGCCGGCGGCGAAAGCCGCACACGGGAGCGAGGTTAGGAGCAGCGCAGTGGTTCCGGTCTCAATCACCGTACGCCGGGTAATCTCAGTTGTGATGGGTTCATCCTCGTCCATGACTGCTCCATGTTCGCAGTTTCGGTGAAAGCTGCCTGCTGCAAGACGTCCAACTTACGGCCAGATGCCGTCTTGCTGCCCGCCGGAAGACATCAGGCTGACGGCCAGGTGTCGTTCGGAAGGTTGATGACAATAGGCGTTGCGGTGCTGCGCACGACAACCCATCGAAACGGCTCCAGCATCGAAGGGTTGATTTCCATATGGGGCAGGAAAGCCGGGACATGAATGAAATCGCCGGGCTTCGCGCGTGCTGAGAATTCTCCGTTTTCACCCCAGCGTATTTCGCAGACGCCAGAGAGGACGTAAGCGATCGTGTCCTGCTGTCCGTGATGGTGAATTCCTGTCCGCGATCCCGGCTCCACCTCGAACAGACCGCCCCAGATGACCGAAGCTATGCCCAGTGCAGGCGCAATAGCTGCGCGACGTTCGGAGCCCGGCGTCTGGGTCGTTCCGGAATCGAATTGAGCCGGGCTGACGATATGGATGGCAGCAGATGTACTCATGGCGTCCCGGATCACTGTTGAAAGCGGATGCTACGAAGCTAGGTGGGGAGTGAGTCGAGGGCCATTAAATTGGGGTTTAGGAAATTCACTTGGAATTGAGGCGGGATCCCGGATGCACTTCAGCCCTCACGCTCCGTCCATGATTGCTCCATAGCGCAACCTCAGCGTCTTGGAATGGCGAGGGTGCATACTCGAGACAAAAAAGGCCGGTGGCGGAAAGCCACCGGCCGAGATGCCTAAGCCCAGCGAAATCGACAGGGAGGAGGTCTGGTTTCGTGATGATCGACGAAGCGAGCAGGGGGACGGAGAGAGCACAGCATTGAAACAGCTCGCATCGATCGCGCGTAGACAAATAGAGTATGTGCACTCTCAGATAAAATTGCTTGCCGGAGATTGCGGTGTTTGTTTCGAATTTGCGCCGATCTGACCCTGAATTTCCGGGCGCGCCCGGAACAGGGAGCATCGCACTGAGCGGATCGAGAGTAGCCGGCTGGGTCACGGCGTTGCCGGATATTTGATCCGGTCGGCACCGGTTTTGCGCTGTGAGAGCATAGCCAATTCTCCGTTCGTACCGATTTCTCAAAGCATCGAATGAATGAGGAGAATGCAATGCGCATACTTAGCAGCAACAACCATCGTCAGCAGTCCGTCGCAGGTCAAGGCTCGCACCAACCCAAGCGCGGCGCTCGGAATAGCAACGACCACGAGTGCGCGATGAAGAAGACATTCATCAGCGGCGCGCTTGCATTGCTGGTCCTGGCTTATCCTGCTCTCGCCTCGGCGCAACAGGTACCAGCGGCGGCCGCGGCCGACAAAGCCGAACAATCCCATCAACAAACCGCGGAAGCGTCCTTCATGGCCGAGAACCGGGCCGCCATGAACAAGATGATGATGGACATGGCAGTGAAGCCGTCAGGCAATGTCGACGCCGACTTCACCGCCATGATGATCCCCCACCATCAGGGCGCAGTCGATATGGCGGAGGCCGAGCTGCACTACGGCCACAACAGGAAATTGCGCCGGATCGCGAGGAACATCGTGGCCGGGCAACGGCGTCAGATTGGCGCGATGAGGGCGGCGCTCGGCCAGCCGCTTTCCGAGGCAACGTCAGCGGCGGTGCCGTCCGGCCAGTCCTCCTCTCAAACCGACGCACGGTCCGCGCACAACACGGCGCGCTGAACCCAGGCAATCCACCGTTCGTCCCGGGTCTTACATCGCATCGAAGAGGAGTGCGTCATGCACATGCTGGATTGGAACACGTATCGGCAGCAGCTCGTTGCCGGGGTCGGCAGCTTCGGCAAGCTCAACCCCGATATCGTCAAGGGCTACACCACCCTGAGCCGCGCCGGC
>WNFC01007115.1_pt1 | contig 12314 bp, 17 predicted proteins | sample 5400541 | NCBI WGS metagenome assembly WNFC01 (sample SAMN13153342, study PRJNA577476) | soil metagenome | isolation source: 120 cm saprolite under Douglas fir tree site 2 hole 2 replicate 1 | place: USA:California | collected 2015-04-18 | reverse complement strand
GCCAGAGACGCCCAGAGGGAGAAAAAGTTGCAAGCAAAGCTTAAACGGCAAGCCAAACAACTGGGCTACGAGCTTGTTCCCATTGAACCCCAGGCCGCATAACTAAACGGTTCAGCATGCAGGGCAGTTCCTTGGAAGCAACAGGCGATTACACTCACAATCCGGTAACATCGTCGGATGGTAGAAGTCCTCCCAGCTCCCTTATTCGATTAGAATCGAGTTCCAGTTATTGTGAAGGTTTCGGTGTCGATTAGAGTGCCACCGGCTTTATAAATCTTTGCCGTTCCCGAACCACTAAAGGAATTGGTTGAACCCAAGGTTATGCCTGAGGTTCCGAGTATAAGCGCAGACAGGTTCCCAGTTGAATCAAAGACGAAGTTTTTCATTCTGAACGTGTAGGGAGGCGTTCCACCAGTGGAGCGCCACATTCCCACCGCGGTTCGCTCAACGTACCCTAGACCATAGTATTCAACGGTCGTCCCACGTTGTTCGATGACCGTCCCGCCCTGGTTAAAGGCGAGCATGCCTATGTATTTGCAGTTGGCCGTGCACCCGCCGGTGACTGTCACTGTGAAATTCCAACTGCCTGCTAAAGGATTAGTGGTTTGGGCTAGCATAAAACCGGCAGCTAGTTCAATCGCGCCTAGAGTGGCAATTACACGCGCAATTTTCGCGAATCCTGGCAGCATATGGCCTCCTGGATGGAAAAGATTTGAGAAGGCTGGACACCGGGGGGAAATTCCCCGAGAGCCTCTCCGATGGGCCAATGACACTGCTAATGCTAGCACACTCAAGTGTTGGGTTACACGAGTGACTTTTGTGAACAGGCGATAACGCTCATTGACGGGTTTTGAGATCGCGGTAGGGACAACCATCGACTGGTTGCCCCCCGCACGGACCCGGACGGGCGCTCGTTAGCGCATCCGGTTCTTATCTCGGATGACTGGCGGCGAAGCGATCAGCGGGATAGGGATGGAGCACTCGCGGTTGAGGAAGCCATCGTTTGCCCAGCGTAAGCGTGCGGGTCCAGGAGAATCGATGCTGTTGGCTCCGGCGGCGAAGTGCGCGCCACCACAGTCCCAGCAGTCGGTCCCGGAACACCGCGAGGCTTTTGAGGTTTCCTGGCACCGCATAGTAGTTGAAGTAGCCCTGCACGACCGATTTGAGCCATTCGCCAGTTTGGAGCACGGGATCGTGCATGCGCCTGTGGAGCTCCTGCTTGATCTGTCGCAGTCCGCTCGCATGCGCTTGCGGATGGTCGTGCGTCGCACTGTGAATCGCCCGATCCCGTTCTTCCCACTGATATGTTGGAAGCCCAGGAAATCGAACGTCTCGGGTTTGTCTTCTCCTCTACGTCTCCGGTTCTCTTCGGCAAACCGCCCGAACTCGATCCGGCGCGTCTTTTCTGGATGCAACTCCAGTCCAAACTTTCCCAGTCGTTCCCGTAAGTTCTCCAAGAAACGATCTGCATCCGCCTGGTGCTGGAATCCTAGGATGGTGTCATCCGCGTAGCGGATGACAACCACCTCGCCGTGCGCCCACTTCTTGCGCCACACGTTCACCCAGAGATCGAAAGCGTAGTGCAGGTAGATATTCGCGAGGAGCGGTGAAATCACCGAGCCTTGCGGACTGCCTGTCTTCGTTTCCGACTATTCGCCTTCCTCTATCACTCCAGCGTTGAGCCATTTCTGGAGAGTTGCCCGGAATGAAAATCGGGCGTGTCTGGCGGTTTCGAGAATCGAGTCTGGACGCATGGATGTCAGCACGATTACAGTGTTGCAGCCACCCGAGTCCGAAAGGGGAAGCAATCCAATGAGGACTCGGTATCAGCACGGAAGCTTGCAACTCGACGAACGTAGGAACGGTCCCGATGTTTGGGTTAATCGCTGGCGCGAGTATTTGCCAACCGGCAAAACGCAGAGGCGGGGAGAGATGATCGGCACCATTGAGGAGTTCCCCACCAAAGCAGATGCGCTGAAGGCAAGCGAACACCTGCGCCTAACTGCCAACAGTGAGAATCCCAGAGCCCGAACTCTTTCGTTCGGCGCACTACTGGATCGCTATGCAAAGGAGGAAATGCCAGAACGTCACTCCACGAATTTGGCGTATCGGTCGTACATCGAAACACACATTCGGCCCAAGTGGGAAAGCACGCCACTCAGTAAGCTAGCAAGCAAGGGAGCCCCATTCACCGTGGAGGAATGGTCGAAATCGCTCGACCTGGCTCCCAAAACAAAGGGCAACATCCGCAACGTCATGGCTGTGGTATTTAACTGCGCCATGCGATGGGGAATGATCGAACGGGGCATAAACCCACTGTCGTTGGTTAGGGTCAAGGGAATCAGTCGCAGACAGACTGAGCCCCGAATACTGGCTGCCAACGAAAGCCAGGCGCTGATCGCCGCGCTGTCACGGGAGCCGTACCGCACCATGGTGATCATGGCTCTTAGCACCGGGTTGAGATGCAGCGAATTGTTCGCGCTCAAGTGGCTGGATTTCGACTGGGAATGCCTCATAATTCTGGTGCGGAGGGCGATCGTGGACGGCGTGGTCGGAGGGGTGAAGACGAAGTATTCACAATCCGGTTTGCCGTTGGATCCAGTTCTAGCTGAGATACTGTTCACTTGGAAGCGCACTTCAGAGTTCGGACGCGAAGCAGATTGGGTGTTCGCTAGCCCCTACAAGGCCGGCGAACTTCCACTTCGATCAACCGCGGTATTGGCGGACCACATAAAGCCAGCCACCATCGCCGCTGAGCTCGGCGCCGGAGTGGGATGGCACACCTTTCGGCACACTTATAGCTGCATGCTTCGACAGCTCGGGGTGGACCTGAAGGTACAACAGGAACTACTGCGACACGCCGATGTGCGAACGACGATGAACGTTTACACGCAGGCAGTCAGTGAACAGAAACGGGCAGCCCATTCCAGCGTTGTGAGAATGGTGCTGGCTTAGAAAAAATGCACGATATGAGCCAACTGGACATTTACGGACATGGAAGACACGGCAACTTCCGTGGAGTCAGTTGGTTAATGGTGGGCGCTATAGGATTTGAACCTATGACTTCCACCGTGTGAGGATGGCACTCTACCGCTGAGTTAAGCGCCCACTGATTCGCGGTAAAGCCATGATAGCACACAAGTTCCCGACCTACGGTTCGATCACTGAACTGTCTCTGGCACGCGCATTTCCGTTGCTGCCGCGGGAACAACGAGGCGTTGGACCACTTTTTCTTGCGCGGCTCGCTTCGCCGAACGCCGTGAGTGCGAGTAGTAGAGCGTCATGTCCATCTTGCTGTGCCGCATGATCGCCTGTACTACTGCGGGGTTTTCCTGTTCGTCCATTAAGCAAGTAGCAAGCGAATGGCGAAACGTGTGAAAGCCGAAGCGTTTCACGACTTCGCCGTCCGGCCCGTAGGTGATGCCGTCCTTTTCGCGGATCACGCCAGCACGAATTGCTGCTGGGCGAAGGTAATCCTCGACCAACTGCGATGCGCTTCGAGGTTGCTTGCCGCCCAGCTTCTCGGACGGGAACGCGAAGTCGTCGTCATCGGCATACAGTGTTTCCTGCCGCCAAGCCGAAAGAGCATCAAGCAACAGTTCGGGCGCTTCAATGCGGGTGCGGGACAGCTTCGTCTTGGCACCGTCTTGAATCCCGAGATGGACGAACGTCTGACGGATGGCGATCCGCCCCTTGTCGAAAAGGATGTCCCGCCATTTCAGACCGAGAGCCTCGCTGATGCGCAGTCCGCAAGTTGCGACCAGCAGCGCAAGCTCATACTCTGGCTGCTTGAGTTCGCTGAGCACTTTGAGAGTGTCTTCGATCTCAAGAGCTAGAGCCTCGTACCCCGTGACCTGACTGAATTCCCGCCCCTTCACGTAGCGGCAGGGATTGAACTGCTCGCCGCGAGGGATCAACCCCTCGCATTGGCCCCAGTTGTACACGCCGGACATGATGCTCTTGTACTTGCCTCGTGTGGACGATTCGACATCGAGGGCGACCAGCCATGCTTTCAGCTTCGGCGGGTCAATCTCGACAGTGATTTCTTCAGACCACTTCGGCATAAGCAAATTCCGAACGATCTGCTCGCACAGTTCTCTTGTGGATTGTTTATTGAAGGGATACTGGCTGAGATATTTCTCCGCCAATTCCCCGAAGGTCAGAAGCGTGACATCGGACTTGGCGATCAGCTTGTCCAGACCCACCTCGCCGACTTTGAGCCATCCTTCCGCGTCTGTGAGCGAAGCCAACCCGACAACTTTAGAGCGTTCGTCACCGCTCGCGTTGTACCAGCAGTAAAGCAGCTTGCCCTTCTTTCTGCGAAACCACCCCTTAGCCATTGGATTTCCTCCCCTGGCTGCGGGGACTGCCGATACGCATTTTACGCTGGGTAGACTCGTAAACCAAAGCACCCAGTTCGCTGGAAGCACATGGATGAATCGCACCCGACAAAAGCATAGTGTCAGCCTCAGCTAATTCCGCCGAGCCCTTATCCCTCCTCCATGGCTGCAGTTGAAAGCGTGCTATGTGCACTCTCCAATTCAGCACCAGGACCGCGACTGCCCCTTGACGAACGATACCCCTTCCCGTCACCAGTAAGTTCCGAGTTGTCCCTAGTGACCAAACCAGCGGCCAGCTTGCCGAGCTGCTTACGACTTCCCGGAGATCATTGCCTCAACTTCGCTGAGCTTGTACCGCCAGGCTTTGCGCTTGGCCTCCGGATCTAGAGGGTACGCGGGCAGTTTTCCAGCGCGGGTTAATTGCATCACTTGTCGGCGCTCAATGCCCACGTAACAGGCTACTGCATCGGCGGAAACGAAAGGTTCGAAAGTGTTTCTTGGGATCGGCACCGTGGATAAGGTCGATTCGGATTTCGTGAAGTTTCTGTTCATTGCCTTGCTCCATTCTGCCGGGCACAAATCGCGCAGCAAACGTTTTGCTCCTGAACTTTCTGCTTGAGGAGAATCCGCATCGCTGCCGTCGAGCGTATCTCTGGGTACCCACGAGCGTGACGCGGATCTTCAATCCGCGGCACCGGCGGGGCGAATTCACGCTGCCCCAAAGCTGCTCTCAGCGGCAGCAGAAAAATGAGTTCTGGATGGACATCGTTGGTTCTGGCGAGGGCTCATCGTGACTTCCTTTGTACTCATTGCGATTGAGCTGGGCTGATTTTTGCGCGCCGCCCCCATTTTTCTGTGGAAATCTCCTGATGGGCAGGAGAAAATCTAAGGTATGCGCGCCCCGGGAAGAGGCATACTACGGAGGCTTTCCGTACCGAAGTCGATTTCGAACAAGTACTCTATCGCCTGGCGCTGCACGCATGCTTGGGGCGCGCCCAAGTGGTCTTGCCCGGTGGAGATAGCGCCGCCGACCTGGCCAGCGCCACGTTGCTGAAACTCCTCGACCCTCTCGACACCTCCGTCACTTGGTCTCCGACCAAAGGACCACCCACTACCGCGGGGATTCTGGCGTATTTGCGCGAGGTACTCAGACGCGACTTTCTCGATCTAGTTCGATCGAAACGCGCGACGACGAGCGTTTACCCGGATGACGAGAGAGCAGATGGTCAGGATCTATCGGGATCCACCATCGATCAACGGGTCGCCAGCTATGGGAACCCCGAAGACGAACATCTCCAGAGCGAGCGGTTGGTCTGGCTAGTCGAGCAGTTCAAAGATGACCCCGAGCTCCTCGAGATCCTTAGGTTGCAGCTAGAGCCGGCGGGCTACAATGCCTTTTCGAGCCAAGAACTGGCCAAGAGGCTGAGCACAACCGTGGTTGAAATCGAGAACCGGAGGAGACGAGTCATACGCAGATTGAGGAAGTTAGCCGACGCTCGTCTAATCGAAGAGGCAGAACATGTCTAAGCCTAACAACGGGCCACTCGCCGAAGACATCCTGCGCCTAGCGGACTCTCTCGCGGACGACAACGCCACGAACGACGATGAACTGCGCCGTCAACTACAGGAGTCGGGTATCGATCCGGATAGGCTGAGGGCACGTTTTCATCGCTCCGCCACCCGAATCGCGAAACGGGAACAAGTGGCACGCCGATCTGTGCCTCTCGCTCTCCACCAAGCGATCGAAGCGACGCGACCTGCAGACAGCCCCGAAGACCAAGCTGAAGACCAGTCCGACACCGCTCTCAGGATCGCCGATCATTGGCTCGACCGGCTGTTGTCGCCTCTCCGATTTCCGTCCAATCTCGAAACCGCCCGCGCCTACCGCAAGAACAGCCAGCTTGCGAAATCCGATCAGCAGGAACTCGACCAACTGGAATCCGAGCTTAAGGAGAGAGTAAGTGAGACGCGACCAAGTCCGGACTTGGACTTGGTGACCCTGGTGAGCGAGGCGTTCCTCCGTCGCTTCGGCCTCGATAGCCGCGAACGGCTGGCAGAAATCGCTGAAGAGATTGGCATCGAGGTCCTTTATCGACCAGCGGAAAGCTTTGACGGCGCTCTCTTGCGCATCCGCGATGCCCAGCGCGGATATATTGTCATCAACTCCCGGATTCGCGAGGAATCCCGCAGACGCTTCACTTTGGCCCACGAAATTGGACACTTCGTCTTACCAGGTCAACAGGAAGTCTCCGCCCCTTGCAAGCAGCAAAAGATTGAGAACTGGGAGGAGGACCTCTATCGCCCCGAACTCGAAGCCAACCGCTTCGCCGCCGAGATTCTGATGCCCCGGGGAATCATGGCCGAGTTTTGTCAGTCGGAGCCTTCGTTAGAGTCGATTCGCTCGATCGCAAAGCTTTGCGGCACGTCCTTGACTGCTTCCGCCGTACGGCTGATTACCCTCACTCCGCATCGCGCTGCCGTGGTGTGGTCCCAGGACCAAAAGATCCTATGGTCGAAGCCATCTGAGGGATTTGTGCGTTGGATACGGAAAGGTGAAGTGAGGGAGAACAGCTTTGCCGCCCAGTGCTATCGGAAACAAAGCGTGCCCGACCTACTGGCACCGGTTCCTGCTTCGGCATGGCTGTATGAAAAAGGCCTGCGAGAAGGAGCCCAGATCTGGGAACAATCCGTAGGATTAAAGAACTATGGAGCGGTGTTGTCATTACTGGTGATCATGGAAGCGGTGGAAAAGGGGAAGTAACGGAGAGGCCGACCTTCGTGAGATTGTGGCTAGGACAATTCAATTGGCCTGACCGCTTTTTGAAGTCTATATGACGTGGTGCGGCATTCGCTCCCGCTCGAAAGCCAATGTCGAGTAGAGTCGCTCTGATGGGAACGAACGGAACGGACACAGCGACGACGCCAGTTTCTGCGGCACGACGCGAAGCTGTTGACAGAGCACGGCAAAGTTGGATTCGTAAACTCATCGATCTTTCCCGTCGTAACAATCTTCTGTACTACCGCCCGCTTAAGACCGGCACACTGGATCTGACATCAGCGGAATCGTCGGGGATGGCTACACTGTTATCCGGTGTCGAGCCTGTCTCCATTGAGTGGATTGCGTCCGACGGGCAGCTCCGCACCGATTCTGAAATCATGGCTGAAATGATTTCAGTGCTCGGGTTCAGCCGGCGTGGGGCGCGGATCGAAACTGCGATTAAGAGCGCGCTCCTGTCCAATCGCCGCCGTCAACATCGTCACTGCTGTAGTGGCGTTTGCTGTCCGCGCCATGCTTCGCCTGGAGTACGCGGCACGACCCGAAGGGTTGAGGGGTCATATAAATTGCAAAATCACCGCGTAATCATTGATGATTTTGGTTGGTGTCCCCGACGGGATTCGAACCCGTGTTACCGCCGTGAAAGCGGGATGGCTAAACGTAACTCTAACACACTACAGGAACACGGACGCACTGGATGGCGTTCTAGGAGCAGCAAGAAACACTTTATTGTGTCCCCGATGTGTCCCCGGCCTTTAGAGATTCTGGACTTCCCTGCTCCGTTTTGAGCTGTTCGAAGCGACGGTAGAGGGCAGCCTTTTCAGAGCTGAACGAAAACGTATTTACAATGACTTGGAACGCACGGACGACACCGTGAGTCGTTGAAGAGCACCAAAGGGAATGAGTTCTGTGGGCTTTTTTTGTGGGCTGCACCTGCGCCGGAAGTCTTTTTCAATCCCGCGCTCAATCCTTCGTGATCACCGGTCCTTCTGAGGGCGTTCGGAACACGGGTAGCCGTCTGATCCTGACTCCGTTCTCCGTCACAGAGACCATCGCCCCTTTCAGCAGGTCGTCGTCGCAAATCTGCATCACGCTGACCAGCAGCCGGGCGAGATCCTCTCCTCGCAGGCCTTCGATCCGAATGCGGATTACAGATGGCCCGGTAACGCCGGACAAGGCCAGCAGCGCGTGGAAGTCAGCATCCAATGTGACAACCACCATACCTTCCTGGCGGCCGACGTCGAGAATTTTCGAATCAGTTGCTGTCGCTAAACCTCTGTCGCCCACGTGGACTGCTTCAATCCGCTGGTTACGGAGGTGAAGGACAGTTGAACGCGGGAGGCCCTGATCGAGCAGAAGTTTCATCGTGTCTGCGGCAGGGGCAAGACCTTGTCATCCACCAAGGCAGCTGCGAAGGCCAGCGCTTGGCGAATGTCTTCGTCCTCAAGCTCGGGGTATTCGCGTTTGAGTTCAGCTCGATCGGGATAGGTAGCCAGCGCCTCGAGCACTCGGCGCACCGAAAGGCGAAGGTCACGTATGCATGGCTCCCCATTCAGCCGGGCAACATTGGTTGTGATTCGGTCGAATTGTTCCACCCTAGCTCCTCCCTTTCTCGGTTATTCGCCGCGTACATCGATGCAACAACGCCCGGACGATGGGATCCAAAACTTCATCGAGGCGCTTGCCAACATCTTCGCACAAAAACCGCAACACATGATATCCGTTCTCCTGGAGCAGCCCTGGAGCAGCACGTCGGTACCCCTCGGCATTAGCCAGGTGTTGAACACCATCCAGTTCGATTGCTATTGTCGAGTGCCATTCGAATCGATCCTCCGCGAAAGCGACATCGTGTCGCTCCATTGCCCCCTAGCAGTCGAGACGCGCGGATTGATCGGCGCCAGATACTCAAGTCAGAGCAGACTGCCTGGGCATATCTGCCACGATCCTTTCGAACTTCCGGGCCGAAGCCCGGCTAACGGCTTGCAATTGGCTGACAGAGTGTGCTGTCTCGACGTTCCCGTCTGTTCGCTCCTTCTCACCGCGTGAAAGATTGAAGTGGTTCCTCCTTTATTTTTTCAAGCGTTGATCGTTCTCGAGCACCATATACTTCGGCCGTTCTAATCTTCATTTCCCCCCGGCCGCCGTGACTCCCTTGCCGAACGAGATCGAGCACTCTGAACCCGGGGGCGTGAACTGGATGACGCGAAAGTCGTTTCCCATAACAATGTCGCCGTCGAGTGCGCCTTGCTTTGCAGGGTAAGCTACCGACTCCACCGCGCTGCGAGGCCCGCAATCACGCAAGACAACGGATCCTTGTTAAGCCACATGCGAGTTTTGCCCCGAGAACAATGCAGGTTCATAAGCCTCTAAACACCAACCTTCCCTGGCATTCAAGCCAGCAAACTCCGACTAACTCAAGTCCTTGGTTACTTGGAGGGCCTGACTAGCCTCCGCACTGACACTCCGGCCCATCGAGCAAGGTGACAGGCCAAGCGCAAGCAATGCCGGGGCGCAGCCGAGTCGAGCCCTTGTGTTCGGCCACAGCTACCGTCATTCCCTAGTCCGGCAGCGACTCGAGCGACGCGTCGCGCAACGACGCCGGGACATATCTTCGATCGAGGCCGCTTGCTTGAGGTCCTCGCGGAATACCGTGATATCGATGTCTTCCGAGAATCTCCGGATAAGGTCGTGAGCCTTCGACAGAGATGTGCCGCCTTTGAAGAGAAGGCGCGGGCTCCCAGGTGGAATCCCGTGATAGAGAACATCGAGGGTCCAGCAAACCCAGAAATCTTTCTCGACATTTTGCACCGCCGCACCAAGCCGGCGCGATGCGGCAAGAAAAATATCGAGGCGGTCACGCTCAGGCGCTGCGATGAATTTCTTGAAGCAATCGTTCATTTGTTTGCTCCCATCGCTGCCCGGCCAAGCCGTTGATCTGCGATCACCTCGCGAACGAGGTCCTGCATCCAGATGGGAAGCGCGGACAGGCCGGTCCGCAGATCGTCGCGGATCGGGGGTCCATGAGTCGGGTCCGCGAGGATTTTGCGGGGATGGTCGATAACTCTGCGCCGCTCCGTCGCCTTCGACAACATATCCTGGAGCCAATGGAGCGCCTGAACCACTCGCATCGCGGGACGCCCCGCCCAGAAAAGCCGACTCGGTGCGGCCGTTTTGAACTGGATTAATTGATTGCCCAGACGAATCGGTTTGAGGCGTGCGTCAATCAAGACTTCGATGCGTGCGCGTACAGCCGTCGTGAGTCCGAGATCGTTCGCCGCCGTCATGCCATCGATCACGACGCGAGCGTTATCGCGACGCGATACAGCTTGGATGACTGCCCGGTAGTCCGGCACAGTCGTTCGTCCGGTGAGCTTATTCCGGCGCGGCCGGTCGTAAAGACCGCGATCAATCCGACGGAGGTCGCCCCCGGCCACGAGACGTTGGAGAGTTTTGTCGACTGCTGCCCGGCTGGCTATATCGACGAAATCAGCCGGGGTCCAGATCGAATCTGGTGTCGACTTGATACGCGCAAGGATGCGCGCCTTCAGGTCAGTCGCCGTTTTCACCGAGCTCGCTATGTCCGAAATATACCACATTTTTCGGACCGCTTGTGGTAAGGCGTACTCAGAACATACGATCCGAGTTTTTCATATTTGACCTCAACCACAGTATTGGTGAGATCCCGTGCACCGATATGTTTAAGCGCCGCGCTGAAGAGTTCTCGCTGGTGAACAGGCGTGACGCTGGGTACAACAATGATCACTCCGGCATGCAATGGTTCTCTGCCATGGAGAGCGAGGAAGTCTGAGCGATTGTTTGTTACAAACGTATACTCCTGCCGGCGGAGGCACGTGGTGAGTACACGCACGTTTGCACGCGTGGATCACAACATCTTCTCTAGTCTGTGGCGATGGGCACGACGAAGACACCCGAACAAGACCACCCGCTGGTGCAAACAGAAGTACTTTGCGCTGCGTCGTGGTCGTGACTGGTCCTTCTTCGGTGACCGGCCTACGTCGGAACCGTCGAGAGTGATGATGTGTACCTCCGTCAGAATCCATTGCTGCTGAAGGCCGACAGCTTGAGCGGTTCTGTCCAGATTCAATTCCTCAATGATCTTGTTCATTTCCGGAGAAGTAGAGACGTTTGTAATATTCGAAGTCCTGAGTCAGAGCGGGGCGGAGTGTAAAGACGCAGATGAATATCCAGTTGGCCAACGTGATCAGCGACATCAGCGGGGTGACCGGGCAGACCATCCTGAAGGCGATTCTGGATGGGCAACGCGATCCCCGGGAACTGGCGGCGTATCGGGATTGCCGGGTGGAGGCCAGCGAGGAAGAGATCGTGCAGGCTCTGGAGGGTAACTGGCAAGAGGATCAGCTGTTTGTCTTGCGTCAGGAACAGGCGGGATACGAGTTTTGCCAGAAACAGATCACGGAGTGTGATCAGCAGCTGGAAAAGTACCTCGCGCGACTAGAGGATCAGACCCAGGGAGCCACTCTGCCGGAAGAGACGCGAAAGGGACGGCGCAAGAAGAAGAAGGGCAATCCACAGTTTAACTTGCGGCAAGAGTTGTTTCGCATGACCGGTACGGACCTGACCCAGATCGATGGCATCGATGTCATGTCGGCGATGACGGTTGTCAGCGAAGTAGGATGGGATATGAGCAAGTGGAAGACCGAGAACCATTTTGTTTCCTGGCTGAAGCTGTCTCCGGACAACAGCAGATGTCGCAGCAATGAACGGGGCTATGCTTCGAAAAGCCTGTTGAATTTGTGTATGTTCTCCTCTACCCAGGTTTCAAACGTCTGCATGTCCGCAAACAGCTGCCGGCATCGGGTGATGTGGGCACGTCTGCTCGGAGTGTAAACGCGCAAGAAGTCAAACATGTCTGCCAACTCCCGGGCCCCGGCAAACCCCAACGAGGCGTACGTCTCCCTGGGAACCTGGCTGTAGGTGATTTTCCGTTTCAGGGCACGCGACATTATCTCCGCATATCCTTGAGCCGGCATTTCATCACCGATGATCTCCACGGTTTTGGTGAGGAACTCCGCCCGGCTTTCAAGAATCGTGGCCACCACCCCACCGATGTCTTCTGCGGCTACAGCACCCAGCTCAGCGTCGCCGAGCGGGAAGCCGAAGCTGTAGCTGCCATCTGGCTGACGTAGCGGAGGAAAATAATTCAGGAAATTCTCGTA
>WNFC01015653.1_pt1 | contig 12315 bp, 11 predicted proteins | sample 5400541 | NCBI WGS metagenome assembly WNFC01 (sample SAMN13153342, study PRJNA577476) | soil metagenome | isolation source: 120 cm saprolite under Douglas fir tree site 2 hole 2 replicate 1 | place: USA:California | collected 2015-04-18 | reverse complement strand
CACGTCCTCGGGGATCGCCCATTCCCGGATCGGGCGGATGTAGGCGCCCCAGCCGTCGTTGGTGTCAGGGAAGGCGGCCGCGAGATTCGCGGCGACCGCGTCCGCCTCCCGGCGCGCCTGCTCCAGCGTCACGCCGTCGCGAAGACGGCCGAACACGTCCATCTGGCGCGCGCCGCGCTGCTGCGTGATGGCGAACTCGGCCAGCGGCAGCCAGAGATACTGGTTCTCGGGAAACTTGAACTTCGGCGGCATGACGCCGACGACGGTATGCGGCCGGGAGTTGACTTGAATCGCCTTGCCGACGATCGCGGAATCCGAATTGTACCGGCGTTTCCAGAGATCGTCCGAGATGAGCACCACCGGCTCCCCGCCTGGACGATCGTCGTCCGTGTTGAACGACCGGCCGAGCTGCGGCGCCTTGCCGAGCAGGGCGAAGAGGTCATGACTTACTGCGCCTCCCAGATAGCGCTCCGAGTCGCCACCGTCGCTGACGGTAAAACTGCGGTACTGGATACCCGCCAGCGCGCTGAAGGAGCGCGAACGCTCGTGCCAGTCCTGGAGATCGAGCCAGGACAGGCTCCCCCGCCTGATGCCGCTCTGCTTCTGCGTCGTGTGCAGCACCACGAGTCCGTCCGGGTTCTGGTAAGGCAACGGCTGAATCAGCACCCCGTCCGTGACGCTGAACATCATCGTGTCGAGCCCGATCCCGATGGCGAGGCACACGACGGCCAGGCCCGTAACCCCCTTGTTTTTCAAGGCGGTACGGACACCAAAGCGCAGGTCCCGGAAGAGCACGGCATTGTATACGCCGGGAACATTGGCAGGGTTCCGGTGTCCACTTACCCATGCTCGAAGCGCGCGGGCTGACGAAGTACTACTCCTCGATCACCGGGGTCAGGGACGTCAACTTCCGCGTCGCAAAGGGAGCCGTTCTCGGTCTTCTCGGGCCGAACGGCTCGGGCAAGTCGACGACCGTGGGGATGCTGACGGGCCTGCTGGAGCCGTCGGGGGGTTCGGTCGAGCTGGATGGCGCGAACGTGCGGGGCGACATGCTGGGGTACAAGCAGCGCCTCGGATATGTGCCGGAGGAGGCGCAGCTCTACACCTGGATGAGCGGTGCCGAGTACCTCACCTTCTGCGCCCGGCTTCGCGGACTGCCTGACGGCGTCGCACGACGCCGGATCGACGCGCTCCTCGCGATCTTCGGCCTCGAGCTCGAGCGCGGCGCGCCGATGAGCGCGTACTCGAAGGGGATGCGGCAGAAGATCCTGCTGTCGGCCGCGCTCCTGCACGATCCCACCATCGTCATCCTCGACGAGCCCTGCTCCGGCCTCGACGTCGGGACGACGCTGATCATCAGAAGCCTGATTCAGCGGCTCGCCTCGGCGGGCCGCATCGTCATCTACAGCTCGCACGACCTCGAGATGGTGGAGAAGGTCTGTTCCGAAGTGCTGATCCTCCGTGAAGGACGCGTCGCGGCGCACGCCGCGACCGCCGCGCTGCGCGAGCAGGTCAACGCCGCCTCGCTGGAAGACGCATTCCGCACGCTCGTGTTCACGACGGACACCGACGCGGTGGCGGGCGAGATCCTGACGGCCATCAGCCACTGACGCGAGAGAATATTGCCGAGCACCTGGCGCACCGGCTTCCGGCAGGCCGCCACGATCGCCCGCGCGACGCTCAGCGGCTTCCTCGAAAGCGACCTGATGCCCTCAGGGATGCAGGCGCCGGCAATGATCTGGGCCGCCGCCTTCCTCGTCGCGCCGGCGCTCTGCCTGCCGGCCGTCTCGATGGTCAAGTACCCGTTCATCCGCAAGTATCACCCCGCGATGGTCGGCAGCGCGCTGTGGGGAGATCGGCTCCTCTACCTGCTCCTGTCAGCGGGCGCGATGGGACTCATCTCGGTCGTCCTCTGGGACACGCTCTTCCCGGCGCGGCGCGACGCGTACGTCCTGACGCCACTGCCGATTCCTCTCGGCGTCCAGATGCTCGGCCGGCTGTCGGGATTAGTCCTGCTGTTCGCCGGCTTCGCCGCCGCCCTGAACGCGATCCCCGCCGTCGCGTTTCCGGTAGTGTCGGCCGGCGGCTTCCTCGAGATTCCACGGAACATCGCGGGGCATCTCGTCTCGGCTCTCGCGGCGTGCGCCTTCGTGTTCTTCACTGTCACCTCGGTGCAGGGCCTGGTGATTCTCGCGCTCGGTCGGCGGACGGCCGGGCGGCTGGCGGCCATAGCCCAGGCTGGAGCGGTCCTGCTGTTCCTGATGGCGCTGCTGTTTCTCGATCCCATCAGGGATTTCACCGCCGACGCGATCGGTCGTGGCGATCCGGCCGACCCCGCGCTGGTTTTTTTTCCTCCCGCCTGGTTCCTTGGACTCTATGAGTTCATCGCCGGAACACCCCGTCACCTGATGACGGCGCTCGCGCTTCGCGGCGCGGCTGCGGGGCTGGTGCCGTTCGCAGTCACAGTGGCCATTTACGCATTCGGGTACAAGCGGCTGCTCGCGCGTGCGGTCGAGGCGCCGCCGCGGGCCAGGACGTTCGGTCTGGCCGCCCTCGTCGCGCGCGCTATCCGCGCAACGGTCGTCCGGCGCCCGGAGGAGCAGGCGATCTGTGCGTTCGTGCTGCGCGCCATCGCGCGCAGCGGCCGGCACAGCATGCTGATGTCCATCTACGTTGGCGCCGGTCTGGCGCTGATGGCAACCTCCGCGATCCCGGACATCGCACGGTTTGGCTATGACGCGTTCGCCGCGCCGGGTGCCGCAATGCTCTGTTTGCCTCTGGTCCTGAGCGTCGCACTCGCGGTCGGCATGCGGATCCTCGTGACGATTCCCGTGGATCTGCCCGCGCGGTGGCTGTTTCAGACGGCAGGACTCGTCCCTCGCCGCGTCGACGCCGCGGTGCACAAGGCGATGCTCCTGCTGGTCGTCCCGCCGGTCGTGCTCCTCGCGGGGCTGTCGGCCTGGATTCTCTGGGGACCGGCAATCGCGTGGCGGCACGCGGTGTTCTGCGCGTCCCTGACGCTCGTGCTTTGCGAGCTGCTGCTGATTACCTTCAAGGGTGCGCCGATGACGCGGCCGTACGTACCGGGCCGCTCGCGCTTCCACATGTGGTGGGCCGTCTATCTCACCGCGTTCACGACCTACTGCTACTCGATGGCCGGACTCGAGGTCATACTGCTCCGTCACGGGGGATTACGAATCGTGGCCGGCCTGTTCACGTCGGCGGCGCTCGCCCTCTGGCTGGCGCGCAAGCTGAAGGTGCGCGGGATCGAAGAGATCTCGTACGAGGTCGACGTGCCGGACGAGATGTTCCAGGGCTTCAATCTGTCCGAGACCTACGCCGCGCAATCGGTCGCGCCGCGGGCCGACGGGTCCGCCAAGTTCAGGGTGTAGGGTTGCCGTACACGCCGCGGTACTTCGGCGGCAGGATTGCCGCGACCGCCTGGCCGATGCCGTCCATGATCAACTGCCGGTTCGCGTGGCTGCGCTGGCGCAGCGCATCCGCCTGAATGGCCGGGCCGATGCGTACCTCGATCCGCACCGGGTTCAGCGAGTCTTCGTCGATCGGAAAGAGTGCCTCACTCCCGGCGATCCCGACCGGAAGGATCTCGGTCGACAGGCCGGAGGTTCGAGTACACTTTTGGGCCCGCGACAACCGTCAGGCGTTCTCCCAGCTCTGCTGCCCCCGCCTGGTGCAACAGCACCTCGAGCAGGTTCGCGTCGGAGTACGACAGGTGGTTCGCCACGATCACGACCGGTTTGCCGGCCACCGCGGCCAGATGCTCCGTCCCGAGCAGGACGGGTTCCTGGTGTAGGACCCGGCGGGCGACTGGTGTAGGACCCGGCGGGCGAGCAGGCGATGGATCCGCCTCGCGAGCGGATCGCGGCCGCACTCAGCGGGCGTACGAGGTTCGCCCCGCATACCCTCACCGCCCGGGCACGGGCTGTGTCGACGTCTTCACCGCTCGCTCCCTCTTCTGCTTCTCCACCATTGCCGCGACGTCCGCCAGCAGCTGCTTCGCGTCGTAGACGATGCCGTCCTTGATCGTGTATTTGATGCCGCCGACGCGCTCGAGCTTTCCAGTCTTGTCGTTGAGCCGCACCGCGCCGGTGCCGTAAAGCACCTTCAGGTTCTGCAGCGGATTCTGCTCGACGACTACCATGTCGGCCAGCAGGCCGGGACGGACGATGCCGAATTCGAGCGGCTTGCGCTGCGGCTCGGAGAGCGTGAGCGCGCCGTTCATCGTCGCGGACTGGATGACTTCCAGCGGATGGAGGCCCGCCTCCTGCAGCATCTCGAGCTCGTTAATGTACCCGAACCCATAGGTCTGATAAATGAACCCGGAGTCGGATCCGGTCGTGATCCGGCCGCCCATCTTCTTGTAGTCGTTCACCAACTTGAACCAGACCTGGTAGAAGTTGCGCCACGCGACCTCGTCCTCGGTCGTCCAGTCGTACCAATACGCGCCGTGGTTGGAGCGGCTCGGCGTGTAGAAATCCATCAGCGACGGCAGGGTGTACTTGTCGTGCCACTCGGCGTTGCGGAACCGCATGACGTCGCGTCCGGCCGAATAGATCGTGAGCGTGGGATCGAACGTAGTGCCGAGCTTCAGGTGCTCCTGCAGGTACGCCTTCCATTCCGGACTGCCCGGCTCGTGGATCTGGTTCCACAGGCGCGCGACCTGGCCAAAGCGCATGTACTCGTCGGTCGAGTTCTGGCCGACCGGATATGGCTGGACACGGTAGTCCTTCAGCAGCGACTCGAAGTGGCCGTAGAAGTGGGTGACCGTGCCGAGGCCGAGGCGCGCTGCGTCGATTGCGTTCATCTGCGCCACCCCTCCCTGGTCGAGATGCGCCGTGGATCCCATGTTGTTGACTTTCCCTTCGTTGAGCAGCGCGCCCATGATGTCGGGCGGCCAGGAGCCGAGCTTCAGGCCGTCGACGCCATTCGCCTTCGCCCAGCGCACCCATTCGCGCGCCTTGACGGCATCCTCGACCGGGCCCTTGTCCCAGCCCACGCCCGCACGCTGGTAGTTGAAGATACGGGGCGCCACGATCTCGTTCTTCTCGCTGCGCGCCTTCTCGCTGACGGTGAAGGCGTTCCCCGCCAGCGGTACTCCGCGCACCGTCGTCACGCCGTGCGCCAGCCACAGCTTGTAGGCGTACTCCGCGTCCGCGTTCTTGGGGGCCCCGCCGCCGTGCACGTGCAGGTCGACGAAGCCGGGCATGACATACATTCCGGTCGCGTCGACCTCGTAGTCCGCGCCGCTCGGTGCTCGGTTCGGCCGCGGCGCCAGCCCCGGCGTGCCCGCGCTCCTGACCTCAGTGATCCTGTTCCCGGAAACGACGATGTCGACGGGACCGCGCGGGGGGCCGCCCGTTCCGTCGATCAGCGTTGCCCCGCGGATCACCAGCGTCTTGTATGGACCCCTGCCTTCGTCGGCACGGCGGGCGGGCGCGGGACGCAGCGACTCCTCCTGCGCGGCGGCCGCAGCAGCGGGCCGCTGCTGCGCGGTGACCGGCATCCACATGGCAATGGCCGCGGCGGCGGCGACGAACGCGCTCACTTTTGTCAGGCTTGTCATCCTTGTCTTCCTTGTCAAGGGCATGGCCGATGTTATAACGATCGACTAGAATTGCAGGCTCATGAACGTCACGCCGGAGCCCGGAACCATCTCCTGGCAGGACCTGACGGTCGCCGACGCTCAAGGCGTCCGCGACTTCTACCAGGCCGTCGTCGGCTGGAAGCCCGAGTCCCTGTCCATGGGCGCGTACTCGGACTTCGTCATGAGCGCGGACGGAACGCCCATCGCTGGCGTCTGCCACGCACGCGGCGCCAACGCCGACCTGCCGCCGGCGTGGCTGATCTACATCACTGTCGAGGACCTCGATCACAGCCTCGACGAATGTCACCGGCTGGGCGGCTCGCTCGTCGCAGGGCCGCGCTCGTACGGCGGCGGCCGGTATTGCGTGATCAAAGATCCCGCCGGCGCCGTCTGCGCGCTCTACCAACCACCCGACGCGGCATAGATCGATTTGGTTGGATGACACAATAGGCTGATTGCCTCTCGTTGTCTTCGACCTCGACGGAACGCTGATCGACTCGCGCCGCGACCTTGCCGACGCGGCGAACGCGCTGATTGTGGTGCACGGTGGACGGCCGCTGCCGGTGGACGCCATCACCGGCATGGTCGGCGAAGGGGCGCCCCTGCTGGTCCGGCGGGCGCTGAAAGCGGCGGGGCTCGACCTTGACCTGCGGGTCGCTCTCCAGCAGTTCCTCGAGCTGTACGACGAGCGCCTGCTGGAGCACACGCGTCTCTACGACGGCACGCGCGAGGCGCTCCGCGCGCTCGCGCCGGGCGCGGCGCTGGCCATCCTCACGAACAAGCCGCAGCACCATACCGAACGCATCCTCGATGGCCTCGGTGTCGCGCCGTTCTTCCGGTGGGTGGTCGGCGGCGACACGCCGCACGGGCGGAAGCCCGATCCCGGAGGCCTCAATCACCTCATGTCTGTCGCGCAGACGGGAACGCACGACACCATAATGGTTGGCGATTCGGCCATCGACCTCAGGACCGCCCGGGCCGCAGGGACGTGGATCTGCCTGGTCCGCTACGGGTTCGGGTTCCAGACCGCCGTGGCCGGGCTCACGGGCGACGAGCTGATCGCCGATAGTCCGTCCCAGCTCCCCAACATCCTCGGCACGGGGCTCAACTACCGATCGTAGGACTCACGTCGAGACGATGACGACAACTTGATCAGGTGGCGATCCGGATCCGCCCAGAACCTCTCGCGGAACTCGCGGAGACTGGCGGCGCCGCCGTAGCTGATCGACGAACAGAGGTGCTTGATCATCTCGCGGACGATCGTCCGCGCGGATCCTCTCGCGGGCACGCTGATCTCCATCCCCTCGGCGCCAATCGCCTCGACCTCGACCTGGTCTGCGTCCTCCACGTCCAGTCGATCGCGGATCGCTTCGAGCGACGCCATGCCGCGCAGCACCTTGAAGGGCACCTTCACCGTCTTCTGCGACTCCGGCAGCAGCACGGACTTGTGTACGACGTCGCCTGGGGTCTCCTCGGTGCCGGCAAAGGCGCTGCCGAGCATTGCGCAGTCCCCGCCGAACATCAACGCCAGCGCCAGGGCGCCGTGGCGGCGGATCCCGCCGTCCGCGATCAACGGCACGTCCGATCCGGCGTCGTTGATCGCGATGCGGCAATCCACGAGCGCCTGCCCTTGCGGCACGCCGAAGCTCGTCGTCATGCGCGTGGTGCAGCCGCCGCCGGGACCGATGCCCACCTTGATCCCGTTCGCCCCGCGCTCGAGCAGAAAGCGCGTGCCTTCGGCGGTGGCCACGTTGCCGGCAATCAGCTCCACTTCCCCGAAGCGCTTCCGGACCTCCCCGAGCGCGCGATCCATGACCTGCGAGTGGCCGTGCGCGATGTCGATGACCAGCACGTCGACGCCCGCCTTGATCAGCTCCGCGGCCCGCTCCACGTAATCGCCGGTCGCGCCAATCGCGGCGCCGACGCGAAGGCGGCCCTGCTCGTCTCGCGTCGCGAACGGTAGCCGCCGCTGCTTCGTCAGATCGCGGGCGGTAACCAGGCCGAGCAGCCTTCCCTTCTCGTCCACGAATGGAAGCTTCTTGATCTTCCGCTCGACCATGATCCGCTCGGCCTCGGTGAGCGATACGGAGCCCGTGTGGACGACGAGCTTCTCGAGGGGCGTCATCCGATCGGCGACGGTCAGCCCGGCGCTCGGGACGAACCGGAGATCCCGCTCGGTCAGCAGCCCCTTCAGACGCCGGTCGGCGTCCAGGACGACCAGCGTGCCGACGCGCGACCGCGCCATCAGCGCCGCTGCCTGCTCGAGGGTCGCGGCCGGCGCGACGCTGTACGGATCCGAGATGACGCCGTGCTGCGTCCGCTTGACGATCTCGACCTCGCGCACCTGCGGCTGGATGTCGCCGGAGCGGAACCCGCGGTCGATCATCCCGATGCCCCCTTCCTCGGCCTGGACGATCGCCATCGGCGCCCGCGTGACGGTGTCCATATTGGCGGAGACGATCGGCCGCTTGAGCGTCAGGTGCTGGGAGACGCGACACGAGAGATCGATGACGGTGGGATCGCGCCGCGCCAGGATGCTGCGCTGCGGCGTCAGGAGGAAATCGTCGAACGTGGCGCCGTGCACGAGTCGGCCGACCGCCTGGGCCATGGCCGGGTCGATGCGGGGAAAATCCTGGCTTGCCATGGCGCGATCCTAACCTGCCTCACACGCGCACGGCATAATAGATGGAATGATGCGGTTGTCCTCTGCGGTGCTCGGTGTCGTGCTCATGCTCGCGCAGCAGACTGTTCCGGTGGCGCCACTGGCTCAGCCATCGTTCGAGGAATGGCTGGGGGGCGTGCGGGCCGAGGCGCTGACACGCGGCATCAGCCAGGCCACGCTCGACCGCGCCCTCACGGGCCTGGAGCCGTTGCCGATCGTGATCGAACGCGATCGCACCCAGGCGGAGCTTGTCCAGACGCTTGATCAGTACCTCGCGCAGCGCCTGTCGAAGAAGGTCGTGAAGACCGCGCAGGAGATGCGGCAGACCCACGAGGATCTCCTGAAACAGGTCGCCGACAAGTACGGCGTGCCCGCCGGGATCCTCGTCGCGATCTGGGGGGTGGAATCCAATTTCGGCCGGTTCAGCGGCGTGCGTCCGACGATCGCGACGCTGGCGACCCTCGCGTACGATCCGCGCCGCTCGGCGATGTTCAGGCTGGAGCTGTTCGACGCGCTGAAAATCCTTGACAGTGGCGACGTCGAGCCGGCGGCGATGCGCGGGTCGTGGGCCGGGGCGCTCGGACAGCCGCAATTCATGCCGTCCAGCTTCCTTCTTTACGCCCAGGACTTCGACGGCGACGGCAAGCGGGACATCTGGAACTCGACGCCCGACGTGTTCGCGTCGATCGCCAATTACCTCGCCGCGCATGGCTGGAACACGGACCAGTCCTGGGGGCGGGAGGTCCGGGTCCCCGCGTCGGTGCTGAAGACTCTCCCCGAAACCGCGCCACTGCAGACGGAAGGCTGCCTGGCACGGCGGCAGATGACCGTGCCGCTGCCGCTCGCCGCGTGGAGGAAGCTCGGGGTGACCACCGTCACCGGCGCCCCCCTGCCGCCTGGCAACATCGACGCCTCGCTCGTGACCGGCGTCGAGCGCCACTTCCTCGTTTATCCGAATTACCAGGCGATCCTCGAGTACAACTGCGTCAACGCCTACGGCCTCAGCGTCGGACTCCTCGCGGACAAAGCGTCCGCGGCGAATTCGAAGAGGTCGAAGGTTGCGCACCGTCGAGCGCGATGACCGGCACCCCGATGGAAGCCCTCGAGACGGTTCTCCGCGAGCGCCTGGCGGGCACGCTGCCGGGCCTCGACGCGCAGCTGCGGTTCATGCCGACCCCGCCGCGCTCGGGCTGGCAGCCGGGCGAGTTTCCCAGCGACGCGCGCCTGGCGGCCGGTCTGCTCCTGCTCTATCCGGGAGAGCGCGGCCCGTCGATTCCGTTGACGATGCGCGCGAGCGGGCTGCGCCGGCACGCCGGTCAGATCAGCCTGCCGGGAGGCGCCATGGATCCGGGCGAGACGCTGGCGCAGGCGGCGACGCGCGAGGCGCACGAGGAAATCGGCGTCGATCCCGCCCGCGTCCGCGTGCTCGGGGAACTTACCCCCGTCCACGTGCTCGTCAGCGGCTTCACCCTCCACCCGATCGTCGGCATCACCGACGAACGCCCCTCCTTCACACCGGCCGCGCATGAAGTCGAGGAGGTGATCGAGGTTTCCGTGGAGGATCTTCAGGATGCGTCGGCGATCCGACGGGGCACGCGCACGCGCGAAGGCGTGGCAATCGAGTATCCCTACTTCGACCTGATGGGCCACCAGGTCTGGGGCGCCACGGCGATGATTCTGGGTGAGTTCATCTGCCTTCTCCACAGCGGGGCGTAGCCGACCGCCCAACTGGAACCGCGAGATGAAGACCCGCCGAGCCTGATTCGACCCTACAATGGACGGATGCCGATTCAGCGATATTACTGTCTGACTGCCGCGGCCGTCATGGCGGCCCTGTCGGGAGCGTGTAGCCGCGGCGAACCGACGCAGCCGGCGACTCCATCCGGTTCGCAGCCCGTGGCGGCCTCCAGTGCGCTTCCTCCGCCCGCCGTGCCGCTGGCAGCCTTGCCGAAGGTCGACCCGGCCGCGATTCTCGAGATGACGCGCAAGATGTCGTCCGACGAGTTCCAGGGCCGTGCGCCCGGCACGGCCGGCGAGGACGCCACGGTCGGCTACCTCGAGACGCGGTTCAAGGAGCTCGGCCTCGCGCCGGGCAACCCGGACGGGACCTACATTCAGAGGGTCCCGCTCGTCGGCATCACGGGCGCCGAAGCGAAGCCGCTGACGATCACCAAGAGGGGCGAGACCGGCACGCTGAAATGGAGAGATGAGGTCGTCGCCTGGAGCCGGCACGTGGCCGGCGGCGCATCGATCGACCAGTCGGAGGTCGTGTTCGCGGGCTACGGCGTGGAAGCGCCGGAGTACGGCTGGGATGATTTCAAGGGGACCGACGTCAAGGGCAAGACCATCGTCGTTCTCGTGAACGACCCGCCCGTGCCGGATCCCGCGGATTCCGCGAAGCTCGACCCGAAGGTGTTCGGCGGCAGCGCGATGACCTACTACGGCCGCTGGACGTACAAGTTCGAGGAGGGTGCACGCAAGGGGGCCGCCGCCGTGCTGATCGTGCACGAGACGCTGCCGGCCGGTTACCCCTTCTCCGTCGTCCAGGGCAATCTGAACGAGAAGTTCGATCTCGTGGCCCCCGACCAGAACATGGGCAAGGCGAACATCGAGGGCTGGATCACGCTGGACGCGGCACGCAAGCTGTTCGAGATGGGCGGCCAGGATTTCGACGCGCTGAAGAAGCAGGCGGTCGGCAAGGACTTCAAGCCGGTGGCGCTCGGCCTCAAGGCGTCGATGGGGATCCGCAACAAGCTGCGCACCATCGACTCGCGAAACGTCGTCGCGAAGCTGGAAGGCGGCGATCCAGCGCTGAAGGACGAATTTGTCGTCTACACGGCCCACTGGGATCATCTCGGCGTCGGGCAGCCGGTCAACGGCGACAAGATCTATAACGGCGCGCTCGATAATGCGTCGGGGGTCGCGACGGTGCTCGAAATCGCGAGAGCGCTGAAGCAGGCGCAGCCCCGGCCGAAGCGATCGTTCCTCTTCCTGATGGTCACGGCGGAAGAAAAGGGACTGATCGGTTCCGAGTACTACTCGCTGAATCCTCTCTACCCGCTCGCGAAGACAGCGGCCGACATCAATATCGACACCATCAACCAATGGGGAAAGACCAAGGACATTTCGGTCATCGGGCTCGGGGCGTCGGATCTCGACGATTACCTGCGGCAGGCGGCGCAGGAACAGGGGCGGACGATCCGGGCCGATCCCGAGCCGGAGAAGGGGTCCTATTACCGCTCCGACCATTTCAACTTCGCAAAGCAGGGCGTGCCCGCGCTCGACCCGAATGCCGGCGTCGACTACATCGGCAAGGCCGCGGAATGGGGGAAGGCGAAGCGCGACGAGTACACCGACAAGGACTACCATGCGCCCTCGGACGAGGTGAAGGCCGACTGGGATTTGAGCGGCGCGGCCGAAGACGCGCAGCTGCTGCTCGCCGTGGGTTACCGCGTGGCGAACGCCGACAAGCTTCCCGAATGGAAGCCGGGCAGCGAGTTCAAGGCGAAACGCGACGCCATGTTCAAGAAGTAAGGGAGATCACCAGTGCCATATCCAGAGATGTTGATTGCGCCGATGCGCGGGGAAATGGCCGCCATGGGGGCGAAAGAATTGAAGACGGCGGCGGAAGTGGACGCGGCCGTGAAGAATACCAAGGGCACGCTGATGATGGTGGTGAATTCGGTCTGCGGGTGCGCGGCCGGCAAGGCCCGCCCGGGCATCGCCATGGCGCTGCAGCACTCGGTCAGGCCGGACGTGGTGGCGACGGTCTTCGCCGGCGGCGACGTCGAGGCGACCGAGCGCGCGCGGAGCTACTTCACGGGCTATGCGCCTTCGTCACCAGCCGTCGGCATTCTTCGTGACGGAAAGCTCGTCTACATGCTCGAGCGGCGCGAGATCGAGAGCCGGTCGGCCGAGATGATCGCCTCGGAGCTGACCGCGGCATTCGATCGCGTGTGTACCCTGTAGGGCACATTCCGGTCCTGCACAGATACGTAACCAAGTGCGCCATTCCAGGCTTCGTGCGAGAGGTCGCACACGGGGCGCA
>WNFC01014628.1_pt1 | contig 12315 bp, 10 predicted proteins | sample 5400541 | NCBI WGS metagenome assembly WNFC01 (sample SAMN13153342, study PRJNA577476) | soil metagenome | isolation source: 120 cm saprolite under Douglas fir tree site 2 hole 2 replicate 1 | place: USA:California | collected 2015-04-18 | reverse complement strand
ACGCTGCTTTCCCTCCTGCAAGAGACGAGCATCTAACATTTTTTGTCCAATACGGGTATATACCCGTATTGGACAAGGGGAGCAACAATGGCTCTCTTCTTCATGGAAGAAATGTTCGCATGATTTGACGCAGCGGGCCGTGGCCTGCGGAGAGGGAGGTGATCTAGGGACAGATCCATGGGCAACAGCGCCCATGGGATGAAAGACTATGTTTAGTGAGTACGGCTGTTGTTGTGGCCGTGACGCGATCAGTTCAAGTTAAGGAGGTTTCTCAATGTCAACTGAAGACAATAAAGCCCTCGTTCGCCGTCTGTATGCGGAGGTCATGGGCAAAGGCAATATGACTGAAGCGGATGAATTGCTCTCCACACAGTATGTTGAGCATTTGGTACAGCATTTACCTGCCCCGACTCCCGGACGTGAGGGGCTGAAGCAACTCGTCATGATAGTCAGGAGCGCTTTCCCTGATATTCATAACACCGTCGAGGACGCCGTTGCTGAAGGGGACAGGGTTGCTGTGCGCATTGTGTCGCGTGGTACTCATCAAAATGCGTTCTTGGGCATTCCACCCAGCGGGAAAGCTGTGGAGTGGGGAGAGATGCACATCTATCGGGTAGTCGGTGGCAAGATCGTTGAACACTGGGGTGAGGCCGATCTATTCGGCGTGTTGCAACAAATTGGCGCTATCCCATCCATGAGTTAGGTCAGGGTCGCTGTCTGGCTGCGTCAGTCGTCAGCTCCTGCTGTGTACATGCACAATGTGATCGCCTCAAAGAGAGAATGATGACAGCGATCTGGGAGGAAATCCTGCCAGCTTTGTGCTTCGCCGTCGTGAAGATGGCGAAGCACAAAGCTGGCAGGTGTAACATCAAGCTGGGAGGCTGAGATTTGAATCGATTTATGGCACTCTGAGACAAGACATCCTTCAAAAGGTAAACGGCATACTATCCTTCACAGAGGGAATCTGAGTTGATGTTATCCTCAACATTCTCGTTGAGCAGGCTTGGGAAGCACTATCATGTCTAGATCGCTTCCGCCTGGAATCTTTCACAAGAATAGGTGTAAATCCCAACATTAAACTGGCCACTTTTACTTATCCTGATGAACAAGTCGTTCAGGATAGCTTGCTCACCAGGATAATTATGGGATTTTCGCCAGAATAATGTTGGGATTTACAGTCGCGTGACAACCGCGCGGAGCCGTTTTCTCAAGGAAAGAAGGAAGATATGATACAGGAAAATAGCATTCAAGAATCTCGCGAAAAAGCGAGGCAAACCTGGATACTGGTACTTGTGCCGCTGGCGGCATTTATGGTCGCTCTCGATGCTACGGTCGTCGCGACCGCGCTTTCCACGATCCGTCGCGACCTTGGGACCTCCCTCGCTGAACTGGAGTGGGTCGTGAACGCCTACAACCTGAGCTTTGCGGTGCTGCTCATCCTGGCTGCGGCGCTGGGCGACCGGTTCGGTCGCCGACGCATGTTCGTCGTGGGTCTGGGGCTGTTCGTGGCGGCGTCAGCGGCGTGCGCGCTCTCGCGCGACATTGTCTGGCTGATCATCGCGCGCACCGTCCAGGGGGGTGGCGCGGCGTTGGTGTTCCCGCTGGCGCTGACGCAGTTAAGCGCGGCTTTCGAGCCTGCGCGGCGAGGCAGAGTACTGGGGATCTTTAGTGGCGTGACCGGGCTGGCCATCATCGCTGGCCCAGTCCTGGGAGGTGCCATCGCTGGGGGCCTGGCCTGGCAGTGGATCTTTTGGATCAATGTGCCGATCGGCTTGATCGTCATTACACTCGTGCTCAGTCGTCTTCAGGAAAGTTTCGGGCCACGCATCGCTTTCGACATCGGCGGCCTGCTGAGCGTTTCGGGCGCGTCCCTCGGGATCATGTGGGGGCTGGTGCGCGGGAATAGCGTCGGCTGGGGCAGCCTTGAGGTGGTGACAACACTCGTCGCTGGAGTTCTGCTTGCGATCGTCTTCGTCGTTTGGGAGCGGCGCACTCGCGTGCCGATGGTGCCGATGCACTTCTTCCGCTCCCGCGCCTTCTCAGCGGGCAACACGGCGATCTTCTTCCTCTCTGCGTCGCTGTTCGGTGCCGTGTTCTTTCTCGCGCAGTTCCTCCAGACGGCGCAGGGCTATGGACCGCTGGGCGCAGGGCTGCGGGTGCTCCCTCTGACTGCCACCCTGTTCGTGATCGCACCGCTCGCTGGCACCCTGGTCAACCGGGTCGGCGAACGGCCACTCATTGTCGGTGGGCTGCTCCTGGAAACGGTCGGCCTGGCCTGGATTGGGCTGATCGCCGCGCCCGACCGTGCCTACCCGGCGTTTATCGCACCGCTGATCATCACGGGCATTGGCGTCTCGATGACCCTGCCCCCCTTGCAGAATGCCATCATCAATGCGGTGGCCGTGGGCGAGATCGGCAAGGCGTCCGGCACGCTCAGCATGTTCCGCCAGCTTGGTGCGGCCTTCGGGGTCGCGATCCTGGCTGCGGTGTTCGCCGGATTTGGCAGCTTCGGCTCTGCCGTGGCTTTCAGCAATGGGTTCGCAAAGGCTCTGGGTGTCGCTGCCATCCTCTCCCTCCTGGGTGCAATTGCTGGCCTGGTGCTGCCTGGCAGACGCGATGTGGCCCCTGTGCAGGCACAAGCCAGCGAGTCTGAGGCCAGGAAGCATGAAGCAGACGACGTGCTGAAACGCTCTCTGAGTCAGTAGATCTCAGGAGTGTGTGTGGCGCTGTGCTGTTTCCGTGCTTTCGAATGAGGCTCTCCCTCCACTCATACCTTGTGGGCAGAGTGGAGACCGATGGTGAGAATACATGATCAGGAAGGAAGAGCAGGCGGGAGAGCAAAGGACGAGAGGCTGGACAGCTCCAAGAAGACGACGACGCTTCCAATCTGCTCTCTCACCATATCTAGGACCACCAGGCCAACGAGACCCGAAAGCCGGGCTGCCATTGGCGCGCGTGGGAAGCAGACGCCATTGCCTTCCGGGAATGAAGATCCTCGTGGAGAGCACGGTGGCGATGTCTGCTCGCCCCTGGAACCAGGTAGGTATCGGCGGCATGGTAAACCAGGCATCCTCTCGCAGGAGCGCCACGAGTCCAGGGATGTCGGCTTGCTCCCACAGGGTCATAGAGCGATCAAGCAGGTCCTGGACCTGGATGCGAGGCGAAGCCATCGGAGCCTCGCTTCCGATGTTCCGCTGGTGCAACGCGCGTCGGGCACGCTGCAAGGCGGAATTGACGGCGGGAACGGAGAGGTTGAGCCATGCGGCCACTTCGGAGGCTTCCCACTCCAGCACCTCGCGCAAGAGCAGAATGGCCCGCTGCACCGGCGTTAAGTGCTGCAGTGCCATCAGGAACGCCAGGGTGAGATGTTCGCGGCGGAGCGCACGGTCTTCCGGATCAGTGTGCTGATCGGCGAGAAGATCATCGGGGAACGGTTCCAACCAGATCGGCTCCCGCAGGCGTGGCGACAAAGGACTGCCGGGATCGCTCTGTGGACGTGTCTCTGGTGGTAGGGAGCGCCTCGGAGCACGAGCGAGCGTAGTGAAGCACAGATTGGTGGCGATGCGGTACAACCAGGCCCGGTACGATGCCGGACTCATGAGGGTCGCGCGTTTCTTCCACGCTCGCGAGCCTCGTCTCCTGCACGAGGTCTTCAGCATCCTGGAGCGAACCCAGCATCCGATAGCAATGCACGAGTAATTCACGTCGATACGGTCCCACCAGAGTATCGAAAGCCAGTTGATCGCCCGCCTGAGCGGCGAGTACCAGTACGGTTTGGGTTGAAGTCTTCATTGCGGTCCCTCTTTCTCTTGTCTCTTCCCGTCTGATCCGATCCTGGTGGCGAGGAAATGAGCTTCGATGCCGCAGGATTGAGGTGAAAAGGCTCATCTCAGCAAACGAACGATTTTGAAACACACCTCATCCACAACACCATGATACCACTTTTGCAGTATGCGCCCCAATTTCCAGGTAACGGGAGCAGGAGGGCAGGTCTGAAGCGGATTTCCTGACGATGCCAGATGTGATTCCCAAGATTCGCGCCGAATTCCCATGTTTCACCTCAAAATCGGTCCGCTTTTCACCCAATTTACCACCCGTCGAGGGCCGTGTGGTAAATTGGGTGAAGGTTCGGACAAATCAGGCCCAAGGATCGGAAATCCGGCCGAATCTTCGGACAAACGGGAAACCATGGAGCTCATAGCGCTCCCGAAGCGGACTCTGCTAAGACAGCAGATGAAAATTCGTCTTGTGCCTTTTCTCTTGAAAAGTACCCTACTCTTCTCTAATAAGTCAGATTGTGGAAATCGTGTCCGAACCTTCGCACACGAAAAATTTGGGTGAATATTCGGACACCCAGGCTATCCACGCTCACTTTTGTCCGAACTTTCGGCCAATTTACCAACGAGTGTCCATTCACAGCGGAATGGACAGGAAATTTCCGCCCCGGCTTTCTGAAAAGAGCTGGAAAGATCGAACGAAAATGCCAGGTCGAGAACCACGGCGCTCGAACCGATCTCGCCTGTTTTCCCGCGTAGACTGGTGCAAAATGCGACCGGCTTCCCAACAGAATTTACACCTGCCGAGCACAACACTCCGCTTCTGGAGCGATTTCCCGAGGAGACACATCACCAGTGCTCATGTTTCACGCTGACCGCTCACTCTTCAGCTTATTTACCAAGTGATGTAGTAGCTATACGGTAAACCCAAATCTCCTGTATAATACATGCTGTTGTCAGTCTTATAAGGAGCAAATACCTGTGCGTTTTAGCCTGCAAGACATAAAGAAACAAGTACATCGACGGGGGAATACACTCTCCGTCTCCCTGCACTTCTTACAACCTGGCGAACTCCGCGGAGAAATAGAGCGCCTTGTATCCTATCATGAACAATTACTTGGTCACCCTCAACGTGATTTCTCCATTGAAGATGCCCGTGCATGCATTGGTGACTATCGTCTTGCACACTGCCTCATCACCGCACTGAGCGCCTGGTATAGCTGGCAACAGCGTGAATGGCAGATGGCTGTACATACGATAGGAAATGATATTCTGGAACGCTTCCTGGAGGCAAAGATAACATCTCCTGTGCATTTACGACTCGCACTCTTCAGCTTTGTCAATGAGCGCTATGACGGCTTTCTAGATGCACAAACGCGCATTGCAGCGTTAGAGGAGTTCGCTGAAATGTATTGTGGAAAGGATCAGCAAGGTGAACTTGCTCTTCCCATCGCCGACCTGGAGTATCTGCTGGCACTCGACAGTGACGAAGAAGCTGTGCTCGTGCGTGATACTCCCCATCCGCCAGATGCAGACGAGGTTGCATCGCTCTATAACCAGTGGGTCTTTGAGGCAGCATTATTCAATGCCTCAGACGTACATTTCGTAATAGATTGCACCGCCTTTATAAAGATGCAAGATATTGGCGCCAACAAAACCATGACAGGGGTGGGAGCCGTTATCAAACGACTATGCTATCTATCTCGTAAGCTTGGCGTATACTATGACCTCGCTTATGACTCCGACTCACTAGCTGGCCAAACGTCGCCATCGATCCTGCATCTCACCCTATACGGCCCGCAAGAAATGACAGGTGCTCCACAACAATATGGCCTACGCCTGGCAAGACTCTGCCGAATACTCCTTGGATACTCAACCCCCAATCCCCTCCGTAATAACCCGCGCCATGACCCGCGTAGGGGCGGGGGTGGCGTGGACGAGGGGATGGGACGCTTGCGTCGCCCCGTGCCCGCCTCCCCAAATACCCTGCCCACCGCCGCCATTCTCCAGGCCGAAGCAACCGTGCATTTTCTACAACGCTCCTACCGTTTTGTCATGGATGCTAAGTTGCTCGACCTGCTCCCCTCACCATCTGAAACCAACACTAGCGAAACACAGCTACCATCGACCTTCTCTTCAACCTCCTCCGACGAACATACGCTTAACCAGCAAGTACGCGAATTATCACAACCCTATCTCGTCTCTTCATCTATCTATGACAGCAGCATAGAACAAGCTTTCGCAGAAGCTTTCCACTCACTTGCCAATAGCGATGGAGTCGATGGATGGCAACTGGAACGTGAGCCAGAGCCGCTTTTATTAGCCCATCCTTTAACGGAAACAACATCAACCATATCACATGGCATATTCATTCCTGACTTCGCACTTACTCGTGACAATCTACGCATTTACGTGGAGATACTTGGCTACTGGACACCTGCATACCGCGAACGCAAAATTGCAAAATTGCAACTTCTCAAAGATCGTAACGACTTGGTATTGGCTATTCCTCGGGAAGCACGTGAAGCATTTGCCAGCATTTCTAATGATTTTCCTATAGTCATCTACAATAATCAACTTTCAGCAACAGAAATACTAAAAGTCCTGCGATCACGATATGATGATCTAGCCGCACGACTGGCACAAATTGACGTGAACGACGTGCGCAAGCGCATAGAAAGCGCGAGTCTACTACCCGAACGCGCCTGCTACACCCTTTTGCATTGTTATCGACGCTCAGAACTCATACAAGCTGCTGAACGCGTCATTGGCGAAGGTATCGCATTTACCCCAGGAATTGGCTTTTACCAGATTGATTCGTTAGAACAACTAAGAAGTTCATTCGTAGAATGGTTAGGAAAGGATGAAGGAAAGAAGCTGGGAGACTCTTTGAGGGAGGGTGAGAGTAGTGCAGGTGAGGTTGGAGACAAGAGTTCCGGGAATTCTTTACCTTTAGCCTGGGTATTAAATGAAAGCAGATCACGTTGGCCCATCCTGGCAACCTGTGAAGTTGCCACCATAGAGGCCTTGATCAGTCTCTGGCCCGAAGTACACATCAGTCGCAGTTCAATTTTTGAAGCAACCATATCACTCTTAGATGGAGAAGAAACTCCGATATCAAAAATCGAAGATGCGCCGAAGAAATCAGCACGAGTTCAAAGGACAACAACAAAAAAGCGTATTATGCGCGAGACGAATCAAGCAGATTTATGGAGCAGCTAGAAAGGGAGTGCAGAGGGCGAAGCCCTTTGCCGGGGTTCGGGGTGTCCCCGAAAAACTCCTTTTTCGCCGCCGTAGGCGGCGAGTCAAAGAGATTCGATAATTATCACTTTGCTCAAATGGAATAATAAAAAATATGAACACCAAAGAACTCATAGGCACAACACTCGGAAACTGCACCATCGAACGAATCATAGGACAGGGCGGCATGGGAGCAGTCTATCTCGCACAGCAATCCCGCCCCACCCGCACCGTTGCAGTAAAAGTCCTGATTCCAGTAACCGGATTAGACCTCGAGCAGCAGCGTATCTTTTTAGAACGTTTTCGCCGCGAGGCTGACACCGTTGCCAAACTCGAACACAACAACATACTACCCATCTACGAGTACGCGGAAGCGCTCGTGGATGGCCAGCGCCTCTCTTACCTCGTCATGCCATATCTGCGTGGTGGCACACTGCGCGAACGCATCGATGAATTTAAAGGCTCAGGGCGCCAATTTGAACTCGGTACCATTGCCAGCTATATAAGTCAGATCGCGGACGCCCTCAGCTACGCTCACAGTCTTGGCGTCATTCATCGTGATATCAAACCAGGCAATCTACTCTTTCACCAGGACGGTCGTTTGCTTTTGAGCGATTTTGGTATCGTTCGATTAATCGCTATGCCCTCCCTGACCACCGCAGGAAGTTTTCTTGGCACTGCCGAGTATGCTTCACCAGAACAGGTGAGCGCCGCTGAACTCGATCCGCGCTCAGACATCTACTCACTGGGCATCATTCTCTATGAACTACTGACAAACAGTGTCCCTTTTACTGGACCAAATCCTTTTGCCGTGATGTCAAAGCAACTCAGCGAGCCTGTACCCTCGCTCAGAAATATTCGACCCGACCTCTCACCTTCTATCGAATTTGTTGTAAAAAAGGCGCTCGCAAAGAATCCAAAAGACCGCTATCAAAATGCGATTGAGATGGCTGACGATCTGAAGGCAGCGATTTCTCCCGCCCTTGCTGTGCCTGCTGGAATGCTCTTGCCAGGCGATGCCAATCATGATGATTTGACAGAGTCCGACCGTTCCTGGCAGGCGCCTGTACCTCAAGCGGCAATGGCTCCTGCTGGCTATGCTGAGAGAGCCTTACCTCCAACCAACCCCGCGAGTCTAGCAGTAAACCCTCCAATAGCCATGCCCTGGCAACAGGGTGGAGGTCCCTGGCAATGGCCTCCCCAGGCCGTAGGGGCCCAATTTATTGCGCCCTCTCAACTCCAACCCATCGTACCTCCTCAACAAGAGCCACCACCCGTAGCGGCTATTCCAACATATCGTCAGGGGCGTCGGCTTTTCTACTACGGCGTAGCCTTCATTGCCTTGCCGTTACAACTGCTTATATTTATTCTGCTCAACACTACTCCTAAGCCAGGAGCAGCATCCCCTGCTATTCTAGGTGTCCTTTTGGGAGCTGGCATTAATCTACTGGCATTGGCTGCTATTGGCTTTGTTGCTGTGACCCGTAGCCACATTACACGCAAGTACTTCTATCGCTGCCTGATAGTCGCTCTTGTAGCACCGCTGCTAGGTGGTTTTTTCATCAGTTTTGGCGCCGTCGTTCGCAACAATGATCTATACTTGCCAATAGTTACCTATCTCGTACTCTTACTCAGCAACATCTACACTATTCGCCAGCTTGGCAAGGTAGATGCTGCCCACGAACAGTTCGAAAGTGCTCCTATTTTGTGGCGTTCAGCGCTCGTAGGGGCCTTAACCGGATTACTTCCTTCAACGATCATACTCATAATTGTTCTGGCAACGCCTCCTTTGATTACATCGGCAACCACACTTCTACCGCGCGTGTTTGTTGTACTCTTTATTGTGCTGATCGGAGCGCCGACGCCAGGGGCGATGATGGCTGTGTGGCTCTCAGAGAAGATGACATTTCCCGTGCTCCTACGTAGTAGCGCCATGGCAGGCATGTTCATGTTTATAGGCGCATTCCTGCTCGCTGCCTTGTGGGGATTACTCCCTTCCAGCTACACCCTGTATTACGCTCATTTTAGGCCGCCCTTGCTTGCCTTCCTCGTCATCCTTGACCTACTTGCAGTAATAGGCATCCTCCGAGGCATGCTCGACGCCTGGGTCTACCATCGAATCCTCCTCAACAGAAAAAATAGTAAAATTCCTTAGATGCAGAAGAGAAAGAGGCTCCGCCTCTTTCTCTTCTGCATCTAAGGAATGAATTGCCCTTCCCAAAGTGTCACCTATCCACTATAATATGTAAAGTAAAGAAAAAGCACATTCACGCATCTACATAACAGCATGATCTAGCTGCTAGGGGAGCCGTTTGGCTGAGAGGTAACCGCAACGGGCGGAATACCGACCCTATGAACCTGATCTGGATAATACCAGCGGAGGGAAGCGGCACGGCGAGCCAGAAAATACACAAGTGATTTAGGCCGCAACCCTCCACATCAGGGTTGCGGCCTTTTACATGCTCAATCAGAGAGAAAAACATGGATTCACCAAAATTACTTGTGCAAAATGTCACGAAAACATTTGGGTCGGGACGCCAGCGCCTGGAAACGCTGGCAACAATTGACCTGACCGTTATCACAGGCGAGTTTGTCTCCGTCATCGGGCCAAGTGGTTGTGGTAAAAGCACCCTTTTTAACATCATTGCGGGCGTCGAGGAGCCAACTTCTGGTACGATTGCCATCGATGGAGAAACAAGCATCATACGTGCTGGCAAAACTGGTTACATGCCACAGCAACCGCTTCTACTCCCGTGGAGAACCGTAGAAGAAAATGTCATGCTTGGCCTGGACGTGCGACGTGTCTCACGAGAAAAAGCCAGGCAAGAAGCACACGAACTGCTCAAGCACTTTGGACTGGCAGAATTTGCCCAAAATTATCCATCGACTCTCTCAGGAGGCATGCAACAGCGAATAGCGCTCCTGCGCACCGTCCTCTTCAACAGGTCCTTTCTCCTCCTGGACGAGCCATTTGGGGCACTGGACGCACTCACACGCCTTTCATGCCAGATGTGGCTGCTGGACCTCTGGCAAGAGTTTCACTCGAGCGTCCTCTTTATCACCCATGACGTACGGGAAGCAATCCTCTTATCTGATCGCATCTACGTGCTGAGCGCCCGACCAGCGCGAGTCTTGCGCGTAATTGATATTGATCTGCCTCGACCGCGTCAACCAGAGCATCTCGCATTAACGCAATCCGTACAACTGGAACAAGAATTAATGTCAATTCTCATGAAGGAGCAAAGTAAATGACACTTCGTAGATTGGCTGGCTATGGTCCAGCTCTTGTGCTCACACTATCTCTATTGGCGCTCTGGGAACTATATGTACGCGCAGGCCACGTAAGCGTACAGGTATTACCATCGCCAATAGCCATTATCCAGGCTTTGATAAATAACTGGAGTATCATCTATGACAACACACTACAAACGTTGCTTGAAACAGTCCTGGGTCTATCGATAGCAGCACCCCTTGGCCTACTTCTAGCAATCACGCTTGATATCTCGAGTTGGATGCGACGATCAATCTACCCCTTGCTCATTACCTCACAGACCATTCCAATCATCGCGCTTGCTCCATTGCTGCTCATCTGGATTGGCTATGACATTCGCCCAAAGCTGATCGTCGTCACACTCTACTGTTTCTTCCCTATAGCCGTAGCCACCATCGATGGCCTGGCATCAGCCGAGCCAGAATTGATCAAGCTGTTACACAGCATGCGAGCTACACGCTGGCAGATTCTCCGCTTAGTCCGTCTACCAGGAGCCATGCCTGCATTTTTCTCTGGCCTGCGTATCGCTGCAGCCTATAGCGTCATCGGAGCCATCTTTGGTGAGTACGTAGGCGCAGAGAAAGGGCTTGGCATTTACATGCAAAAAGCGGCAAACTCGTTTGCTACCATCAATGTCTTCGCCGCCATACTCGTCACAACCATACTCAGTCTACTACTATTCGGCCTTGTCTCATTGATCGAACGTATAGCTCTACCGTGGTATCACGGAACTGTAGCACGCTGGTAGGAGGAGCCTTATGAAATCTCGCACACGTCTCTGGTTAAGTATCGGCATACCGGTACTCCTGATCATTATCATCGTCGGAGCTTTTCTCTGGCAGCAACATGCCGCCAGCTCAAATGTACAAACCACACAGCATCCAATAGTAACACCAGAATCACAATGTGCCGCTTTAGGCAAATCAACCCCACAGCAGTTGACAAGTATGAACCTTGCTTTAGACTGGACACCCAACACGAACCATACCGGTATCTATGTCGCATTAGCACAAAACTGGTATCGCGCTGAAGGCATCGACCTGCACCTGTTGCCTTATTCTGCCAGTGTAACACCTGATGTGTTAGTCAGTACCGGCAAAGCAGATGTTGGAGTGAGCTTCACCGAAGGCATTGTAGCAGACGCCGCAGTCGGACAACCCGTAGTCTCAATTGCCGCAATCATCCAGCACAACACCTCAGCGCTCGTCACACTCGCAGACTCTGGTCTCACACGCCCAAGCGACCTGGAGGTTCACCGTACGAATCGGCAGTAGTTGGTCTGGTCATCCAAAAAGATGGTGGAAAAGGCCAATTTCGCAATATCACACTGAGTGTCGATGCAATGCAGGCGTTAGAGTCCCATCGCATCGATTTCGTCTGGGTCTATGAGGGCTGGGAAGTCATCCAGGCACAGCGCCAGGGCGTAAAACTGAACATCTTCCCTATCACAAGCTACGGTATTCCAGACTACTACACACCCAATCTCATCACCAGTCCGACAGAAATCAAGCAGAAGCCAGAACTGCTCCGCAAATTTATGCTGGCAACTGCGTGTGGCTATGAATATGCACGTACCCACCCACAACAGGCAGCCCAACTGCTCCTGAGTTCGCCAGAAGTACCGGCTGGTACCTTTCCCGATCCAGGATTAGTCCTCGCCAGCCAGGCCTATCTCAGTCCCCGTTATGCTGATCCCGCTCGCAAATGGGGTTTGCAAGATGCAGCCGCCTGGCATGCCTATCCACAATTCATCATGGATTCAGGAGGGGTCCTCGACGCTTCCAACAAACCAGTGCACAACATGAACCTCGACGCCCTATATACCAACCAGCTCTTACCGTGAGAGCGCAATTTATCTGAGGGTATGTATTAGGAAGGCCGTAGGGGCCGGTTCACCGTACGAATCGGCAGTAGTTGGTCTGGTCATCCAAAAAGATGGTGGAAAAGGCCAATTTCGCAATATCACACTGAGTGTCGATGCAATGCAGGCGTTAGAGTCCCATCGCATCGATTTCGTCTGGGTCTATG
>WNFC01007113.1_pt2 | contig 12316 bp, 13 predicted proteins | sample 5400541 | NCBI WGS metagenome assembly WNFC01 (sample SAMN13153342, study PRJNA577476) | soil metagenome | isolation source: 120 cm saprolite under Douglas fir tree site 2 hole 2 replicate 1 | place: USA:California | collected 2015-04-18 | reverse complement strand
CCACTTGGTCTTGTAGTAGTACTCCACCACGAATGGCTTGTCTGAGCCCGCGGGCGGGGCTTGAGCAAAGGCGACAGCGCTCATCAGCAACGCCGTCAGCAAAACTAGGAATGACTTCATGGGAGATCTCCTGGAGCAAATGGTTTCAGATTTCTTTCGAGCCTACTCGGTTCGCATTCTATTCTGCCAGTGTGACCACACAAACCAGACGATCCCGGCGGCCAGTACTGCTCCGATTACGATGTCAAACTCGTGGAAGTACTTGCCCAGCCCGCGCCAGTTTTCACCCAGCTTCATGCCCAGCCAGGCCAAGCCGAAACACCACGGCCAGGATCCCAGAAAGGTGTAGATGTGGAAGCGCCCACGAGGCATGCGGGCTATCCCCGCAGGCAGAGCAATAAACGTGCGGATCACCGGCAGCAGCCGCGCAATCAGAACCGCCAGGTAACCCCAGCGCAGGAAAAAGCGGTCGGCCCAATCCAGTTCGCGCCGGCCCATAAGAATCCAGCGACCGTATTTCTCCACCAGCGGCCTGCCGCCGTAACAACCAATTTCGTACGCTACCAGCGATCCCAGGTTGCAACCGATCGCGCCCGCCGTGGCCACCCACAGCAGTTTCATCGAGCCTTCATACACAAGGTAGCCGGCGAACGGCATGATCAGCTCGGAGGGCAGAGGAATACACGCCGACTCGATCGCCATCAGGAGAGCGATACCACTGTAGCCAGTTGCGGCTACGACGGACTTAATGAACACAAACAGAACTGCCAGAATTTTTTCGGTCATGCGAGAAAAACGTTTGACCCAGGCACCAGCGTTGTGGGGCCAGGTCTCTGATCCGTCCAGACCGCCCACAGGGTGGTGGCGTTCAGAATGCGCCTTCCTGGGTAAAGGTGTAGCCCGGCAGCGAGGCGCCCTCGGCGTTCTTGGCCACTTTCACGCGAACCGTGGCCACGTCCGGTGCCGACAAACCCGCCGGCCGCAGCAGCGCATATTGGGTGAACACTTCGCTGTAAAGCTTGGTGACAAGATAATCCTGGCCGTCGGTATCGTTACGCCAAACCTGCCCGAGTTGGATGGACTTCACTGCCACATGCGACTCCGTGAACTTGTTGAAAAGGCACTTTCAGACTACCGGGACGAGCGCGGTGCGTCAATTGTGGTGGTGGTTCCGCGCCATTACGAAAGGCGCTCTGCCTCATGTAGCGACAAGCGCCGTGGCGCGCCTTTCACAGTTTGCTAAGATTGACCTTCACTTTTGAGGAGCACCCATGCCACGTGGCAATACTCCGCGCCAACCTGCTCGAACTGGACGTCAAGAGGGAGCCCGTAAGACTCGCCAGGGAAAGGCTGTGACTGCGGTCCTTCGGACCGTCCGGACGGGCAAGAGCGCCCGTCCCCACACAGACCGGACCGCCGTACCCCCTTTGCCAGCTCAGAAGGCTCGAGCCGAGAAAGCCTACAATCCCATCGCGCCAGAGCGGGTGCAGGAAATTCTCAAACGGCTCAACGTCCTCTATCCCGACGTCACCTGCGCTTTGCAACACAGGAGCGCATGGGAGCTGCTGGTGGCAACCATCCTTTCCGCCCAGTCGACCGACGTTCGGGTAAACATGGTGACGCCAGAGCTGTTCCGGAAATATCCCACGGTGCAGGACTTTGCGGCGCTCATACCTGAACAGCTCCAGCCCGATGTGCGTTCTACAGGATTTTTCCGCAACAAGTCCAAATCCGTCGTGGGTGCGGCGAAGAAGATCGTGAGTGATTTTGGAGGCCAGGTCCCCGATCAGATGGAGCAGATTCTTACCCTGCCCGGTGTGGCGCGCAAAACTGCCAATGTGGTGCTAGGTACGTGGTTTCGCAAGAATGAAGGCGTGGTTGTCGACACCCATGTTCATCGCGTCAGCCGCCGCCTGGAACTAACGCGCAACGACGATCCGAAAACAATTGAGCAGGACCTGATGAAGATCATCCCCCGGGAAAGGTGGACGCTGTTCTCCCACCAGGTCATCTGGCACGGGCGCAAGCTATGCATAGCCCGCCGCCCTAAATGCGTTGATTGCCCGCTGGAAAACATCTGCCATGCCGCCGACAAGACCTGGAGCACGGTGGAGATGCACAAGAATGCGAAGTAGTCCCCACTCCGCAGGTGACAACCATTTCGGCTAGCTCTGCTACACTTTTGTTATCTCACTCGCAATCACATGCGCACTCTTATCTTGCTTGCTACCGTCATCTCTATGAACGTTCTTCCGTCGGCCCAGACTTTGCCTGTACCCCAGGCGATCACCGATCCGAAGCAAGTCACCAGCAAACCGAACGCCCAGGTCGAACAGAATCAGCAGAGTCTTTCTGTTGAACGCCTCTACATGACCCGCTCAGTGGGGGCGACGGCGTGGTCACCGGATGGCAAGACGATTGCTTTCATCTCCAACATCAGCGGCCGGAACAACATTTGGCTGGTTTCCGCCGAGGGTGGATGGCCCACGCAGCTTACGGTTAGCGACCAGCGGCAGACCTCACCCGCCTGGTCGCCGGACGGAAAATGGATTGCCTACATGTCCGACTACGACGGCGATGAACAGTGGGATATTTTCTTCGTCTCGCCAAAGACGGGGCAGGTAGTGAACATCACCAACACAAGGGAGATCTCGGAAGAACATCCCACGTGGTCGCCGGATGGACGTTATCTCGCTTACACGGTGAAGCCGAAGATGTCGTCTGTGTACGAGATCGACATCTTCGACACGCTGATGCGCGATACCAAGCACCTGACTACCGGCACGCCGAAGGACAAGATGAACGTCAGCCCGGTCTGGTCCGCTGACGGCAAGAAGATTGCCTACACTCAACGGCAGGCCAAGGGCACCGATTCAAACATTTTTGTTTCCGAAATCGCAACCGCCAAAAGCACTCTGCTAACTCCGCACGAAGGCGAGCACCTCTACACTGCAAACGAGTTTTCTCCGGACGGCAAGCGCCTGCTCATCACTTCGAATGCCGGCAATGGCTACGACAATGTTGGGCTGCTCGATATGGTATCGAAGAAAATCGACTGGCTGACGCAAGACAAGTGGGAGATTTCCGCTGGCAATATCTCTCCCGACGGCAGATCCGTAAGCTGGACCGCAAACGTTGATGGCAACACCGATATCTACCTGCACGATCTTGCTTCCGGTAAGACCGCCTCCCTGCCTCTGCCCAAGGGCGTTAACGGGCTGGGCGGCGCTGAGTCTGCTTTTACCCGGGACGGCTCGCGCCTTCTATACCACCACAACGGTCCGACCTCGCCCAACGATGTCTGGGTGTATTCGCTGGCCGATGGCAAGTCACCGCAGATAACGAATTCTCTGGTTGCCGGCGTGCGCTCCGAGGACATGGTCGAACCGTTCCTGGTCCACTATCCCAGCCGGGACGGCAAGTGGACTATCTCCGCTTTCGTCTACGTTCCCTACAACATGGCGCGCAGCGGCCAGAACGCGGCGGTTGTTTACGTTCATGGCGGGCCGACTTCCCAGACCGTGAACTCATTCAGCCGCATCATCCAGCACATGGTCAATCAGGGATATATGGTGATCGCGCCCAACTATCGCGGTTCCACCGGATACGGCAAGGACTTTCAGCACGCCAATCTTTTCGATATGGGCGGCGGCGATTTGCAGGATGTCCTGGCTGCTGCGGACTGGATCAAGCAAACTGGCTATCTCGATCCCAAAAAGATCGCCCTGATGGGCGGCAGCTACGGCGGCTACATGACCATGATGGGCGTGACCAAGGCGCCGGATGTGTGGGCTGCGGGCGTTCCCATTGTGCCCTTCGTCAACTACTTTACCGAGATTGCGAACGAAGACCCGGTACTCCGCGAAATGGATCTCGCGACCATGGGCGATCCGGAGAAGAACAAAGATCTGTTTCACGACCGCTCCCCAATTTTTTTCGTCGACCAGATCAAGGCGCCCCTGCTTTTGCTGGCTGGCGGTAATGATCCGCGCTGCCCTAAAGAAGAAGCCCAGCAGGTAGTGGATGCGGTCAAGAAGCGCGGAGGCGTAGCCGAGTACAAAGTGTACGAAAACGAAGGCCACGGCTTCGCGCGGGTGGAGAACCAGATTGACGCTTACCGGCTGGTATCGGGTTTCCTCAAAGCCCGCGTCCCGCCGGCGGACTGCGGGTGCTCGTTGAACGAACAGTGATCAGTTGTCAGAGTGATCGGTTCCCAGTTATCAGTTCCTAACGCCCTGACTTAACGAACTGCTCGAAGAAATCCCCTTTATTCCAGCGCGGGCGCTCCGTCTGCTGCGCAGTCTCGTAGCCGGTGGCCAAATCGACACGCGTGCCCTTGACGAGGGCGTTGAAGTCGAGCGGCTGGGCCATGTCATCGCTGGGCAGGTGATAGCGCGTGCTCTCCCAGTCGACCTGCATTTTTTTGCCGTCCAGCTTCGGATCGACGGTCTTATAGCCTTCCCCGATATAAATTGAGGGCACGCCTTGCGCCACGAACGAATACTGGTCGCTGCGAACAAAATATACTTCCTCCGGAGCAGGGTCGCGGCTAACCTCCAGACCCATGTGGCGAGCCACGTCGTCGGCAACGGCGCCCAAGCTGGAGTGTTCACCACCTAGGGGCACAATGTCCTTGAAATCGTAGAGAAAGGAAACTTCGTCCATGTTCACATTCGCGATGATCTGCGAGATCGGCACGGTGGGATTGTGCGCGTAGTAGTCGGAACCCAGTAGGCCTTCTTCTTCGCCGGTGACGGCGATAAAAAGCAGCGAGCGACGAGGCGGCTGTGGCAGCCGGCTAAAGGCGCGGGCAATCTCGATCAGCGCCGATGTGCCTGACGCGTTATCGCCAGCCCCGTTGTAAATATCGTCTCCGTTGACCGGAACGCTGATACCCAGGTGGTCGGCGTGAGCCGTAAATACGACGTATTCATTCCTGAGTTGTGGATCGGAACCGGGGAGAATGCCGGCGATGTTCGGGCTTTCCACTGCCGAGTGGCGGCTGACCACGTGAATCGAAGCCGTCACCGCCAGGGGGAAGGCTTGCGGTTTACTGTCGAGCGCGGTCGCGACGACTTCCTTCCATGATTTGCCCGAGCCCTCCAACATGGCAGTCGCCGCATTCGAACTGATCGTGGCGCGGGCGCGGATCTTCGGTTCAACATCGTTAGGAATGCCTTTGACGTCCAACCAGCGCATGGTTGGTTCGTGGTAGAAACGGACCAGTTCTGAAAACGGCGTCCGCTCTTCCACCCTTCCGCCCCAGATGATCAAAACCCCAATCGCCCCGTGGGCAGCCGCATTTCCGAGCTTGACGATGCTGTCCGAATAGTAGGCGCCGGGCGCAGAGGGAAAACTCGGAGGAGCACCGTAAAGGGCCACCACGACTTTCCCGCGAACATCCACACCCGCGTAGTCGTCGTAGTTAAACTTCGGAGCGGTCACTCCGTATCCGGCGAATGCCACCGGCGCTTCGGCATTCGTATCCGTGCGCAGCGGGTCGCCGACCATCACAAAATCCTTATCCATTACCAGCTCTTGTTCGGAGCCGTGGCGCTTGATGGTCAGAGAGCACTCATCGCGCAGCAGCTCACTCTTCCGAAAGTGTATGTTCTGGAAGTAGCTTCCACCCACTCCGGCAGGCTTCAGCCCCATCTCCTCGAACTGAGCGCGTACGTAGTTGGCGGCCAGCTGGAACCCGCGGGTGCCGGTGCCGCGGCCTTCCAGGAGATCATCGGCAAGAAATTCCATGTGAGCCCGCAGCGCTTGGGGCCGAATTTGCTGCAGGAACTCCTGCGGTGGAAAGTCTGGGGAGCCGGTTTGCACATTGGCAACAGAGGAAAACAGAACCATAAGGAGAGCGGCAAAGACAGCCTTGATTACCAAGAGCGGGCCTCCGGAGAATGAAGTAATCTACAGCAATTTCTTCTGGTGGACGACGATAGCCTCGATGAGCCCGGGGATGGTGTACTTCCTGGCTTCGATGTCCACCCGCAGCCCCAGCGCTCGAAGAGTAGACGAAGTCACGGGCCCAATGGAAGCAAGCCAAACGCCCTCAATCTGTTTTGTGTGGCGCGGACGCCCCCGCCCGTGGCCTTCTCCCAGCAGAGCCACGAAATTTCTGGCGGTCGAGGAACTGGTGAACGTGATGACGTTGGGACGGTTCTTTACGGACGTCAGCGCCGCCCGTAGCCGTTTGCGCGAAGATTGGGGAATAGAGGTTTCGTAGGCTTCAACCACGTTCACGCGCGCTCCCAGTTGGCTCAACTGTCGCGGAATCACGTCGCGGGCAACTTTAGCCCGCGCCAGCAGAACCCGCTTCCCTTTTACTTTTCGTCGCAGGCTGGCCACCACGGATTCGGCGACGTACTGCTTAGGCACCACGTTCACTTTCAGCCCGTGCTCTTCGATAGCCCGCCTGGTGGCTGGCCCGATGGCGGCTATTTGCAGGTGACCCAGGCGCTTTGGTCCAATTCGAAGTCTTCGCAGCCGCTCCCAGAGAGCTTCGACTCCGTTGACGCTGGTAAGGATCAGCCAATCGTAGTCGGAGAGACTTTTCAGTGCATTGTCCAGCGAGCTGTAAGACCGAGGCTTACGGATTTCAATGAAGGGAATATCCAGAACCTCCGCGCCAAGATCACGCAGACCCGAGGAAAGTGCGCTGGCCTGGTGGCGGGCACGGCCGACGAGAGCGCGGAGGCCGCTTAAAGGCAGGGCCGGCGTCCCGCCGGCTGTCCGGCGGGAGTCTCCTTCGCCGTGGCGACCGAAAGGCCTTCCAGCTGGAATTTCAGTCTTTCGTGATTTACTTGCGGATTTCATTCAGATCGAAATACGCGAGCGAGAGCCTGCCCTGAGCCTGCCGAAGGGGCGCCCGCGCCACATGGACGGTTTTCATGGTTGCTCGGGCGCTACTGCCGTCTTTCCGTACACTTCCTGAAGGATCGCATCTCCACCGCGGCGCAGCAGGGCTTCGCCTACCATCTCACCCAGCTGTTGGGGAATCTCGCCTTCACCTGATTCCCGCAACGCTTTGGTTCCATCCGGACACGCGACAATCGCCTCAAGATGCAATCTACCGTCGACCAACTCTGCAAATGCTCCAATCGGTACTTGGCAGCCGCCGCCCATCTTGTTCAACAACGCGCGTTCACATGTGGTAGTTGCACGGGTCGCGGCGTCATCCAAGAAAGCGACATGCTGGCGCACATCGGAATCACCCTTCCGAATCTCGACGGCCAATGCGCCCTGGCCGGCGGCCGGGCACATCACGCTTGCGGCCAGCAACTGCCGTATGAATTCCCTTTTGCCCAGGCGATTCAGTCCGGCAGCGGCCAGGATAACAGCGTCGTATTCCCCGGCCTCGAGTTTGCGCAGACGCGTGTCCACGTTTCCGCGCAGCGAGTGCACCTCGAGATCAGGCCGCAGAGCCTTCAACTGTGCTTGCCGGCGTAGGCTGCTGGTTCCAACCCGTGCCCGGATTGGCAGTTCCTCGACACTGTTGTAATTCTGCGAACAGAACGCGTCTCGCGCATCCTCCCGAGCTGGGATCGCGGCGATCTCGAAGCCTGCGGGAAGTTCTGTAGGCAAATCTTTCAAGCTGTGGACGGCGAGATCGATCCGGTTTTCAACGAGCGCCTCCTCAATTTCCTTGGTGAACATGCCCTTGGTGCCGACCTGGACGAGGGCGACATCGGTGATCTTGTCGCCGGTGGTCTTGATGATTTCGATTTCGACCTGGTGCCCGCGCGCCTCGAGCAGCGTCTTGATGTGGTTGGCCTGCCAGAGCGCGAGTTGCGATCCGCGGGAGCCGATGTGCAGCAGAGCCACTAACTTTCCGCTCCGGAATCGCCGCCCACGGATTTGGCGGCTTGCTTCTGGTCTCTTTCTTTTTCCTGAAGATTGAACAGGCGCCGGACCAGATCGATGACGGTGGTCGCTTCCGGCTCGCGAACCGCCGTCTTCAGGGTGCTGATCGGTGTATGCATGATCTTGCTCACAATTCCTCGGGTGAGCGCTTCCACGGCCAGTTCCTGTTCCGGAGACAACGATCCCAGCCGACCCCGTACGCGGTCGATTTCGGCCTGACGAATGGTTTCCAGATGGTCCTGCAATGAGACAATAGTGGGTACGACGTCCAGCGTCTGCAGGCGGAGCTGGAAGCGCTCCACCTCCGCCGCGATAATGGCCTCAGCGCGCTCAGCTTCCTTTCGGCGGTCGTCAACATGGGAAGAAACCGCCTGCTGCAAATCGTCGATGTCGTAAACGAAAATACCGTCCAGCCGGTTCATCCCGGGATCGACGTCGCGCGGGACGGCGATGTCAATGAAGAACATGGGCCGGTTCTTGCGACGCGCCAGAAACAGCTCTCCATGCTCACGGCGGAAAATGGCGTGCGGCGCTCCGGTTGAGGTAATCACGATATCGGCGCGGTCGCAGGTCTCATAGAGCTGCTCAAAAAGGATTGCATGTCCATCGAACTTGGCGGCGAGTTGCTGAGCGCGCTCGTAGGTGCGATTGGCGACAAAGATGGTTTCCGCGCCGTGGGCGAGCAGATGGCGTGCCGCCAGTTCACTCATTTTGCCGGCACCGACCAGGTACACGTGCTTGCCCTGGAGCGAACCGAAAATCTTCTTCGCCAGTTCCACGGCGACCGAGGCCACCGACACCGCCGACGAGCCCACCGCGGTTTCCGTCCGGACCCGTTTGGCGACAGCGAAAGCGCGGGTGAGAAGCAAGTCGAGTTGCGAGTGCACCACGCCTACCGCCCGGGCCGTGGCGTAAGCCTCTTTCACCTGCCCTAGGATTTGGGGCTCGCCCACCACCATCGAATCCAGGCTGGAGGTCACTCGGAACAGATGACGTACCGCTTCGCCTTCACGGTACTCGTACAGGTGCGCTTCGTAGTCACTGGGATCAAGATGAAAGTAATCGCGCAAAAAGCCGCGCAGGTCCACCGATCCGTTTTTCGTTTGCGCCAGCACTTCCACCCGATTGCAAGTGGAAAGAATCAGGCCTTCATCCACTCCGGGGTGCTCGGCCAGGCGCTTTAACGCCTCGGGCAGCCGCGAATCGGGGATGGCCAGACGCTCGCGCACTTCCACCGGCGCCGTCTTGTGGTTCACCCCGATGAGTTGAAAGTTCATGATTGGACGAACCCGTGAATCGTACTGTAGTAGTTCGCGGACCAGGCAATGACCGCCGCGACCACCGCGCCAGTGGCGAGGTAGGCGGCCCTGCGGCCGCGCCATCCTGCATTCCAGCGAGTGAAAACCATCACCATGTACACCACCCACATCAGCAGCGACAGAAAAATCTTGGGATCGAGCAGATCCACCCGGCCGTACGTGGCCTGGGCCACAACGGTGCCAGCCACCAGACCCAGCGTCATGAAAGGAAAGCCCAGCAGCAACGAGCGGTAGCCGATCTCGTCGATGACTTCCAGCGCAGGCAGCCGCAACGCAATACCAGCGGGTTTCTTGGACTTCAGGCGACGCTCCTGCAGCAGATAGAGGAGGCTGGCGGCGAAGCTGAGAAACAGAGCCGCGTACCCGGTAAAGATCATGGCGATGTGGGCGAACAGCCAACCCCGGCGCATCGCCGGCGAAGGAAGCAGAAACGGTTGTTGCGCGGTAGCGGCGACAAACGTTAGAACAAAAACCAGCGGAAATACGACGATCCCGGGCGAAGTGGTGCGATAGACCAGATACACGATCATGAACGCAGCCATGATCATCAAAGCCAGCAGCGACTCGGAGCTGTGGACTGAGGCGAGCGTCAACTGTCCCGAGAGGAGTACCGATTCGCTCAATGACACGAACTGGAAGACCATCCCCAGACTCATGGCTGGCAACGCGACCCGGTTGAGAAGCGCATTGGTGCGCGTCAGCGCCAGGAGCGCGTAGAGAAGTCCTACGGCGTAAAAGCACAGCGCCACTCGGAGCCACAGGATTGGCATAGACAGACTTCTGTACAGAACGGCGGTCGTCCGATCCGCCTCTGTGATTATAGTCTGCACTACAGGCGAGGCAGAAGATGAAAGGCCGGGACGGAATGCACAGTAGTACAAGCGGTTTCGTAGCGCGGAAGCCCCATTGAAGAGCGCGACGCCCTCAGACGGCAAAGCTTGCCCCGATGCCGGCGCTACGGAGATCTATTCCACGCCCAGCCTCTCCGTGGCGCCCTGCAAACTGTCCTCGCTCACCAACAGCCGCCGGCCGGCCGCCATCATGTCTTCGACTTCATCGAACGCCTGAAACAGCCTCATCTTGACCGCGCCATACTGTTCGGCGTCATTCAGGGGGCGGCCGTGCCGGGTGGCCCAACCGCGCAAAGCTTGGTCCTGGAGAAAAACGCTGACCGCGAAAGTCGTCTTGCGATCCGAGGTTACGTCGAAAATATACTCGCTGGCCGGGGCCTCCGGAACGTCGGGCAGGGCCGCGCGTTTGCCTACAAAGTAGTACTGATAGACGTACCCTTGGCCACCGGTATACGTCTTCATGCGACGAAGAGTCATGGGATTCCGGTCGTTGCTCGTGGGCCCCCATCAGTTCCGAACAGTTGGCCAACCCCCAACGACTACCTAATGACCGCTGTTGCCCGGTGAAATTACCCGGCCATATTCGCTGGCTCGTGCCAGCCGGTCGAACATGAAGTAGGCGGCGGCGGAAATTTTCTTAATCGCCTCTTCCCCCTCGCGCTCGTGCCGCAAGTACGTGGTCATCACACAGATCACGTAGGGGCGGTTTTCGACGAATACCACGCCCGAGTCGTTGCGTACGCCCTCGAGTTCGCCCGGCTTGTTGGCGATCTTCAATCCCTCCGGCAAGTCGCGCGGAATGAAACTTTCTTTGTGCGTGCTTAGTGCTTTGAAGAAATCCGCGGTCATTTCCGGGTTGAAGACCTTGCCACGATAGATGTCTTCGAGCAAAGTCATCATTTCCGCAGGCGTGGATATATTCTCTCTTCCCTCGCCAGCGGCTTTGAGGTCCATCATCTTTCGGCGCAGTCGGGTGTGGGGAAGGGCCAGCGAATCCATCAGCGCATTAACGTTCTCCATGCCAACTCGGTCAATCAGTACATTGGTTGCGCTATTGTCACTTACTGCGACCATCATCGTGGCCAGATCGCGCAACGTAATTCGGGTGACACCGGGAGTGAGCCCGCCCATGATGTCGCTGTCGGCCACTAAGTCACTCGCCTGTACGGTGTACAAGTCAGTAAGTTTCAGTTTGCCAGTCTGCGCCTGGCGGTACAGTTCTGCCAGGACAGCGATCTTGATCGAACTAGCCTGAGGAAATACTTCATCGGCATGCAGCAGAAACTTCTTGCCGCTGCTGACGTCGAGAATGGCGACACCTAGCACGCCATCGAGGTTGTGATCCACGTCGTTTATCGTGGATTCGAGTTTCTGCCAGAGTAGCTGCTGCTTGGCCGCGGCAGTGTTAGGAGGCGTCTGGGCACAGGCCGCAGCCAGAAGAACGAACAAGGCAACGCAACGAATCAACGGTCAGTCCTCCGGAAGCGGTGCCCATTATAGCGGTCCAGATGAGCCGACGTCTGAAATCCGATGCCCGCCTCGCGCGTCATCCTATCCCTCGATCGTTGCTGCCCGCAGCCCCTTGACCCCGCTCTCCGATGTCACCGGCGAGTAGTACACCTCTTTGACGGTGTAGGACTTCGCCTTTCCTGCGACGACCGGGAGGATTTCGATGTGCCAGTGATAGTCGTCGTCGATGGTTCTCCAGTAGTCCAGACTTTTCGAGCGGTGCAGCGTATTGGGCGCGGTGTGGAGCACAAGGTGAAATTCGCCGGTTACGATGCGAATCCTTTGCAGCGTGCGGCGCAAGAGTGCGCCGAGGTCGAGGACACTGCCCGGCCGAGCAAGCCCGAGGCGCTCGAAGGCGGCTTCATGAGTGCGCGGGATGATCCAGGTTTCGTAGGGCACACGAGGGGCGTAGGGACAGAGTGCGATGAAATCGCCCCGTACTTCAAGCACACGCTGGTTCTGCTGCAGTTCCTGGGAAATAATATCGCAGAACACGCAGCGCTCTTTGGCTTTGAAGTAGTCCCGTCCGGCGCGCAACTCATAGAGAACCCGTCGCGGTACGAAAGTAGTCGCTGTAAGTTGTGATGTAGGGTGCGCGAATTCCTGACCAGCATTGGGCCCGTGATTCTTAAAGATGCTGACATACTTGAAGCGTGCATCGCGTTTCAGATCCTGAATGCGTTGTGCGGCCAGCAGCAGGAACTGTTCGATTTCAGGATCGCTCGCCGTCCATAGTTGCCGGTCGTGGCGAAAACTCTCGACCAGTACCTC
>WNFC01007566.1_pt1 | contig 12317 bp, 11 predicted proteins | sample 5400541 | NCBI WGS metagenome assembly WNFC01 (sample SAMN13153342, study PRJNA577476) | soil metagenome | isolation source: 120 cm saprolite under Douglas fir tree site 2 hole 2 replicate 1 | place: USA:California | collected 2015-04-18 | reverse complement strand
CGAAGGAGAAGACGCATGACCACCGACGTGATCTCCCCTGACCTCAAGGCCGCGCTCAAGCGGCTCAAGCTCTCGCCCGTCCTCGACACGCTGCCCGAGCGGCTCACCGTCGCCCGCCAGCAGAAGATGGCCCACCAGGACCTGCTGCTGCTCGTGCTCTCCGACGAGATCAGCCGCCGCGACGGCCGCGCCGCCGCCGTGCGCGCCGACCGCGGCCACCTCGACCCGGAGATGCAGCTTGAGCGCTGGGACGAGACGGCGAAAGTCACCTACGACCGCTCGCTGTGGAACGAGCTCGTCTCGCTCCGCTTCGTCGAGGCGAACGCGCACGTCGCGATCGTCGGACCGGTCGGTGTCGGCAAGACGTTTCTCGCCCACGCGCTAGCTGCGCAAGCTCCTCGCGGTGGACCTGCTCCTCGTCGACGACTTCGGCCTCGACGCGATGGACCCGACCGAGAGCCGCGACACGTACGAGATCCTCACCGAGCGCCACCGCGCCGGGTCGATCATCGTCACCTCGAACCGCAGCCCTGACGAGTGGCTCGCGACTTTCGCCGACCCCGTGCGGGCGCAGAGCGCAATCGACCGCTTCACCAGCAACGCCTACGACCTCGTCATCGAGGGCGAGTCGTACCGCAAGCGGCTCAAGCCAAGGCTGAAGGCTGGACAGAAGGCGACGACGTAAGGCAGATCATCCCCGTCACGCGGTCGGGACCCGGGTGGGGAATGCTCGTGAGAAACAGGGGTCCCATGGTCGTGAGAGCCGGCACGGCGATGGGATGCGTCTGCGCCCTGCAAGGCAGCCGAGCGGCGGCCGTTCTAGATCTGACAGCGCAGAGAGTTGACGGCAGCCTGATCCACTGGTCCGTCGACCGTCAGCACGGGGGAACGAAACAGGGCATCTTGGTACTCGCGCAAGGTTCGGGCTGCCTGGGCACGATGAATAATCCCAACCTGGAACGTGCAAAACGACTCCTGCCAGACTTCGCGGTCGTGACGGTCGAGAAGTACGGCGTGCTACCACTTGACGCGCCGAAGGACGCGTTCGGCGATTGCTCCTCGATCTTCTATGCGCATCACACCGTCAGCCAACGCGTCGCCGACTACGATCGCGTTCTCGCCCAGGTGCAGACGTCGCCATGGTGGGACGGGCGTCTTGTGCTGTTTGGCGGCTCGGAGGGTGGAGCCGCGGTGGTTGTACGGCAGCGGCGACCGCTTGGGCTCGATGACGACGATTCTGCTGCTGCACGCTAGGGTCGCCGGAACAGACCATCGAAGGCCGACAGGCGGACATCCATGGGCCACGTGCAACCGGATCGTCTGGCCCGAACTCGGCCGCACCGCATCTTGGAACGGGAGCCTCGTGTCGTAGACTGCTTATCTAAATGGACACGACGCAGGCCCAACTGGGTAGCGCGCAGGCAGCGAGCTCGACCGAGCGCTTGCAATCCTGGAGCCGCTCCTCGGCAGGCCCGAACTTTAAGGAGTACGTTGAAGGGCAGCGCCGAGCCCATTTAGAGATCGAGCGGGACTTCGGGCAATTACGGAAGTACATGGACCAAGCGCCGTTCAAGAGCCGTGGCGCGCTTGTGCTGTTCACTTTCTCGGAGATTGCGATCAACGCGCCAAAGGCGTTCATTGCGCGCTTCGCCGGGCGCATCGACTCGGTGGTCGATCTCTGCGGGGGGGGCTGTCTGAGAGGGTGCTGGAGGCGCTGGTGGACCGACGCGCGGGGATCTTTCCGGCAACCGCGGCTGCTGCAATGCCACAGCGGTCATGCTGATCGCCCTTCGGATCGCCGTCAATGCGCCCCCGGGATCTCTCTCAATGGGATCTGATCTGCTTCTGTTCGACGACACGTTTCACGCCGCATCGCATCGGATGGACGACAACGGAGCCATCCTCTTCCCGGCGCGCAACGGGGCGAAACGCAAGGAGCTGCGCGCCACCGCGAGCTGACGTTTACCGTTTGAGGTGCCGCGCCTTACGGCGTTGAACAGGTTGTGCAGCAGTCCGGACACATTCCCCCACAGCCGTCGGGGGTGCCGCAGTTGCTACTTCCACAAAGCGGCTGGCAAGGCGGTGGTGGGGGCGCCACACAGGTCCCGCTCTGGCAAGTGTACCCTCCGGGACACGCGTTTCCGCAGGATCCGCAATTCGAACTATCGGAACTCAGATTGTAGCATGCAGGCGTGGCTGGACAACAAGTACTTCCCGTAGCACACGTCACACCTGGACATGTCCCGCCGCAGCCATCGCTCACCCCTGCCGTGCATCCACAGCCCGGAGCACAGCTCCAATAAGCGTCGTAGTAACCAACAAAGCGGTCTTGACTACACAGATTAACCGCGACATTGCCTGCGCTATTCGAAGAAGCCCTAGGAGTCGAACCACACAAACCCGACGAAGTCGTAAATGCATTCGTGATGGCTTCGTTCACGACACTTGTAGTGTTTGGGAGGCGGGCAGTCAATGGCCCTAAGGCAAATCCATCATTGATTGTGGCCGGAATAGATAAAAAAGGTAAGGTGTCACAAATTGCGTACCCAGCGACCAAATGCAACGCATAATCCGTCGGAGGGCACAATCTCACCATGTAGTCCACTGGATGCAGCTCAACGGAGCCGATGTTCGGATAGACATTGCCCCAACAGTTCTTTGCCGAATTCTGGCCCGAATCTCCCCCAGTGTGGACATTGTCACCCCATAATGTCCCAACAATGCGAACGTAATCGCCGCTCTGGAAAGCGGCATTGTACTGAGTGCAGTCTCCGAACGCATTGACAGCACCGGGATTACAATCAAATATGGGAAATGGCCAAAATATCGGTAGGTTCGGATTCTGGCGATTCTGTGTGCTATAATTCCATCCTGCAGGTCGATAGGTAATGAAGTCGAAGCCGTTGCAGTAGTTCGTGATAACGGTGTTGCGATCAGCCGTCACAAATCCAGGCGGTAGGTTGTTTGAATCGATGTTGCACGCTCGGTATGCGCCCCAACCGTCGACCTCAATGTGAATCACCGGGCCGCCCGTACCGCCCCAAGCGGCGTAGCCGTTCGCCGTGGGGTTCTGGAGCGCCCAGTATGGGGGCTGCGTGCCGTCCACGCTCGCCTCCGGCCCAAGCGTAGATGGATGAATGGCGCTCACGTTGGCCTGTCCGACCCCGATTATATTTTCTGGGGTTAAAAAGTTGGATACGGACTGGATGGTATTCAGCGGTGTCGCCGCAGATGAGTTGAACCATCCAACATCTACAAGTACGTCTATCTCCCATTCGTCTTCGCCGTTGTCCCGTCCCGCAAATGCTACAATCCAGCCTCGCACCTCGGACCTCTCTTGCGCATAAACAGAACGGGTCCGAGCGTAAATATTATTCATACAAAGCGGCGGGGGGCAGAGCCCCCCGAGAAGCGTGCAGTTGCTACAGTCGTTGACGGATCCACAGAAACGCGAGCCGTCGTTGTTGTACTTTCGATTCCATCCGCAGAACACGTTCGAGGCGGGTTCTTCCCGACCCCAGTACATTGCGGTTAGTGCGTCCGAGGGCACAGATGCAGGGCAGGCTGACGCACGTTGACCAAGTGCTGGAAAAGACAGAACGGTCACCAACAACGCAACCGTGTATTGTGCCTGCGCGGAAGATCGAGGCAGCATTCGGCACCTCCTAAAGACTCTTTGAAGCCGACGAAGAGCGGTGCTGACTTCTCCACAAGGTTTGAGCGGCGGATTCGAGTCACATCACGAGTGATCAGTCAACGGTCAGAAATTGAGCCACTGGGGCCAAGATTGACAGCCGCGGCGAAGAAAGGCTGAAAAATGCTCACTTGGGCCCTATTGGATTTGCGTATACATGAAGATTAACCGAGCGATCAAACCAAGATGCTACGAAAAAATAGCGCAGCCATCGGGATCGAAAGCAGCGCTGCTGCTACGAGCAGTACGAATTGAAGCCACCGTGCCAGCGTCGGCAGAAGTACCACGGCAGGCAGCAGAAGGGCCTCTGAGCGGTATAGCGAGATATTGCCACCCACGATCAGTGGGGCCATCCAAAATGTTACGATGTAGAGCAACAACAAGGATGTTCGCTCCGACGAAAGACTTCGACCGCCGTTGTATCCCAAGATGCCGACCAAGGCAGTGGATAGCAGCGTCTGGAGCGCGGTGACGAAGCCCTTGGCGTTCCGAAAGCGTGCGTTCACAAGAGGCTTGAGTCGGGCACCTAGCGTATCGAGCATTTTACCGGTGTGCTCATACTTCTCCTGAACCCGAAAGAACGCGTCCCAAGTGCCAGCCTGCCGGTGTAACTGCCACAGGACAGCTGCATACCCGATCACTACTCCGGCAGGAACTGACAGCGCTCGCCAACGGCGATGTATCAGCGCCCAAAGGAGCACTACCGGCGCGAGCAGCAAGCCCGTCGGATAGCACGTCGCGGCAACGGCGCCAGCAAGAGCTGCCAGCTCAAATTTACCCGACAAGGACCAGTTTAGGCAGGCCAACGCCGAAACGAGGAAGAGTGAAATTGGGAAGACCGCCGCCATGTAGACGTTTCCGGGAAAGAATGCGGCGATGCCGAGTGCCGGCCACTGCTGGTCATCATTCAGGAGCTTCCACACGAGCAGCAAGCATCCGAGTTGAGCGATAGCGCTGAGCAGCACCGCCGCCACTTCGAGTGACACTCCCTTTGACGTCCAAGCTAGTAGCCACGAGTAGCCCGGAAACCAACCCGCATTTCCACACCAGGTCGTCGGGGGGTAGTGGCTCTCAGGCGGACAATGTGTCAGGGGCTGATAACCATGCATGGCGATCGACAGGTAGTAGCCCGAATCCCACCGCACCCAACTCGATGGTGCAAAGGGATCGTAGTTGTAAGCCCAGGCCACCGCCGCAAGCATCGCACGCTGCATCAGGAAGGCCACTAACGGCGGTAGGAATCGGCGAGTCATCCGCCCATGAGCTCCCAATGCGGCGCGTCACTAAGGTCGCGCCAACTTACGCCTTGAACCGCGTCGGTCCGTACCCTTCCGCCGCTGGCGTTCGACTCGATCAGCATGATCCGACACCGCTTCGATCGTGGCGAAGCTGTTCCTGCTCACGAGTCAAGCAAACGCTCCATCGCGGCGCCCGACGGCGGAGTACGCACTCTGAAACCATACCCAAGCGCGGCGGCACTGTCACGCGACGCGCCGCAACCGGTCCGAGGGCCAGCGCAGCCGAGGTCTAGGGGCCGGTCCCGGCGATGATAGCAGCGAGATCGGCCGGTCGGAATCGGATGACATTCGCGATACGTACGTGCGGCAGCGTTCCGTCGGCCGTCCACTTGTATACGGTTGCGGCGCAGACGCCGAGCCGATCCGCGACCTGGCGGACCGTCAGCAGCCGCTCGGTCCCGCCGGCTAGCTCGTGCGGGATGGACGATGGCGGTGGCAGCAAATTGGCAGCAAAATTTCTGTGAATCGTGTCGGATCCTTGTGACGGTTGAACCGCGGCGCGGCTCTCGTCTCCAGTGATTGCGCAAGGTTGGTGATGGTTGGTGATCGTTGGACGACTCGGATCCTCGGTTGGGGTGCAAGTGGTCGCTGGTTCAAATCCAGTCGCCCCGAACAACCGAAGCCCCCGACCTTCCTCGGTCGAACGAGTGGGGTCGGGGGCTTCAACTTTTGGGATCGAGTCCGTTGGCAGCAAAGGTCCGCGAAAGTGCCTCGCGCACGTAAATCACTCTTGGAGCTAGACTGACCGTGCGTCATTCCCCTCCGGAGCCCAGTATGCGTTCCATCCTTTCGTCGGTCGCCGGGCTGGTGATCCTGGTGTGGGCGAGTGCCGCCCACGCGAACGGCGGCGGATACGAGTTCGGTGTGACGTTCACGGGGAGCGTCGCTCCGTTCCAGGCCCACGGCACCAAGAACGTCCAGATCCTCGAGGAGAAGCTGGACGTGGACCTCCGTCGCACGGACGCGGTCGTGGTCGTGCGGTACATGATGAAGAACGTCGCCGACGCGCCGGTGAGCGTCCGGTTCGGGTTCCCGGTGGAGGCCGTCAAGGAGGGCGGGGACTGGGAGCAGGAGGGAGCCGAGCCCCCTTCCGGTCTCGAGGCCCTTCGGCAGGCCATGCAGCAGCTCAAGGGGTACACCGTGACGGCGAACGGCGCGCCGGTGAAGGCCGAACTGACGCTCGAGCCGTTCGCGACCGGGCAGGTGAAGCCGTTCCCCGGCTCGGAGGCGCTGAAGGGCATCGCGGGCTGGATGGTCTCCGAACTGACCTTCCCTGTGGGCGAGCCGATCGCTCTCGAGATCCACTACGCGGTCGACCACCGGGGCGAGGACTCCTGGGTCAGCGACGACATGCACGCGAGCCCACGAACGTTCAGGTATCGGCTTTCCACGGGCGCCGTGTGGAAGGGGGCGATCGCGAAGGGGACGATCACGCTTGGGGCAGATGGAATCCCCGTCGACGAAGTCGAGATCGCCGCGCCCCGCGAACGGTTCAAGCGCGACGGCGATCGCTGGGCGTGGTCGTTCGAGAATCTTGCGCCGACCCTCGCCGACGACATCACTGTTCGCGCGGTGCCAGGGTACTTCAGCAAGGGAATCTACGGACAGTCCGTATCCGACGAGCCGGACCGGGGCTATCTCGAGCGGGGTGGCAAGTACGGCGCAGGCCATCAGCGGTTCAAGGCGAAGGCGAGCTCCACGTTGCCGCCCTCGAAGGTACGGATCTATGGCGCCGAGCACCTCGCCGAGAACGGATGGGAAGGGACGTGGGCGGAAGGCGTGCCGGGCGACGGGGTCGGCGAGTGGGTGGAACTCCAGCCGAAGAAGCCGAGGCCGCTCATCGCGCTCGACATCTGGCCCGGGTTCCAGTCGTCGAAGCCCGAGCTGTTCGATGCGAACGGGCGGCCGTCGCGCGTCGAGATCCTCCTGAACGACGAGCATCGGTTCGTCGCGACGCTGGGCGATCGGCTCGGGTCTCAGCTCGTCCCCATCCTCGGCTATCCGAAGCCCGTCTCGAAGCTGAGGATCACGATCCTCGAGGTCTTCCCCGGGAAAAAGTACGCCGACACGTGCATCACCAAGGTCTGGCTGTATGACCTGCTCACGAAGAAGCCGGACATGCACCCCGCCCGCTAGCTTCGTCGCGGCGGCGCTGCTCTGCGCGGCACCGGTCCGCGCGCAAGACTCCCAGCCTCTTCCCGTCTATCTCGAGGACGATCACGCGGGGACGTTTCAGTTCCTGGCCTCGACACTGGATCTGTCTCGGCCGCACGTGCTCGTCCTCGTGGACGCACATCCGGACTCGTCTCGACCGCCCGATGCGGATGCCCTCCGCGATGCTCTTCTCCGCGTCGCGACCCCGGAGCAGCGCGAGGAGCGGATCCGCGAATGGCGCCGTACGGGCAAAGTCGAGTCCTTCAACTGGATCGCGCCGCTCATGCCCGAGCCGTTCGCGGAGGTTCTGTGGCTCCGACCGGAACCAGCGCAACGCTTCGGGGCGGCTGCGGGCGGGCTACCCGCCGGATTCGCAGCGGCCACTCTCGACGATTTCGAATCTCTTCTCCCGGCGGACCTCCCCGTGGTGGCCAGCATCGACCTCGATGCGTTCACGGGACTCCCGGTCGAGGCGCAGGCGGCCCGCTTCTGCGAAGTGTGGACCCGCGTCGTCCGGCTCCCGCGCCTCCGCGCGATCACCTTCGCGGTCTCCCGGCCCTGGCTCGCAAGTGACGAGGAGGCATCGCGTCTGGTGCTCCTGGCCATGCAGGCATCGCTCGCGCTCGCGCACGCCACTCTCCGCGTCGAGCCCTGGGGGATCCGCGGCCCGGATCGCTCGGAGCGAGCAAAGGCGTTCTACCGCCGGGGCCGCGAGCCACCGCGCTTCGACCCCGAGAACGCGTCGCCGGAGCTCCGCAGTCTGCTGCTCGCGAACGCCGACCTCCTCGACGTGCGCATCGATCCGGTGCGCTGGCGCGACCTCGTCGCGCGCTGGCGCGCGGAGGGGAGCGACTGGCGAGTGGAGCTCGACGGGGTCGAAGCCGACTCCGACCGCATCTATCGGCCCGACGCCGACGGCGCGCCTGCGCTCCGGATCACTGGAGGGCCGCCAGGGCGCGTCCGGCGCGTGACGTGGCTTCGGTGGACACCGCGGGCGTGGTCCTACGACGTCCTCCCGGAGCTGCCGGCGGGAAAGGTCTTCGCTGGCGCCGCGCCACCCGTGATTGAGTACGGGGCGACGGTTCTCGCACGGACCGAATCACCCGCGCTCGGCGCAGAAGTCTGGATGGCCGCGCTCCCTGGGCCGGATCGCTCAGGCGTCCTGCGAGTATCGGCCGAGCTCGCGACGGACGACGGCTCAGTCCACACGGCGCGGATCGAGATTCGGCGCGCCGTCGGCACCGGGTTCCACGCCGGGCTCTCCGAGCAGTTCGGGCTGCCGTACGTGTTCGGCGCGGGGTTCCTGCGGGCCGGAGGGCTCCGCGGTCCCGACACGGGAGTCGGGAGCGACTGCGCGAACTTCCTCGTATCGGCGTGGCGCCGCAGCGGTGTGCAAATGCCGTGGAGCAACCCCGCCCAGCTGCGACGACATCTCACGCTCATCGCGAAAGGTGCACGCGCGTCGGACGGCGTAGCGATCCCGCAAGACGCCTCTTCGCGCGGTCTGGTCGTCCATCTCGGCTCGCACGTGGCCGCGCTCTGGGAGGACAGGCCGCCGCTCGGCCGGCTGGGCCCGGAGGACTTGCTGGTTCACCATCTCGGCGGTCCACCATCGGTCATCTCCCTCGACGAAATCCTCCGCGGCCGGGACCGTTCCACCTTCGACGTGTACCTGGGGCCTTCGCGGAAGGCGGTGGCCTGGATCGCGATCGGCGGCGACTTGATGCCCGACACCGACGGACCGCCACCGTCCGCGATCCGCGCCAAACTGCACGAGGCGGATATCGCCGTCGCGAATTTGGAGACCACGGTCGGCGATCGCGGAAGGTCGGTTCGAAAGCGCTATACGTTCCGCGTCCCGGAATCGCGCGTCGCGGACCTACAGGCGCTCGGCATCGTGGCGGTCTCCCTCGCGAACAACCACGCCGGCGACTTCGGTTCCGATGGTCTGGTCGAGACGCTGCGCGCGCTCGATCGGCATGGCATCGGTCGTTTCGGCGCCGGAGAGGACACGACGTCTGCAACGTCGGCGTCGTTCACGCGCGTGAACGACGTTCCCGTCGCATTCGTCGCAGTGTCGCTCGCCGATCCGGACCTGCTCCCGGCGGGACCAGGCGAGCCGGGCCTGGCCACGCTCCCCCGGCACGAGCGCGAGATCGCCGAGGCGATCGCGACGGCGCACAAGAAGGCTCGCAGCGTCGTGGTGCTGACGCACTGGGGAGATGAGGGGTCGACGCACGTCACCGACGATCAGCGACGATGGGCGAGATGGTTCGTGGACCAGGGGGCCGACGCGGTTGTCGGGAGCGGCCCCCACGTCATCCAGGCACGCGAGACCATCTCAGGAGCGCCCGTCTACTACTCCGTCGGGAACCTGTGGTTCGACGGGCCGTGGCCGGCCGAGTCGCGAACGGCCGGAATCGCATTCATCGGGCTGGATCGCTCGGGGCGAATCGTCTCGGAGCGACTCGAGCAGGTCACATCGAGCCACCGATCGAACACCTGTAGCGATTCAGGTCGGATGCGCCGCACGCTAAAGGGCGCTGGCCGCGATCGAGCGCCCACTGGTTGCCAAGAACCCGCGGATCGAGGCGGTACGGAGTGGAACTAGAGTGGAGACGGCGGAATCCTTTAGGACTTCGTTTTCTTCGAAGGTTTCGACTTGCCAGAACTGTTGAGGGCGACCGCCTGGCGAACGATCGCCTTGAAGGCGGACTCCTCAACTTCTTCTCCTTCGTGGATGTCGATCGCGCGGCGTGCGTTTCCGTCGAGACTCGAGTTGAAGAGACGGGCCGGATCCTTCAGAGACGCCCCCTTGAGGAAGGTAAGCTTCACGACATTCTTGTAGGATTCGCCGGTGCAGATGATGCCGTCGTGCGACCAAATCGGAGTGCCCATCCACTTCCACTCCTCGACGACGTCCGGGTCTGCTTCCTTGATGAGCTTGCGCATTCTGCTGAGGGTTTCCCCGCGCCAGTCCCCGAGCTCGGCGATTCTTTTCGAGATGAGCTCCGATGCCGACTGGCCTTGGCTCGCGCCCGACTTTTTCATGTTCTCATCCTAGAAGTTCGTTGGTTCGTCTGCGAGACTCCAAACTCCAGCACGTGCCTACACTGCGACGATCCGCTCGGTTCATCGGACCTCGTCCGTCTCAAGCCATCATCACGTAAGCCACGCCGAGCGCCACCAGAGCGGCCGAAAGAACCAGTTCATATCGCATTCGCAGCGGAGGCCCGAACTTGTAGATGAGGATGGCGATGCCCAGGATCACCGCCCACCACAGACTGGACATCCCGAGAAGGACCATGGCCACCATGAGCGCCGCGCTGCATCCAAGGCAGCTGAGCCCGTAGCGCGCGCCCGCGACGGCGGCGCTCCGCATCAGGTTGAAGGGAAGCGGCCCATGCAGCGCGCACAGCTCGCGGCAGCGGGCCTGGCTCGCCCGTTTGATCGGGCTGAGGGAATAGACGCCGGCCAGAGCCAGAGCCAGTCCAACCACCAGATCCTGGTTCGGCCAGGGCATTCTCACAGCGGTGTAGATCGCGTAGCACACCACGCCGAAGATCAGCCACACGCCGAGGTACGTAACGGCAAGCACTCCAGTGGCAACCTGCCATCCCCTTCGCCGTTCGGCCGTTCGCGCGAACTCGAGGACCACCGGGATCGCGGAGGGCAACATCATCGCCGCCATCATCACGACCCAGGTCGTGGCGAAGGACTCGATCGGGCCGAGGCCCATTGCCATTCCGTCCATGCCAGCCATGGAGCGCGATTGCTGGACCATGGCCGCCCAGGCCCCGCCGGCGACAGCGAGGACGACCAACGCGGCCACCATGGGTTTGGCTAGCTCCTGACTGGCGCCGCGGGCTTTCATCAGCACCCGGCACGCTGGACAGAATCCGCCCGGCCTCGCTTGCCTGAGCAGCCCGACTGCCGTAAAAAGCCGGCCGCCGTCCATCAGTCCCGATACTCGTCGCGACGTCGAACCCACGCGGCGGCGCCGCCGTCGCCCTCATCGCGGCCCTTAGGCACGAGATCCATGTAGTGGTAGGCGACGTTCAACATGTCGAGCCCACGCTCATAGGTGGAGTACGTGTGGTAGATCTGGCCGCCGTCCTTCTGGAACACGCTGATGCCGGGTGCCTCGGTCAACCCCCACGGGCGGAGCCGGTAGTTGTAGTCGACCTCGGCCTTCTCATCGGTGAAGGAGACGCCATAGTCGAAGTTGAAGTCGCTTCCGAGCGATGACAACCACGGAAAGCCCCAGCCCATCCGTTTCTTGTAGGCGGCAAGCTTCGAGTAGGGAGCCCGTGAGACCGCGGCCATTGTGATGTCGCGGCGGTTCAGGTGGATGGTGACGCCGTTGAAGTTGTCCATCCAGAAAGAGCAGACGAAGCAGGGCGCGTCCTGCGTCCAGGGCGTATGGGGCCCCGCGGTGTCGGGGTTGAACATCGCGTGATAGATCACCAGTTGGCCGCGTCCCTCGAAGAGGTCGCTGAGCGTCTGCGTCCCGTGCTCGCCCTGGAAGGTGTATTGCTTTTCGACGAGCTCCCAGGGCAGATCGCGCCGCTCCCGGCTCAGCTGGTCACGCATCCGGGTGAACTCCTTCTCCTTCGCCAGGTGTCTTTTCCGTGCCCTGAGCCACTCGTCGTGTTTCACCACCTTGTGAGTTGCCATGTGATCCCTCCTCCTCAAGCTCTCGCGACTCTGCGCCCGGGCTTCAGGCCGCCTCGGACCTAGGCTCAATGAGCCTCGTCGGCCGCCGAGATCTCAGCGGCGAGAGTCTCCGCTCCCGAGAGCCTCCGGTTTTAGATAAACAACCAAGCAACAAACACAAGTTCCTAATCCAACGAGAGGATATTTCAGCGCTACGACCGCGGCCGCTCCGAAAAGACACAGGGTCGCGATCGATCGGACGCGCATGATCCTGCGCACCTTCGGCGGTACGTCATCGACAGGACTGCGGTCAATAAGCTCCCAGATCAGAAGTATGTACGTCGCGTTCACTAGGAAGAAGACCGCCGCATAGAAGGAAACCGGCTGGGGAGCCAATTCGCTCACGGCCATCCAAGCAGTGGAGAGCGGAAGCAGCGACACGGAAAACATATGCGCGAAATTGAACCACATCAGGCGAGGCGTCGACGAGGGGTTAGCGGACGTCAGAGCCGCTA
>WNFC01007110.1_pt1 | contig 12317 bp, 11 predicted proteins | sample 5400541 | NCBI WGS metagenome assembly WNFC01 (sample SAMN13153342, study PRJNA577476) | soil metagenome | isolation source: 120 cm saprolite under Douglas fir tree site 2 hole 2 replicate 1 | place: USA:California | collected 2015-04-18 | reverse complement strand
CGCAGCCAGCAGCCCGATGCTCTCGCTCGAGCCGAAGGCGAACTTCTGGATCTTGCCGACAGGAGACCCGCCGGGCTCGACGTCGATGCCGGCGCCTGCGCCCGCCCGGGCCCGGTCGACGACGGACTGGATGGCCGCCTTGGGGAGGTCCTGGGTCTTCTCGTCGAACGCCAGGGTCGCGTAGGCGATGTGGCCGTCGGCGCTGATCTGGCTGCCGGCGCCCGGGTCGTACGGAGAGCGGATGGAGGCGACGTGCTGGAGCCCGACCAGCCCGGCCAGGTCCTGGGCGATGGCGGCATGAACGGTGGGCGAGTCGATCGGCTCTGTGGTGGCGAACACCAGCTGAGCGCTGTCACCTGCCTCGCTCGGGAAGTGCGCCTTGAGGAAGTCCTGGGCGCGTTGGGACTCGGAGTGCCCACCGCCGAACTTGTTGGCGAACACTCCAGGAAAGGCGAAGCTCATCGCGGTCACCACCACGAGCGCCGCCATCCACGCCGCGACTACGGCCGGGCGACGGTCGTAGCACCACCCGGCCAGGTGGCCGAGGCGGTTGGCCCCACCACCGTTGGCTCCGCCGTTTGCCTCGGAGCGGGGCCCACCCGCGGCCTCGTGATCAAGTGTCGTAGTATTCATCAGTGATGAGTTCTACCACACCGGCCCCGGGAAGGGAACCCCGCTGATGGCAGCCGCCGGGCGCCGGCCGGGAAGGCACGACACCCGGGCAGACATCGTGGCCGCCGCCCGGGCGGAGTTCGCGGCGTCCGGCTACGACCAGTCGAGCCTGCGGGCCATCGCCCGCCGGGCGGGCGTCGATCCCGCCCTCGTCCACCACTACTTCACCAGCAAGGCCGAGCTGTTCGTGGAGGCGCTGTTCATGCGAACCGACCCGAGAGCCATAGCCGAGGAGATCCATGCCGGGCGCGACGCCGCGGGGATCGGCGGGGACCTGGTGCGCGCCTTTCTCGGCCTCTGGGACGATCCGGTGGCCGAGACGACCGAGCCGTTCGTCAGCGTGGTGCAGGCAGTCTCGGCGTCACCCCAGGCTGCAGACGGGCTGCGCGAGTTCCTCACCGACCGGATCTGGAGCCACGTGGGCCGCGGCCAGGACCCCGAGCTCGCCGCCATGCGCCATTCGCTGATCGCCTCCCAGCTCTTCGGACTCGGCTGGACCCGCTACATCCTGCGCCTGGAGCCCTTTGCCAGCGCATCGGTCGACCAGCTCGCCGCGTGGATCGGCCCCACCCTGGACGTCTACCTGCACGGCGCGCTGCCAGACCCCAAGATCAGGGGCCCGAAGGTGAAGCGGACGCGACGATGACACGGGCGCAGCCGCCCCCGCCCGACGACCTCGGTCTCACACCAGGTGGGTGAACAGCACCTCTCGGAACGTCGGGTCGCTGACCTCCACTCCCTGGGCCCGCGCACGCTCCTGGCGAGCGGCATTGCCGGCCTCCGTGGCCTGCATCGAGGCCTCGTCCGCCCAGATGGTCCCGACCAGGCCTTTGCCGGTGGCACGGTCGATCATGTTCCGAACGCCGCGGAAGCCGGGCGTGGCCTTCATCTCCGGGAGAATCTGGGTCTTGAAGAACTCGACGTGCTCGTCCACTCGAGCCGGATCCATCGAGACGTTCACGATGCGCAGTGGATTGCCGACAGCCGGTGGGCTCTCCCCCATCTCGATCACCACCTGCTCCATCACCCAGGTGGTGATCGATCCGCCCAGCACTGCCATGGCCTCCTGTCGGAGCTTGGCTACCGCGCTGTCGCTGGCCTCTAGATCCTCCCGTGTCTCCCACAGGCCAAGGATCCCCATCTCGCCGGTCGCCCGGTTGGCGCTGGCCGTCAGGCCGCGAAAGCCCTTGGCTCCCAGCAGCTCCGGGACGACCTTGTCTCGCAACAAGGCAATCCCGGCATCGATGTCGGTCGCCCCGGTCACGGTGTTCACCCGAACGTGCATGTTCCCCCTCCTGTTTGGCCGTCACCATGCTACGCCGCGCCAACGCACCTCGCGCTGGCCGGCGCGCTTGCGGGACCAGCTCAGCGCCGTCTATCCCATAGCCATGTCGCAGGTCGATCAGCTCCTCGCCGCGAACCGAGCCCACGCCGAAGCGCGTGCCCATGTCCGGGACCCCCGCCCGAGCCGCCGGCTCGCCCTGATCACCTGTATGGACGCCCGGATCGACGTGTTCGCCGCCCTCGGACTCCATATCGGCGAGGCCAATGTGATCCGCAACGGCGGCGGCCGGGTGACCGACGATGTGCTCCGGAGCTTGGCGCTGTCGACCCACGTGCTCGGCGTAGACACGGTGGTTGTGATGCAGCACACCAAGTGTGGCCTCGCCGGCGTCAGCGATGCGGAGCTGCGGGCGCGATCGGGCGCCGACCTCGCGTTCCTCCCGATCGACGACCACGGTGCCGCGCTGCGCGAAGACATCGAGCTGCTGATCGCCAAGCCCTACCTGGCGCCATTGAAGGCCATAGCCGGCTTCGTCTACGACGTCGAAAGTGGCGAGACTGCCGATCTGATCCGCTGGGAACGGACTGCGTAGGGCCGAGGACACAGTGCTGGTGACCGAGAACGGGCCACAGCCGAGGAGTTGCCGGCGCGCCGTGTTTGCTTCGTTGGTCGGTCAGGCCGCTGGCGTCGCTGAGCTGGGCGTGGCTCCTGCCAACGCGAGCGCCCCTTGCCTGGCTCGGCCGGCCGCCCGATGGGCGAGAGCCCAGGCGATGGCCATGACGACAAGCCCGATCACGTCGATCGTGCCAACTCGGTAGATGCCGCTGGGGCCGGGACGGTTGGCTGCGAGCACCCAGGATGCCGCCCCCGTGAAGAAGCCGATCATCACCACCCCAGCGGCCCGGGCCAGGTTTGCCTCGTAGCGCCAAACCGCCGGCGAGACCTCCAGCCTCCGGACCGCCTTGGTCAAACCCACGACGAGGCAGGCGATGGCGAGGACGCTGACCGCCATCCAGACGACCTCGAGCGCGGGGAACGACCGGAGCGCTGACGGGTGCAGCCAGTAGGAGGTGACTCCCCGGGTCGCGGCCCAGACAAAGGCGCTTACCCCGGCCGGAACCAGGCCGTGGTACGCCCAGGCGTGGCCGCCCGTTCCGGGCCAGCCGTTCTCGAAATGAAGGCTCCCGGCCGTCAGCACGGCGACACCTATGCCAGCCAGCACCGACGACCTGAGCATGCCGCGGCCGCGCCTCCGTGCGGCGTCCGTCACCAAAGCCCATAAGAGCGGTCCGGCGGCCAGGGCGGCGAGCACCGCAGCGAGCACGGCCACGACAGACATCAGCACCATCGCCACGGCGACGGCGCGCCCGGCCGGCGGCTCCCAGCGCCAGCCGATGACGACCTGGGACCACATCGTGCAGCCGAACAGGAAAAAGGTCGCGGCGGCAGCCCAGAGCGCCCCAAGGCTGGCCCGCACCTGATCGATCGGATCGGGCAGGCCTCCGACGACGCCGGCTGCCCTCAGTCGGGCCAGCCCGGCGTTGACGGCCAGGTCCACGGTTCGACGCCAACAAGCTGGCCGTTCGTAGATGTCGGCGACCAGCAGTTCGAGGAACTCCTCCTCGTAGCGCGCCCGCCACGCGGCCGGGTATGCCCGAAGCAGACGCTCGGCCCGGCGTACGGCGCGAGCGTTGGCCTCGGTCACGTCGTGGCCCATTTGCCCGACAAGCGGCGTAGCCCGACGTTCGCCACGCGTCGCTGCGTATCGAGGTGTGCACGCAGCGCCGCCGCCCCCGATGCCGTCAATCGGTAGGGCCGGCGCCGGTCGTCGCTGTCGAGCGCCTCGATCAGCCCATCGCGCTCCAGACGGCTGAGAGCCTCGTAGAGCGTGCCGGGCGCCACCCGCACGCCGGCGAAGGTCTCGATGTCCTTGGTCAGCCCATAACCGTGCTTCGGACCGTCAGCAAGGCTCGAAAGTATGAAGGTTGCCGATCCCGCGTAGCGGCCGAGACCGGCGAACGCCTCCGAGGTGCTGTCGTCCCGCTTCCTATTTCCGAGCGACGCCATCGAGATCATCATATATCGGACGCCGATCGATCGGAGTCCGGACTGGACTCGGGCACGAGGCACGGAACCCGGGCCCCGAGGAACCTCCTCGGGAACGGATCCCGGAGCCGCCAGATGGCGGCATCGATGACGAAATGCGACGCGACGAGGCCGATGTAGGCGCCGTAGGCCAGACGCAGCACCGCTCCAGCCGTATGCAGGTGGGATGCGATGCTCAGCAACCCTCCGACGACGAGCACGAAGACAGCGGCCCCTGCTGCGGCGGTCGCGTCCGGCCGAGATGCCCTGCCCCCGCCATCCGTCACCATCCCGACCAGCACGAGGTACTGGAGGCCGTGGGCGACCGTGAGGCCACCGACGGCGGCGTACGGCGAGCGGTACAGGAACACGGGGACAAAGAAGAGCAACGCGCTCCCGTAGGCCACGCAGTAGCCGAGGTGGCTACGTCTTCGGTAGGCGAGGACGCCCGCCGCCACCGCCCCCGCGAACACCGCCGCCGACGCCGGCAACAGCGCGCCCATCCTCGGGTTGACCCTCACCTGAAGCAGCCCCGGGCGCGCCAGGAATGCCGCGATCGCCGCGCCCGCGGCGATCGTCAACGGATACCGCTCCGCCCGCGACGGTGTTGGGAGGGACCTCGACGTGGCCGCCAGCGCGACAATGCCGAGGTTCTGCCTGTGGAAGTGCCAGAGCTGCCAGCTGAACAAAGGCAGCAGCAGCCATGCGAAGTGCCGAGGACCGGTCGCGGCGGCCGTCCCGGCCAGGACTACGGTCAGTCCCAGGGGTACCCACAGGAAGCGCCCTCGGCGCAGGCGCGCCTCGCTCCGGACCTCCGGAAGCCTGCACACCCAGCCTGTCGCCGCGACATGCACCGGCGCGGCGACGAACAACAGCCAACGAAGTTCGACACCCGGAGAAGTCGATGGCCCCGGAGCGATCGCAGCAACAGCGATGACGGAGCCTGCGGTCAGCGCGACGGTCGACCACAGCCACACGGTCGCCCTCACGGGCGAGGCCCTGGGCGCCGAGTCCGCACCGTCGGTGACGGCTTCAGCCGCCACCGCATCCTCCGGCTGCTCCCGCCGCCGGGGCGACGACGAGCGCCAAGAACACGATGACCCCGCCCAGAATCACCAGGACGACGAGAAGTGGCAACACCGACAGCCATCCGATCGCCGACCTGCTCGGCCGACCGCCAGCCGGGTCCCAGGTCGTGGGCGCCACCGAGACCGCCGTGTTCGTGTCGTCGACGAGGGCCACGATTGGAGTATATCGGTTTCCGTTCGATCGGCTACCGCTATATCGGTGGCCGTGTACTAGAGGACACCTACAGGCACTGGCCGTGGCCGCCCTGTGGCGATCCTTGCCCCACTGCCCCACCAGAGCCCGCTTGAGTACCTCAAGACTCCAGGTGAGCTGACCTCCGCCCTTCACGACCTAGACGACCTCCCCGCTCCGTCTCGTTGAGGCGAGACCAGGAGCCGCCATCACACGTGTTCGCCCGCCTCCGACGCAATGAGCGCTGACCAGGCGACCCTCGGGAACGGCCGAGACGGGCTCAATTGGTCGACATGTGTGCTCGACGGAGCCGGCGAGAAGCCCGAAGATGGTTTGGTGCATCATTGGCGTGTGCGTCCAGGCCGTCTGACTCTCGTAGGTGCGGCGGGCGTCATAGTCGTGGCCGCGGCTCTCATGGCGGCGTGGCCTCGGCTCAGCGTGACGAGACGTGTCGCGAAAGGCTCGCCGACAAGCGCCACCACCGAGCGGTTGATCACCGCCCCCGGGTGTGGGACCTTTGAGGCAACGTGCTTGTCCGTCTACGGCCGCGATGCGCAAGGCCGACTCTACGTCTGCCCCAACCAACGACGGCCGCTCGGCGCTGGTGATACGCCAATTCCCATTGACCACGATCCGATCTGCCACATCCAAACCAAGGCCGAGGCCGATGCAGAGGCCGAGTGGGAGCGGTTGCTGCATGCACCTGAACTAACGACCCTTCATGCGCTCGTCGTCTGCGACGGTCGGCAAATCACGAGCCAACAGATCGATGACTTGCTAGCCGCGCACCTCGACGTTCGCCGCTGGATCGAACAGCATCACCTCGCTGCCAAGCAGCTCGGCATGGACTTCCCGTTGACGCCACATACTGCGATGTCATGCAGCCCATGACCCGAGACTCCGCCCCTGCGCGAGCGACCACATGCCACTACCCCGCTGCAAAGCGGCGGCGTCCACGCTCAGCTAGCGATCGGTTCGCCGGCCCAACGAAATTGACAGCCAGACAACGAAGGTGACTATGGCGAGGCCAAGGGCGATAGCGACGGTTGTCGACCACGACTCGTGAAGAATGAACCTGTTTTGCAGTATCGATCCGAGCGGGATGGGCAGGCTCAGGAAAGTCGCTGCGGGGTAAGGGTGCCGGCGGGCAGCCTCGTTGGCGCGCCCAAACCAAGGAGGCGCACCCGTCGCTTGACGCCACCACGGCTGCGCGCGCCCCATCTCGCGATGATCGCATAGAGCGCGGCCCGACGCCGAAACGAACCCGATGGGCGGCCGCGATCCTCCGTTGACCGCGGTCACTACTTCCACCGCCGAAAGCGTGGGGCCCACGGTGGCCACCCGCGCCGGTGCGACGTCGACACTCACCGTGCCGCCAAACGCCCGTTCAACAATCCGCAGTTGTACAGGTAGCAAAGGGCTCCGGGCCGGGACACTTGCTCAGCCCGGGAATACCGGGACCCATGCGGGCGATCGCTGAGCCGTGTAACCGATCGGCTGGACGTGAATGCACCCACCAGGGCCAGGTCGGCGGCGGTCAACGCCAAGACAAGGATGGCGTGACCTCTCGGTATGTATTGGCCCGCCTCGCCGCCCCGAGAAGTCGCCGCGCTATAGCTGGCCATGCCAGCAATCATCGCCAGGCTGCTCCCGCTAGCAGCAGCAGTTGTCCCCGGCGTCGGGATCCATCCGGGCGATGTAGGCGTGACTCCTGGCCGCGCTCAGATCTTCGATCGTGCGGACGAACATTCGGCGCGAGCGCGGTTGCTGCCGAGGCTGTGCATGCATCCGCGGTCAACGAAGAGGTCGAACGGTCCCTCGATGCCTTTGAGCTCATTGATCGGCGTGACCTCGAATCGCGCCGTGGAGTTGACGGTGCGCGCCTTTTCACGGGCGAGGTTTATGGCGCGCGCCGAGATGTCGACTGCGGTTACTTCGAAGCCGCGCTGCGCGAGGGCGATGTCGTTGTCACCCGTGCCGCCGCCGATATCGAGAACGCGGCCGGCGACGAGGCCGTGATCGTCGAGCGCCGTCAGCAGCGTTGGGTCGGCTGTGCCGAGGTCCCACGATGGTCGCCGCAAGTATTTCACTTCCCAGACCCAGCGCTTCATACAACGACTTTTTCGGTCGAGTGCCGGTCTGTAAGGGTCGCGAACCCGTCAAAGCCTGGGTGTGCTGCCACCCGGAGCCGACGGCAGCTACCACCCTTGCCCGAGCCGCTCATCTTCGATCAAATGGGAGTGTGGCGCTCACAGAGGCACAGACGGCCGCGACTTCGAGGCGCAGGCCGACAGCGTGCGCAAGGACTTCGCCGGTGAGACGGCGCCGCTGCGGGCGTTGTGGGGCGTCGACATGACTGTGGCTGCGGGCGAGTTCGTGACGATCATGGGTCCATCCGGGTGCGGCAAGTTGACCCTGCTGAACCTGATCGCCGGCCTCGACACGCCGACGGAGGGCGAGATTCCGGTCGCCGGCGAGCGCACTACGCACAAGTCGGAGGACGACCTCGCCAGGATGCGCCCAGCGCACATCGGCATGTTCTTCCAGTTCTTCAATCTGCTCGAGGGCATGACCGCGCTCGAGAACGTGACGCTGCCCTCACTGGTCGCCCGAACGCCGCGGCGCCAGGCCGAAAGTCGCGCCCGCGACCTGCTTGATCTGCTCGGGTTAGCCGGCAAGGCAACCGCGGCACCGGCGACGCTGTCAGGTGGTCAGCGTCGACGCCTGGCGATCACGCGGGCCTTGGCGAATCAGCCGACCCTCTTGTTGGCCGACGAGCCGACGGGCGCGCTCGACTCGGACGGCGGCGCGGAGATTCTGGAATTGTTCACCCCTTTTGCACCGCGACGGCCAAACGCTGCTGCTTCCACCCCACGACGAGTCAGTCGCGAAGGCAGGTGACCGGATTGTGTATATGCGCGACGTACCGATAGAAGACGCCGACCAATGAACGCGGTTTGGTATCGCCTGCGCGTCGAGGCGCGGTCCACGCTGCGGTCATTCATTCCGATCGGGTTGCTGATCGGTCTTGCCGGCGGCGTTGTGATCGCGGCGTTCGACGGCGCGCAGCGCACCGACAACGCATACCCGGCGTTCCTGCGACATGCGCACGCGTCCGACGTGGACGCAGGTATCGAAGCTCTCAACGGCGAGGAGGTCTCGTTCCTCGACGAGATCGAGGCACTACCGCAGGTGGTCGCACACGCGCGCCACGCCTATGCGTTCATCCGGACGGTAAAACCCAATGGCGAGCCGGATCTCTCGACGACAACGTTGGGTCAGCCGGTGGTGTCCGTCGATGGTGCGTTGTTCCGAACGATCGACTCCGAGAAGATCGTCTCCGGCCGTCACGCCGACCCGAGCCGACCAGACGAGATCACGGTTAGCCACCAACTCGTCAAACAATTTCACGTCCGCGTCGGTTCGGAGGTCAACGCCGCATCGTGGTCGCCGGCCGCGAGCGTGCAGGTCCTCCAGAGCCAAAGCGAGGTGAAGTCCGATGGGCCGCGCTTCAAGCTGCACATCGTGGGCGACGTCGTTGCGCCGGGAGAGCTGGCGGCGTCGAGCTTCGACAACACGCCTGTCCATCTCACGCCCGCATTCTTCCGGGAGTACGCAGGCCGAATCGGTACCTCGCAAGGAACGCGGCTGCGCCTGCGTCACGGCGCGGCAGATATAGCCGCGTTCCGCGCTGCGGCCGCACGACTGGCACCCCCCGGAGGCCGGTTCTCGATCATCGATCAGCCCGGCCTCACAGCCAAGGTGCAGCGTTCGGTACATCTCCAAGCGGTGTCACTGCGCCTGTTCGCTCTGCTCGTCGCCGTCGCCGGCGCCATGGTGGTTGGTCAGGCACTCGGCCGACAATTACTGATGGCGGCCGAGGAGTATCCGGTCCTGCGTGGCGTCGGCATGACGCGCGTACAGCTCGTGTCCCTATCCCTGGCGCGCGCCGCGCTAGCCGGAGTCGGCGGCGCCGCGGTCGCAGTCGCGCTTGCGGTGGCGTTCTCGCCCCTTGCGCCGATCGGCCTCGGCCGAATCGTCGCCCCCTCCCTGGGTGCCCACGTCGATCTCGGATCCCTCGCCCCCGGCTTCGCCATTGTAGTCGCGACTTCATTGGTGATGGCGGGTTGGCCGGCGTGGCGAAGTGCGTCGGCGTCGGCTGGTCACGGCAAAACCGGCGACGTCGTGGTCCGTAGGTCGCGCCTCGCCGAAGCGATGGCACGGGCCGCCCTTCCGCCGTCGGCGTTCACGGGCACCCGCCTAGCCCTGGAGTCCGGCTCGGGACGCACCGCCGTGCCCGTTCGTTCCACCATCATTGGAGCGGTGCTCGCCGTCGCGGCCTTGGCGGCGTCGCTGTCGTTTGGTGCGAGTTTAAGCAATCTGCTCGACTCCCCGCGACTGTACGGGTGGTCATGGGATGTAACCGTCGGTAACCCCTACGCCTTCGACATTCGTGACACCGTCCTACCCATTCTCGTGCGGGACCGCGACGTGGCACGTGTCGCGGTTGTGTCGACCGCCTCGGTTGACGTCGAGGGCCGGTCACTAACGGCGCTGGGCATCGAATCGGTCCGGGGCACGATCACGCCGCCGCTCGTGAGCGGACGATCGCCGACCCAGCCCGATGAGCTATCCGTCGGTTCCAAGACGTTGCGGGAGATGCATCGACACGTCGGTGACACCGTCACGATCAGCGGTACGGCGGGAAGCCGCCGAATGAAGATCGTCGGCGCCGCGGTGTATCCGAGCGTGGGCGTGTCGGATCCCGGTGGCGTCGGCGAGGGCGTCGGAATGACCATCGGGGGTCTTCGCGCCGTCGTGGCCGAGACTCCGCAGAACATCTACCCGATTGTTCTGGCGGCGGGTGTTGACGTGGACAAGAAGGTTGCCCAGCTTCAGAAGATGTTTACGGTCGGGCAGGTGAATGCGTTCAAGCCGATTCGCCCCACCGACGTCGACAACTACAAAGAGGTCCGACCAGCGCCGGTGATCCTGGCAGGACTGTTCGGGGTCACCGCGATGGGCACGCTCGCCCACACCTTGGTCTCGTCGGTGCGGCGCCGCAGGCGTGACCTCGCATTGCTAAAGACGCTCGGGTTCCTGCGGCGACAGATCCGGGCCACCGTCGCGTGGCAGGCGACGGTGCTCTCGGCGATCGCGTTGCTCGTCGGCCTACCGCTCGGGGTAGTGGCCGGTCGCTGGTCTTGGCGGTTGTACGCGATCCAGCAGGGCGTGGTTCCCGAGCCGGTCGTGCCGTGGCTGGTGTTGGCGTTGCTCGTGCCGACAATGGTTGTGGCCGCCAACGTCATCGCCGCGATGCCGGCGGCATCGGCGGCGCGCACACGACCTGGCCTCAGCCTCCGATCCGAGTGATGACCCCGATCGCGCTCGACGTTGGGGGCGCGCGGACCGCGGCCGGTGCGCTCTCTGGGCGCTGGCGTCGCCGGCGTCGGATGCGTGTACCCACACGCGCATACGCGCAAGGCGCAGCACTGGGCTTGATCGCCGACGACTGCAGTGGCTGGGTTGGGGAGTCGGCGTCGCCACCCTGTTCGCCGCCGTGTACAGCGGACCACGCATCAGGTTGTATTTGGCTACGACGACGTCCTCGCCCGCCTTGGTCATGAGATCCTGAAGTAGAGCTTGACGACGACCTCGATCATGGGCTCGCCACGTGGGACGCCCTCAGAAAGGCGCCAAGTCTGGTCTCTCGGCAGCAGTTCGGCCGTGACTCCCCAGCCTGCCAGCCCGATAGCGAAGAGGCACGGGCACCCAGCGGCGGGAAAGCGTCACCATGGCCATGGAGCGGCTCGGCGTGTGCCGTCGTGCTTCCAAGACCCCAACGCGTCCGCGTGGACGCGCTGACGGGAGGACGCCGGCACGGGCACGTAGCCCAGGTCGGCGAGCCGGTACTGCAGCCGATCGGCGACGGGCCGCCAGACGGCGCTGTACGGCCGGCTGTCCGGCGACAGAGTGCTCGTCGCCACTGGGACCGTGGCGTCGGCCATAGTGCGCCGGGCTCCGGCCTCCCGGCCAGGCGATTCGAAGGCGAACAGCACCCACCCCACTGCCGCTCGCTCGGTCTCGAACCGCTCCTAGCCGGGAAGCTTCTCTGCCAGCCGCGCCAGCGTATCGGTGCCGCGGTCGAGCTCCAAGAAGAACTCCACGGGCCGGCCGTCCTCGTGCCACTCGCCGAACCCGTCCGGCCGAACCCTCTCGTACGACCACTTGGTGGCCTCGGGCTCGGTCATCCAGTCCAACCAGGTCGGCGCCTGGACAGCGCCGAGCGTGGCCGACAAGCGCTGAGTAGAACCCGCTGATGCCGACGAGGTGAGCAATCCGCTGCGTGGCCGCCAACGCCAGAGTGCGGTCGGCCTTCCAACGCCAGAAGGCCCGGTCCGGGTCGCCGTCGTCCTCAGTGGCGAGAAGGGCCGCGCCCCACGGGCCGATCACATAGCGGTACGGCGCGCCGCCCCAGCCGGGCCGGTGAGGCTGGAACCGGTCGAGGAGGTCGAGCCGGTGGAGACGAGGGAGGCGGATGCGAGCGCGCTGGGCACTGTTGAAGAACGCCTCGGCGATCTGGTCGGCGGTGAGGACGCGGTGGCGGGCGACGGCGCGCACAATGGCTCGGTCACGGTCGGTCAGGTGACGAGCAAGCGCCATGCGCTGCTCGTCGCCGGTTCGCCGGGGGCGGGACTGAAGGGAGCTTGGCCCCTTCAGGAGTCGGCTTTGGTGGTTCGCGGGCCCGGACCCCCGCTGACCAGCGGGGACAGGCTCCGTTCGGCCCGAGATCGTGACGTCTCGGTTCGCGCCTGACTTCGCGGCTGGTTTCGCGCCCGACGTCGCGCCTGGTGTCGCGCCCTCATCGTCGACCCGGTTCTCGTGGCCGAGCCTGATGGCCGTCTGGCCAGTCTTCGTCGCTGGTCTGGGCTCGCCCCCTGTCCGCAAGTTCGTCACCTCCGTTGCGTGAGTCTCAGTGGGCAGTCGGGGGCTGCCTCCGGTCCCTCCGGATGTC
>WNFC01007109.1_pt1 | contig 12320 bp, 13 predicted proteins | sample 5400541 | NCBI WGS metagenome assembly WNFC01 (sample SAMN13153342, study PRJNA577476) | soil metagenome | isolation source: 120 cm saprolite under Douglas fir tree site 2 hole 2 replicate 1 | place: USA:California | collected 2015-04-18 | reverse complement strand
CAGGCCACCGCGACGGATGATTTTCATGCGATCACGCTGATCGACGTGACCAACGCCCCCGCGACTCTGGTCGTGGGCTGGCCGTCGCTCGAAGTGGCGCCGTTTAACAGCTATCCGCCAGGCGCGCTGGTCGTCAACCTGCTAAACGCCGGCGTGCTGCACGATATCTTCCGCGGCGGCGTCGACACCCCATTGTCGACGGCTGCGGCTGACGCGCCGACCGTGCAGGCGATCAATCCGGCTCGCGGCCTGTTCGTCATCGGCGAAAACGGAACGGCGCAGGTCTATACGGTGCAGGTCTATACACGGCTCAGCAGCTATCAGGCGGCGCTGCGGGTGGAACTCGCGGCGGGACGCAAGGCGCGGAGCTTCGTCGCGACCGGCGGAACCTACGTCGACGCATCGAAGACGCTGACGTCCAGCGTGATGGCAACAGCGCTGCAGTAGTCTTTCCGGCACTCGGTATCGGGACAGTCGGGCATACCTCTACGCATCGCGGGCAAAGGGATAAGGCGGAAGCGTGGTGAGACGCGCGTCATCCACAGCGCCGCCGGCAGTGAAGTGATACAGGCTCTGCCACGCGTGCCCCCGCAGCCCGAGCAGCGCATGCATCTCGTCGTCGAAAAAGCAGCCGATACCGGTGGCGCGGATTCCGGCGGCTTCCGCCTCGAGGTACAGAACCTGCCCGAGCATTCCGCATTCCCAATGGAGCGCTCGATAGCGCCAGGGGTCGCTTGCCGCGACCTCGTAATGGGCGAGCATCCCCAGCGCATAGCAGGAATCCGCGGCGATGTCCTGGTGACAGCAGACGAGCCGGGCGGAGTCGCGGAGGTCATAGGCAATGAGCAAATAAAGCGGCAGCTCGGGCGGGCCGATCTTGTGCCACAGCCAGTCGTGCCGAAGCGAGGCTTTCAGCGGCGCGAGCGCCTCCGGGTTGCGCACGAGCAGATAGAGCCCGGGATCGAGTGCGTCCACGCGGTGAATCAGGATCGCCGGGTGCACTTCGGCGGCCCAGGGCCAGGCACACCAGGGCGGCGCACCGGAGCGCGGCAGCGTCGCATCGAGCATGGCAAACAAAGCCTCGGCACCGATGCTCGTGGAGCCATCGAATGCGACCGCGCTGCGCCGTTGCCGGAAAATTTGCGCCGCCGAGAGCTCGCGCGCCGGCTCCCCCGCAGCCTTGTGCGCTGGGGATGTCCAATCGGCGCTCTCATGATCCAGGTGCTGCTTGCCTGTCAGCTGATGCCCCTGTTCGATATCCGTCCACTCGACGTGATCGGAGCTCAGTCGATTGGCCTTGCCGTGCCAGCGCGACGGGGCGGGCGGCAGTTCTGCCGGCGCCGTCCCGCCCGCGGAAATCCACAACAGGCATTCCGGCGACTCTGCTTCGGCTGAGGCCGCCTCGCGATCGACCCCGAGCAGCGCCGCGATCTGCGCGTCGCCGGGCGCGGCAAGAAGGCGCGAGCGCCAGCCCAGCGCGGATGCAGCGTAGCTCACCGCGGCAATGGCATGGCCGCAGTCGTGCTGGCAGTAGCGAAACGCGCGCATGCCGTATTTCCAGGCTTCGCGCCAGGTGATGCTCGCGAGCCCGATCAGGAAGCCGCGAAGCTCGACCGGCCTGTCCCATTCCCCGCGACGCTCGAGCACGTGATCGCAGCTCAGGTAGTGATAGACGCCGGCCGCAAGCCCCGCCACGCCGCTCGTCACCAGATAGCCCTCCGTAGGATGGAGATTGCCGCTAGAAGGATTGCAACGCAGGGCCCAGGAGGTTTCGCCGTAGGCTTTCCAGGCTGAAATGCCCAGCGACAGTTCGAACAGGATCGCGACTGAATCGAGATCGAAGGCGTGCGGCGCAGGCATGGTGCCGCGGCGCAATGCGCTGTAGCGGGTCTCGAGATCGTCCGCAAGAAGCGGCAGCTCGATGCGCATGGCGCCTTCATAACGGCGGAACGGATTCGGTTGATTGGCCCAGTCCAACCGTCCAGGCCCGGGCGCGTACCGGTTCAGGCGATGTTTGCTGCGCTCGTGGTAATCGGAGAGCGTGTAGTCGGCCATGGACGACGGTGACGGGCGCGCAAGCTTAGCACGTCGTATCGGGCGACAGCGAGGCGGATCGAGTCCTTGACGCGCTGCGTTCGGCGACAGCATCATCTCCTCGCGCCCGCAGCGATGCACGCCCGCCATGACGCTCCAAACGAAAAGCTACCTCGATACCCGCCGCGCCGGTCCGCGTCCGCGCACGACGACGACGAACCCGCACACGCAGCTCGATCAGAACGCGCCGCCCGATCTGCAGGAACGCGTCTTCGAGATTGGCCGGTCGCTCTCCGGCGTGGCGGTCGGCCCGAGCCTGGTTTCGGTTCCCGGCGCGCGCGCGTTTCATTTGCCGGGGTGCGGGCACGCGGCTCACGGCGCGTTCATGATCCAGTGCGAATTCGCCCATCTCCATCCCCCGAGGGACGGCAGCCTGCACATGACGCTGCCGCCGGAGATCGTCCAGAAGGTCATCGAGAACGGCTGGGCCGAGTTCCATCCGCTGGCGGGCCGCTATGGTCTGCCGGCGAACATCGTGATGGTGTACGGACCGCGCGACGAGGAAGAGCTCGCGGTCGTGGGCGATCTCATTCGTGCCTCTCATGCCTTTGCGGCGGCCGAGCGGCAACCACGATAACGGCGCGCGTTTCAGTGGCGCAAACAGACCGAACGGAGGACAAGACATGTTCACGCGGCGATCGTTCATCATTTGCACCCTGACGCTTTCCCTGCCGACCGGCCAAGGGGTGGCGCAGTCCGCGCCTTGGCCGGCGCGGCCGGTTCGCATCATCGTATCGCTGCCTCCGGGCGGCTCGAACGACCTGCTCGCGCGCCTGATCGCAGAGCGCCTGCTTCCGGTGCTCGGGCAGCCGGTCATCGTCGAGAACCGGCCCGGCGCAGGCGGCAACATCGCCACCGAGTACGTGGCCAAGCAGGCGCCGGACGGGTACACCCTGCTGCTGACGGCAAGCGGCCATACGGTCAATCCGTCCTTCTTCGCCAAGCTCCCATACGACCCGGTCAAGGATTTCGAGCCGATTTCGCAGGTGAGCACAGTTCCTTTCGTGCTCACGGTGAACGCGAGCATGCCGGCGGCGACGATGAAGGAGTTCGTGGCGCATGCGCGCGCCAATCCGGGCAAGCTCACCTACGGCTCGGCCGGCATCGGGCAGCCCCATCATCTCGCGGCCGAGCTGCTCAAGGCGAGAACCGGCATCGACATCGTGCACGTGCCGTACAAGGGGGCCGGGGGCATCGTTCCGGCGCTGCTGGCCGGAGAGATCAGCTTCACCGTCGGCGCGATCAACTCGCTCTTGCCGCACATCCGCTCGGGCAGGCTGCGGGCGCTCGCAGTCGCGGGCGGCACGCGGACGGCACTGCTGCCCGATATTCCCACCATCGCGGAGGCGGTGCCGCTCCCGGGCTACGAGGTCACGACCTGGACCGGGGTGCTTGCGCCGGCTCGCACGCCGCGCGCCATCGTTGATCGCCTCAGCACCGAGATCAACCACATCGTGCAGGACCCGCAGGTGATCAAGGAAAAACTCACGCCGCTCGGCATCGAGCCCGTCGGCACCACGCCGGAGCAATTCATGGACTTCATCAAGGCGGAGCTGGTGCGCTACGCCAAGCTCGCCAAGGACGCCAACATCAAGCCGGAGTAGGGACCGCCGCGCCAAAAGTGCGGCCGGCTCAATTCCAGGGCATGAGGGACGCGTGAATCACGTCCGGCACGCCTTGGCCGCCGACGGATTTGATCGCAAGATCCACGTCCTTCAGCCCGAACCGATGGGTCGTCACTTTCTCCAGCGCGAAGCGTTTCGAGGCGAGCTGGGCGAGGGCGAGCTCGCAGGCTTTGTAGCTGTGGCCGCGCGCGCTCTTGATGGTGATGAATTTCACCGTGACACGCTCGAGCGGGAAATTCGGGAACTCCTTCATCTCGCCCTGGACCACGATCGTCCCGCCCTTGCGCTTCAACGCTTCTACGCCGAGCAGGATCGGGAGAGTCCCGGCACCCGCGGTACAGTCGAGCGCAACGTCCACGCCACGGCCGGCGGTGATCTCCTTGATGCGTGCGAGCGGGTCTTCTTTCTGCACGTCGATCACGTAGTCGGCGCCGAGTTCCTTGGCGACTTTCAACCGCGCGGCGTCCTTGGAGGTGCCCGTGACAATGATGAGCGAGGCGCCCGCCTGCTTGCAGATCACGGTCTGTGAAAGACCCTGCTGCCCCGGGCCCTGGATGAGCACGGTGGAGTCGTAGCCCACGCCGCCGTCGAAGAGCGACCATTCGACGCCGTTCGCCATGGGGGTGACCAGTCCCGCCAATTCAGGCGTGACGCCCTTCGGCACCCGGTGCACGACGGCGTTCCACGGGAGGTAAACGTATTGGGCAAATCCGCCCCAAAGATGAGGAGCCTTCTCGGCTGAGGTGTAGCCGTAGCGGATGGCGTCGGGGTTGGTGCGCCAGTCGGTGTTCTCGCAGTGGCGGTACTGGCCCAGGTGGCACCACTCGCACTTGCCGCACATGACGTAGTGCTCGACGAACACCAGGTCGCCTTCCTTGAAGCCCTTGCGTCGGGTGAACTCGCGGCCCGCCTTGGCGATCGTGCCGATGTTCTCGTGGCCCATGATCACGGGAGTGTTCGACGGCGGCGTCTTGTACAGCTTCACATCGGTGCCGCAGATCCCGGCGACCTCCATCTTCATGAGCGCGCTGTCCTCGGGGATGTCCGGCATGGGAAATTCTCGGATCTCGGTTCTCCCCGGACCCGTTCTCACCGCAGCCAACACGCTTTCCACCCGCGTTCCCCCAAAAATGACCGTCGATCCGCATTTTCTCACGCGTTGCATGCGCGCTCCAATCCATAGGACCTGTTCCGCCGCGCGGGACGGCAATTCCGCTATCATCGGCATTGGGCAAACGGACCTCGAAAAACCACATGTCGAACCTAAATCCAGGCGATTCGCCTAAATCGGGCGGCCCGGTCTCGGCCGAGCAGATCGCGGACTTGGCCGCGGCCAGCCGCGTCCTCGTCGCCCAGGGCGTCGTCGACGCCTTCGGCCACGTCTCGATGCGCCATCCTCACGCGCCCGAGCGTTACCTCATGGCGCGCTCGATCGCCCCCGCATTGGTGACGCCCGATGACATCATCGAGTACGATCTGGACAGCAATCCCTGCAACGCCAACGGCCGCTCCAGTTTCTTCGAGCGATTCATCCACGGAGAAATCTACAAGGCGAGGGCCGATATTCATTCCATCGTGCACAGCCATTCGCCCTCGGTGATCCCTTTCGGGCTCGTCGGCGTTCCGATGCAGGCGATGTTCCACAACGCGGCCTTCATCGCGGAGGGCGTCCCGGTGTTCGACATCCACAAGAAGTTCGGCGCTACCGACATGCTGGTCAGCAACGCGCCCAAGGGCGTGGCTCTCGCCGCCGTCATGGGCAGGAAAAACGTCGCGCTCATGCGCGCGCACGGCAGCGTCGCCTGCGGGCCGACGCTACAGACGGCGGTGTTCCGCGCCGTGTACACCGAGGTCAATGCCCGCATCCAGCACTGGACCACGGCGCTCAAGGGCGGTGCGCCGATCGCCGCGCTCGACCTCGAGGAAGGCCGGCTTTCCGACGCCGTCAACCAGACCGCGGGCATGCGCGCCTGGGATCTGTGGCGCCGCCAGGTCCGCAGCGAGGTCAAGTGGTAAGGCTTATCGAGGGAGGCGAACCATGTCAGCAGCCGAATTGAAGCAGCGTGTCGGCGCCACGGCCGAACTGAAGCAGCAGCTGGTCGACTGCATCCGCATGCTGGAGCGGTCCGACATCATCGACTACAACGGCCATTGCAGCGTCCGCGTCGACGACAACCGCGTCTTCATCAACATCGGGTCGTGCCAGCGCAGCCGGCTCACGGTGGATGACATCTGCACGATCGACCTCGAAGCAAATCAGATCGAAGGCAAGGGCAATGCGCCGCTCGAGCGTCATCTGCATTGCGGCATCTACCGGGTGCGGTCGGACGTCAAGGCGATCGTGCACGCGCATCCGAAGTGGTCGACCTTCCTCACCATGGTCGGCGAGAGCTACCAGCCGGTGTATGCGCAGGGGTCCCTGGTCTATCCGGTGCCGCTCCTCGATTCGCCGAACTCGATCAACAACCGGGTGATGGCGGACCGGCTGGCCGCGACGCTCGGGGACCGGCCGGCGGCGCTGATGAAGTCGCACGGCGCGGTGACGGTCGGCAAGGACATCGTCGAGGCGTTCGTGCTCGCGAACTACATGGAGGAGAACGCCTACCGCCAGTACATGGCGCTGCAGATCGGTAAGCCTTACTCGTTCAACGAAGAGGAGCGGGCGCTATGCCGCGAGAAGCTCTGGAACGCGAACCTCTTCAAGCGCACCTGGGACCATTTCCGGGCGAAGCTCGGGTGAGTCCCAGGCGCATCAAAACGTTCTGCTCCGCATTGTTCCCGATGCCGGATCAGCGACGCGGAATCGCACGGCCGGATTGAAATCAGCATCTTTTCAATCGGGCCGATCCTCCAGAATAGTCAGGCCATAAGGATCGTTACCGACGCCTGTAACCGTGGCGACGACGGCCCGCGCACGAAGGTCGATCACCCATACCGTTCCGCTCGGCGGAGCGGTGGGATCCAACCGAGGCCCGCCGGAGACTACCGCGTAGCGACCGTCCGAAGTGACGGCCGTGCCCTTGGGGCGGCCCGGGCGCACGAGACCATCGGCGTCCGCCGGCCGAGTGACCGGTATGCGCGCCACTTCCGCTCGCGGATCGTGCGCAAGCGCCAGGCGCAGATCGACGATCGAGACATTGTTCGTCCGATAGTTCGCCACGATGATTTGCCGTCCGTCGGGCGTCCACGCAACGGTAAAGGGGCGCGCCTGGCCATTGGGATCGTCCGTCCCGACGCGCACGCGGGCGGCTTCCGCGCCGGGCGCTGCGGTACGCGCGCGATCCACGTCGATGATGGAGATCGTATTCCCCTCGAAGTCCGCCTGCCCGCTCTCCCGCGCGGTGACGGCGATGAACTTACCGTTTGGGCTCGCTTTGATGCCGAAGGGGCCGGTCTGAACGGGAATGCGGGGCGCGATTTCGACGACCGGCGCGCCCATCAGCGCCTGGTGGAGGTCCATCACGGACACGTCGTCTGTGCCCGCGTTACCCGAGAAGAGATAGGTCTTGCCGTCACTGCCATGGCCCAAGGCCAGGAACTCCGGATTCGGCCAGCAGCCGAATAGCGGGTCAGGGGTCGCAAACGGAACAGTCGGGGGCGGAGTCGGGGAGACAAAGGGAACCGGAAAATCAGGGCAGGCGTGTCCCGGATGGCCGAGCGCCATCTCGATCTGTGCGCGGCGGCCGCCGGTCTTCCGGTCGATGATGCTGATGCGATTCGACCCGTCCTCGGTCAGCCAGTTTTCCGAGTGGCTCACGAGGAGCAGGTCCGGAAGGACCACGAGCCCGACGGCGCCGAAGTATCCGCTGTCGTAGTTTCGCTCGACCGCGCGATCGGTATTGTCGAATTCCGGCCTGAGCATCCTGCCGACGTCCATGACCGAGATGCTGCCGCGGCCTCCATGCTGGAGGAACTCGGCATTGTTCACCGGCCCGTGATGATTGACCACGTACGCCGTCCGATGATCCTCGCTGAGCACGATGTTGGCGGGATCGCCGACCGGCGTGCCGTCCAGACGGTCCGGGTGAACCTTGGCCCGGCTCACGATGGCGTTCGGCGTGTTGTTGTTCCTTGGTTTCAGCGCCGCATTGAAGTCGATGGTGTAGATCCGCGGGTCTCTGCGCCCGGTGGCAAGGATGAATGACTCGTCTGCGAGCGCCACGTCCGCGACGGCGAGTAGCAACAGCAAAAAGGCAAGCCAAGATGCAGGAACGATGCTTTTCATCACAAGTCCTCCTTTTGTTGATCACGTACGCTTAGTTATACGTCTCCTTTGTTCAGCGGGAAAGATGCGATGGACTGGAATTCTCGCCGACGCCGGCGGACTCTGCTTCGAGCGCCGGACGGCGGCTTGCACATTACGCCGGATGGCGGAACATGGCAACACCGTAAACAAAAAAAGGGACAGACCCTGCGGTCTGTCCCCGTCGTTAGATGCCCGCCGCCCGCGCTACTGGCGAAAGGAGGAGGAGGCGCCAGGTCGCGCGAACGGCGAAGCAAACGGTCAGTGCGCCGAGCGTGGCCTCGTCGGTGCGTCAAACAGCCTGGCCAAAGCGCCCTTCGCTCGCGACAGGACTTCGATGACCCCATCGAGCGCGAGATCCCAGCGTTCCGCGTGCTCGACATACGCGAGGTAGCGGTGGCGCACGGTGTCCGGCAGCGACTGGTAGGCCGCCTGCCAGAACGGTGTACGCAAAGTGTTACGCATGACTGATTTCCTTTCTGCTGTCCGGGACCGATACGGCACGCCTGGCAAACCGGACCAGTGCGTCGACACCGGCGCGGATCAAACGCGCGATTTCCCGCGCCTGTGCCAAATGTGCGGCACGCTCAAGCGCGTACAATTCATCTACACTCAATTCGGTTCTGGACTTCATGTTCGCTCCTATCACGCACTAGAAGATAGTCCCGGGAAAGCGCAAGAACAAACGATGAATTCTCATCCGTCGCATAAGAAAAACTCATCCCATCCATGACCGATTGCCCGAAATGATTTACCGCCTGCCCCCGCTGAATGCGCTGCGGGTATTCGAGGCTGCCGCGCGCCACCTCTCTTTCAAGGAGGCGGCGAACGAGCTGTCGATCACCCAGGCAGCCGTCAGCCACCAGATCAAGAGCCTCGAGGAGTATCTCGGCGTCGAGCTGTTCCGCCGCGCGGGACGCGGCGTGCAGCTCACGGAAGCGACGCGCGCCTGCCTGCCGAAACTGCGCGAGGGCTTCGAGTCGCTCGCCGCCGCGGTGGAGACGATCCGCGAGCGCGCCCAAGAGACCGAGCTGCTGATCACTGCGCCGCCGGTGTTCACCGCGCGCTGGCTGATGCCGCGCTTGGCCGATTTCGCGAAGCGCGAGCCGCGCGTCGAATTGCGCGTCTTCGGCTCGAGCAAAATGGTCGACGCCGGCGCCCTCGACTCCGCTGCTCTGGTCGGAAATCTCGACTTGCGGGACGACATGTCCGGTGTCGAGATCCATCTGGGCGGCGGAACCTATCCCGGCTATCGCGCCGATCACCTGTTCGACGTCGCGACCGTCGCGGTGGCGAGCCCCGAGCTGGTACGCGGCGATCCGCCGCTCGAGCAGCCGGCTGACCTGGCGCGCCACATGCTCCTGCACGACGACGCCATGGACCTCGTGGCCCACGGCAACGCCTGGCAGAAATGGCTCGAGGCCGCGGGCGTCGCCGACCGCGTGGACGGCAGCCACGGACCGCATTTTTCCTCGAACATCCTGTCGCTCGAGGCGGCGTCCCAGAAACTGGGCGTTGCACTCGCCCTGAGACCTCTGGTCGACGACGACATCAAGTCGGGAAGGTTGTGCGCGCCGTTCAAGGTGGAACTGAAACCGCAGTCGGCGTATTACCTCGTGTGTCCGGAGGTCATTGCCGAGCGCCCGGCCGTCGCTGCGTTTCGCAAATGGCTGCTGGAGCAGGCAGTCAGGGCGTAAGCGGATACCCTGACTCAGCCCGTGACTTGGACTTTCGCACGTGCGGTGAGGTATTCATGGGCGGCGTTTCTTGCCGCGTGCGCTGTATTTCCCGCGCATGCCCAGCCCGCAAAGGCGGGAAACGAGAAGCTGTACCTGTATCGCGGCGCTGACCGCGATCGGCGCCTTCTGGAAAACGCCCGGAGTGAGGGCGTCGTCGTCATCTACACCTCGCTCGCCCCGAGCGAGTCGGTTCCGCTGACCCAGGCGTTCGAGAAGAAGCACGGTATCAAGGTCGAGCTGTGGCGCGCGGCGAGCGAAAAGGTCACGCAGCGCACAATCACCGAAGTGCGGGCCCGGCGCTTCAGCGTCGATGCCGTCGAGACTATCGGGACGGACCTCGAAAGAATGACCCGCGAGAAAATCTTCGCGGAATTCCACAGCCCCCATCTCGCCGACCTGACTCCGGCTGCGATCCCGTCTCATCGCGCGTGGTTTCCGGACCGCCTGTCCTATCTCGGGGTGGCCTACAACACGAAGCTCGTGCACCGGGAGGACTTGCCGACGACCTACGAGGGCTTCCTCGATCCGAAATGGAAAGGGCGGCTCGGCATCGAAGCGAGCGACATCGTCTGGCTCGCGGGAATCGTGAAATTCTGGGGCCAGGATCGCGGCATGAAATTCTTCAACGGGCTCGCCGCCATGAAGCCCGACGTGCGCACGGGGCACACGCTGCTCACGCAACTGGTGGCGGCGGGGGAAGTGCCGGTCGGGCTCACCATCTATAGCAGCGGCGTCGTGCCGCACAAGCGCACGGGCGCGCCCATCGATTGGGTGCCGATCGAGCCGGTCATCGGCCAGCCGCTGGGCATCGGGCTCACGAAGGACGCGCCCCATCCGCACGCGGCGCTGCTGTTTGCCGACTTCGTCCTCTCGCCGGAAGGCCAGGAGCTCTTCAATTCGCTCGGCCGTCCGCCAGCGAGCCTGAAGGTCAAGACCGGGCTCGGCGACTTCGCCTCGAGCATGATGGATCCGGCTGTGGAGCTCGACGAAAATCCGAAGTGGGAGAAAATCTGGAGCACCCTGTTCCTGGGTAAGTGAAGTCCTCAGTCCGGCTTCACGCCGAGCACGCGGATCAATTCCGACAGCTCGGCCTGGTTTGCAAGTCGCTGCTCCTAGATCGTCCGCTCGACCATCGCTTTAAGCTCCGGGGTCACCTCGGGCTCGATGCCGAACCACGCCTTCCACGCCGGCCGGCCCTGATTCAGCAGCATGCCCAGGCCGTTGACGGTGCGGTTGCCGCGCTTGCGGGCCGCGGCGAGAAACGGCGTCTCGAGCGGGATGTAAATGATGTCGGCGGCGAGCGCGGTCTTCGGCAGCTTGTCCAGACTGATGTCGAGCAGGGGCTGGCCGACCATGCCGCAGCTGGTGGTGTTGACGACCATCGCTGCGCCTTCCAGAGCGTCGTGGCGTTGTTCCCAGGGCAGGGCCTTGATCGGTCCACCGAACTCGTCGGCAATTCCTTTTGCGCGCGCGAACGTGCGGTTGAGGAGTCGAATCTCCTTCGCACCCTCCTGCGCGAGGCCGTAGCACACGGCGCGCGAGCCGCCGCCGGCGCCGATCACCGCGATGGGTCCGGCCTCCGCCCGCCAGCCCGGCTGCTCCTGCCGTACGTTCTGGACGAAGCCGTAGCAATCGTTGTTGGTGCCTGCGAGTGCCCCGTCGGGCCTCACGACCACGCAGCTGATCGCACCGATGCTTCTCGCCAGCGCGTCGACCTCGTCGACGATCGTCATCGCCTGTTGCTTGTGCGGTATCGTCAGGTTGCAGCCCGCGAATCCCAGCGCGTGGAGCGCGCGCAGGGCCGCGGCGAGGCTCTCGGGCCGGATCGCAAGCGGCACGTAGGTCCCGGCCAGATCGTGCTGTTTGAACCAGTAGTTGTGCAGCATCGGCGAGCGCGAATGCATGACCGGCCAGCCCATGACGCCGGCGAGGAGGAAGCGATCGGGGTGTGCCATCGGCGCATTTTCTCATGCATCTGATACGCTCACGCGATGTTCGGACCAGCCAGGAAAAACCCTGAGCGCCTCCAAGCCATCGAGAGCGTGACGGAGTGGACGCGTGCGCGCTTCGGCCTTCCGAAAGAGGCGGCGATCTCCGTTGCGGAGGTCGCCTGTACGCTCCCCGGCTGTCCGCCGCTGGAGACCGTGGTGGCGTTCTGGATTGCGGAACAGCGCTACCAATTCAAGCTGTTCAAGCCGGTGGCGGAGGTGGTCGTCGAGGATCTTCCCTACGCCTGGCTGAAGGACGCGCTCGCGGTGCAGGAGGGGGCCGGCTGGGATTGCTGCTGAAAGCTCCTCCGCCGTTGACAGCCGAGCGGATGTAGAGGGATCATCGGCAACGACCCGCTGCGCCGCAAGGACCGAGGGAGTCTTGCGGTCCATATAGGAGAACGCATCATGACTGTCAAGGAAAGGACAAAACCCCAGGTAGCGACCATGAATGCGGTGCACGACCTGCCCGTTCTGGTAGCCCGGGACAAAGGCTTCTTCAAGGACGAGGGCCTGGACCTCGAGTTCGTGACCACGCCGGGCATGGCGCAGGCCACGACTTCCCACTTCGTCAAATTCGATTCCGTCTTCGACCGCCCGCTCGACTCGGTCTACAACGAAGGTGGCATCG
>WNFC01007108.1_pt1 | contig 12320 bp, 13 predicted proteins | sample 5400541 | NCBI WGS metagenome assembly WNFC01 (sample SAMN13153342, study PRJNA577476) | soil metagenome | isolation source: 120 cm saprolite under Douglas fir tree site 2 hole 2 replicate 1 | place: USA:California | collected 2015-04-18 | reverse complement strand
CATTGAGCTTTCGGTAATACTTGCATTGCTGGGCCGCCAGGGGTCTATCTCGGACAACGTGCTCGCTGCCTTTCGGTACCTACGCGACGTATTTCCCGGTCGGCGGGTACTCGACCCTGCTAACGGGAACAACATCATTTCTGATGATCTTTCGGCTGCCGAGCGGGCCCGGGTGAAGAACGCTGCGGAACGGGCGCTCGCGGCGACCAATTGGAACCAGATCGTCAAATGATTACCTGGTCGCTATCCCAGCTCCTGGCGGGCTTGCACGATGACATCGAACAACGGTTGTCGATCGCCCGCAGGACCCTCGGGCACCCCGGCACGAAAGGCGACGCCAGCGAGGGCGTTTGGATAGAGCTGCTCGACCAATATTTACCCTTTCGCTACCGGGTCGCCAAAGCCCACGTCGTGGATAGCGAAGGAAATTTCAGCGATCAGATTGACGCCGTCGTGTTCGATCGACAGTACTCGCCAATCATCTTCCAGTTTGACAAACAGACCGTTGTTCCAGCGGAGAGCGTCTACGCCGTTTTCGAGGCGAAGCAGACGATCAACGCTGAGTTGGTCGCATACGCCCAACAGAAAGTCGCCAGCGTGCGCCATCTCAACCGAACCAGTCTCCCGATTCCGTATGCCGGAGGAACGTACCCTCCCAAGCAGCTGTCCCCAATCCTCGGCGGGCTACTCACGCTCGAGAGCGACTGGAGCCCGCCGCTCGGTCAACCATTGTCTGATGCTCTGAGCAAAGCCGATCCCATGGGTCGCCTAGATATTGGTTGCGTGGCCGCTCATGGTCTGTTTGCCCGTGACGGCGATAGTCAGTACACGCAAACTGTCGGTGGCAAGCCTGCGACTGCCTTCCTTTTGGAGCTGATCGCGCGACTTCAGGAAAGCGCGACCGTTCCAATGATCGACGTTCGCGCCTACGCCCGGTGGCTTGCGAAGTGACGCCGACGCCAAGCTCACCCGACACCCCCATTCAACTCGAACGTCAGTTGCTTGCTCGTCCAGCACAGCGACAAGCGAATGGGTAGATCTGGATGTGAGAAGACAAGCGATACCTGCGCCGTACCAGCAGGCTGTGGAATTCCCATTGCATTGAGCCCGTCGCGACGGCGCGGCGCGACCAGGAAAACTCTCGCGAGTGGCCCGACGGTTGGATCGAGGAAGCAAGTTCCCAGTCCTCGCCGCCCCTTCCGGTTACTCCACTTTCTTGTCGGGAGCGACGCCGGAGAATGCGGAACCCTGAGCAGGCGCTCGGCGACAATTACTTCTCCCGACCGTGTTGCCTCACGGAAGAATGTTACCAGTTCATTTGAGTGAATTTCATGGTCGTAGTTCGTGATCGAGGGCTCATCGTTGGTGATCTCCTCGTTCCGTGGGGGCGGTGTTTGGATGGGGGTCCGGGGGAAGGACCGGTGCGCCGGGATAAACCGGCGAGGAGTAGCGAATGAAAGAGTCGTACATCGAAGGGCTAGCAACCCACGATGACCCCGAGTCATGCACGGTCCCCCGCGAGGGTGGCTGGCGAAGCATTGACAGGGGCACGCATAGGCAGGGTATTGAGCCGCGAAATCACCCAGTTCAGGACGCTGACGGTGTCAGTCTAACTGGAAAGCTCCACGTCTCCGCGCGCCAGGCGAGCACGGAAACGGTCCTGCGCGGTCTGAGACCCCTCGCATGTGCGGAAACTCCTCGCGCGAGAACCGGGAGATCCACTGACCGCCCGCGGGTGGCACCGCGAGCCGCAGAGGGAAGGCCAGAGGCCGTAGCCCGAAGATGAACGGTCAGAGGAAGTCGGACAGACCCGTAGTACCAACGAAGCCACCGAACAAAGCCGGAGCATCGGCAGCGGAGGTGGTGGAGGGAAGGGATCTGGCCAAGGGGAACACGGACCAACAAAACGCGTCCCGGACACAGTGCCGGACAAGCGCGCCAAGTGCGTTGGATCGTGTACGTCAAGCAGCGAGGAAGGACAGGAAGGCGAGGTTCACCGCGCTTCTCCACCACATCACTGTCGAGCGCCTCCGGGAGGCGTTCTACGCCTTGAAGAAGAAGGCAGCGCCCGGCGTCGACGGCGTGACGTGGGAGCAGTACGAGGACGGGCTCGAGGAGAAAATCCTCAAGCTGCACCAACAACTGCACCAAGGAGCGTACCGGGCGAAGCCCTCACGTAGAACGTACATCCCGAAGACGGACGGGCGGCAAAGACCGCTCGGTATTGCGTCGCTGGAAGACAAGCTTGTCCAGCGAGCCGTTGTCGAGGTGCTCAACGCCATCTACGAAGTGGACTTCCTCGGCTTCTCGTACGGGTTTCGCGTTGGGCGGAGCCAGCACGACGCACTGGATGCGCTCGCAGCAGGCATCCAGAAGAAGAAGGTGAACTGGGTGTTCGACGCGGACATCCGTGGTTTCTTCGAGGCCATCGACCACGGGTGGCTGATGAAGTTCGTCGAGCACCGGATCGCGGACAAGCGGGTGCTGCGCCTCATCCAGAAATGGCTGAGCGCAGGAGTGATGGAGGAGGGTCGCTGGGCGGAGAGCAGCGAGGGAACGCCACAAGGCGCGACGGCTTCGCCGCTCCTTGCGAACGTCTACTTGCACTACGTCTTCGACCTCTGGATACAGCAGTGGAGGAACAAGCATGCACGTGGCGAAGTGATCGTCACGAAGTATGCCGACGACTTCATCGTTGGATTCCAGCTCCGCTCGGATGCCAAACGGTTCCAGGAGGAATTACGCGAGCGCCTGCGTAAGTTCTCCTTGGAATTGCATCCCGACAAGACGCGCCTCATTGAGTTTGGCCGATATGCGGCTGAGCGACGCGAGGAGCGGCGAGAAGGGAGACCAGAGACGTTCAACTTCTTGGGGTTCACGCACATCTGCGCGAAGTCCCCAAGCGGGAAGTTCGTGCTGGCACGGCGTACGACGCGGACGCGGATGCGAGCGAAGCTCCAAGAGCTGAAGCCGGAGATCCGGCGACGCTGGCATCGGCCCATCCCAGAACAAGGGGCGTACATCGCAAGCGTGGTGCGTGGATATTTCGCGTACCACGCAGTGCCCACCAACGTGGGGCCACTCAGGTCATTCCGGACGGCGGTCGAAAAGCTGTGGCTGAAATCGCTGCGGCGGCGCGGCCAACGACACCGGATGACCTGGGCGCGCATGAACGCACTTACCCGGCGCTGGGTCCCCACGGCCAGTGTCCAGCATCCCTGGCCAGACGAACGGTTCGACGTCAAAACCCGAGGCAAGAGCCGAGTGCGGTAATCCCGCTCGCTCGGATCTGTGCGGGGGGCGGTCCGCAAGGACCGTCCCTACCGCGACAGAAATTCTGGGTGCCTGTGAAGGAGTACGTTCTCAGGTGCTCCTGAAATGTTAGGGGCGGACCTTGCCGGCTGGCGCTGGCTCGCGTGATAAGTGCTAGGGATGGCCGCGAACGCGGGCGCTAGGCCCAATGTGATCGTCGTTGGCGCAGGCCCGGCTGGGCTCGCTGCGGCGCTCGAGCTCAAGCGGCTCGATGTGCGGCCGATCGTTCTGGAGCGAGCGAGCGCTCCGGGTGGGCGTTCTGGATTCGATACGATCCGCCTCGGTGAATCCATATGGCGCTTCGATCGCGGAGCCGAATTCGTTGCGTCGTTCTACCGTCGGACGCGCCTGCTCCTCCGCGAGCTTGGAATCCGTACGTTAGTACGCTTGTCACTCGATGGAGATGTCGCGGTTGATGGTCGGCTGTATCGATTTCCGATGACACCGGCCGCGCTCGTACAAACGCCGCTCGTGTCCCTCCGTTCCAAGTGGCGTCTACTCCTGCTGGCCTTGCGCATGATGAGGTGGCGAGGCCGTCTCACATGGAGCGCGCTCGAGCGCGCCGCACCGCTCGACGATTGCTCAGCCACCGAGTTCTTTCGCGAAAGGATAGGAGACGACTACGTCGATGTCATGCTCCGCGGCACGTTGGACAGCCTCACGCTGTCACCGGCGGCAGAGACCTCGAGAGTCATCGCACTCAGCCAAATGCGAGAGGCGCCTTTATCGAGGCTGTTGTGCCCGATCGGCGGTATGGGCATCATTTGGGAGGCTGCAGCGGAAGGTCTGGAGGTGCACTTCAACGAGGATGTCGTGCGCGTGGCGTTTGAGGGTAAGCGCGTACGTGTTGAGCTGGCGAGCGGCAATATTCTCATAGCCGATGGAGCCATCGTGGCGGTTCCGGCGCCCATCGCCGTACGCCTGGTCGGCGACGAAATTCCCGAGCGTAGCCTTGCGCTCGGCGCGCGGTACTCGCCCGCGTTGAAGCTCCACCTCGCGCTCGAGCGGCCGCTCCCCGGTGTTCGCCCGGCTTGCCCCGCCGGTAGGGGCGAACTCGCCCTTGCGGGGATAGCGGTAGTTGACGCAAAGGGCACTGGGCAGATCGACGCAGGACGCGGCGCCGTTGCCATTGTTGCGTCGGCCCAGCTCGGCGAGCAACTGCTCGGGGCATCAGACGAAGTCGTAGCGCAACGACTCGTGGCCGAGGCTGAAAAGTTGCTCGGTCGCCAATTGGATGGGGTCGTCGCGCGCTCTGTGGTGCGTCTCTCGGAGGGAGTCCCGCGGTTCGGTGTTGGCTGGTTACGCCAGCTCGCGACGATGAACGCTCAATTAGGACCAGCTTCGATCGCGCTCGCGGGCGACTACTTGGCAAGCCCAAGTATTGAAGGAGCGATTCAATCCGCGCAGTTTGCTGCTTCCCATGTGGCAGCGTTTTGCACCAGGGGCACCTAATCTTAATCTAAGCTCTAAACCGGGCTCTCCTTTGCACTTGCAGCGGACGCGTATTTCCCTCATTTGAAAGTGCGGGTACGTTTCCGTTTTGATAAACAGCCAGGCGAGGGCATCCAAGTTCGAACTGTGCCGCGCTGCAGGTGTTTTCGGTCCGAAGGTATCAGGCATGAGGAAGTTCCCAGGGTTCGCGGTTTCCGTCATGATCCTACAGCTCTGGTCCGCCCAGTCCCGGGCCGATGACACGAGCATCGTCCGGCAGTTTGAACGAGGGTTCCATTTGATCCTCATGCCGTCAGTCCTCTTCCCTACCGGAGGAGGAAAGACGGGATTCGGCCTGGGGCTCGAGGCCCGTTACGGGATTGACCTTGGCTCGGTCATTGTCGCTCCGGGCGCGATGTTCACGAGCTACTTCGGCGACAGAAATGTTTACCTGGGCGCCGGAATCGTCCGCCTGACCTTTCCCGTGGGGCGCTTCGGCCCGTACGTGGAGGGAGGTTTGGGCGTCGGCACCGTCTCCAACCCGAGCCAGACTGGGGCGCTGCTCATGGCAGGCGCCGGTTTCATGGTGTACCTCGGCGATCGGTTCGGGTTGGGCCTCAGCGGGGACTACGAGAAGATAACCGGCACCGATTTTGGCGCGGTCATCCTAGGCCCAAGTATTCTGTTGGCCTTCTAGAGGGCGCGTTCCAAGTACCGAAAGCACACGACGCTTGTCGACTGTTTCTACAGGAACGAGGTTCCGATTGTGCCCCGCCGCCGCGGATTTCAACGTTCCGCGGCGGAACGGGACGGAACAGGGCGGGAGTCGAACTCAACAAATTCGGAGGCGTAGCGGGTAACTGCCGGTCTCCATTGCGAAGGCCATGTTCGAGGCAGACCGTAGCGCTCGGCCGCTACTTCGTCAGCGCTTTCGCGGCATTCGCCTGGCGCGTCGCACGGCGTTCGCGCGCGGCCAATATCAGCGTCTTAATGATGAAGATTGGCTTAGGCGGGACCCATCCGAGCTGCTGCGCCATGCCGAGGTCATCGCGGACGGCGTCGTGCTCGGCGACCGCGCCATTGATGATCGTGAACCAGTGCGTCTGGAAGACTGCGAAGGTCTTTCCCGTCGGAGGAAAGGCATCCGTGACATCTCCTTCCGGCGTGTTGTGGACGACGAAGGGGCCGATCTGGCGTGCACTGAACGTGACGCGGAGCACGACCCGGTCACCGTTGTTCAGCGCCTCGTGGATCTCGAACTTCATGTCCGCAAAGGCCCGGTGAAGCCACCGGATCGTCGCAATCAATCCGGCGGGGCCGCGCTGACGAGCTTCCATGGGCTCGTCGGCGGAACGGTGGTTCCAGTAATCCGGAGTTACGTTCTTCTTGACGGCGTTCTCGTCGCCAATGGCAACGATGCTCAGATGCTCCCGAGCCACACGCTCCGCTTCGCTGATGCTCTCACCGGTTGGGGTCGCAGCGGATTGGCTCTTCATCGAGCTCAGTTCATCCGACAATCGTGGGGTGAGTCAACAGGTGTAGATCCAATGGTGACGCGCGGAGCGCGAGAGGCTTCGCCATCTGGCTGGTGTTGAAGGCCTGAGAGTCTTGTCGACGGTCGGCTCTCCCGGCCTCGCCAGCGAGAACTGGCCGGTCCACTAAAATCGATCGCGTCGTCCGGCGTTTTCCAACGCAGCTGCCTGACGTAAGCGACCATCGGGTTTCTTATCCGATGGTCGGGGTCCGAAAACTGCTTCAAAATCGTGTCCAAAATAGGGGAGAATCGAGTCAATTCCGGTCGACTCGCGTGGACCGATTCTGCCCTCAAGCCATCGATAGCTGCCACGGTGGTTCGACGCGTTCAAGTCGCCCACTGTCGCCGCAAATCTCATTCAACGCTACAGACTGTTTGCCAGCTAAGCTACACTCCCCCGCCGAATCAGGAGGTTCGCATGGCGCACTACCTCTCGCGTCGAGACGTTCTTCAGATCAGTACCGCGCTTGGCGGACTTACGCTTACGACATCGCGTTCGACCGAAGCAGCGATCGATCTGGCACAGGAAGCCCAAAAGCAAATCTCTTGCCCAACGCCCACGGCTGTCCTGGGCCCCTTTTATAAGAAGTTGGCTCCGAAGAGACATGTTTTGCGCGCGACCAGCGATCCGGGGCTACGTCTTTCGGTGAACGGGCGGATCTTCGGCGCGCGTGGCGAAGCCCTGGACGGCGCCACCATTGAAGTTTGGCATGCGGATCACTTTGGACGCTACGACCTCGACGGTTACCGGTTCCGGGGCACGCTTATCGCGGCAGCGGATGGCAAGTATGGGTTTGAATCAATTGTGCCAGGCCATTACCCGGATCGCGTCGCCCAGCACGTGCATTACCTCGTGAACGCACGCGGCCACAAGCCACTGGTCACGCAGCTTTACTTCGCAACAGACCAGGTGTTCGAGGGAAATCCGGGCAAGAACTTTCGTCGGGACCCTCTCGTTCCGAGTGTAGACGTGGTCCGTCCCGTGGTGTTGACCGGCGATCCCAACAAAGTGTGGGCGGCAGTGGTGTTTGATTTGTGCCTGGAGCCTCTCTGATCTGGATGCTTGCCATAGCGCTGCTCCTGGTCGCTTCCGGTCCGCTGGGTACGCATTCACTGCACGAAGAGCAGGTAATCCGATCCGAGAAGCTTAATTTCGTGCTCATTTCCGATGACGGGCGGTATATCGCGGCGTTGGGTCCTGGAGGATTCAAGCTCTGGGAGAGGGACCCTGTTCATTTGATCGGCGCCTTTAGGGATCCGGCCGGTCGGGCGAACGCCGGGTGGTTTACATCATGGGCGTTTTCTCCAGACGGAAAGACTCTGGCCGTCAGCGACGTGGAAGGAACGGTTGGCCTGTACGACGCCCAGAGAGGAGATCTCGCTCGGAGATTGACGGTGAGCGAGTCGAGTGTGTCTTCACTTGCCTTTTCTCCAGATGGCCGATTGCTCGGTACAACATCCGCCGACCATTTGGTCCGCGTTTGGGACGTCGTCGCTGGTCGCCCGCTGTGGGTCTCTCCAGGCGCGCAGATAGGCTTCATGAGAGACGTCGCTTTCTCGCCGGACGGTGGCAAAATCGCGGCGGTTGCCGATGACGCGAATGTCTACGTATGGGATGTATCCAACGGCAATCTGAGCAATACCTTCGAGGATACTTTGATGGCCAGCTTTGGTCTCGCCTTCACGAAAGATGGAAAGCACCTCATGGTGGGCGGAGCAAGTTCGGAAATCTTCCTTCTCAATCTGCCGACGGGTACACTCGAGCGAACCTTTGGCCGCGAACGGAATGTTGTTGCGTCGCTGAAGCTGTCTCCTCGGGGAGGCATGGTCGTCTCTCGGTACCGCAATCCCATCGATACCGCGAAAGCCGCACCCATCATTGTGTGGGACATTGCTTCCGGCAAAGCCAAGCTCAAGCTCGAAATTCCTAACACTCACTTCGGCGCGGTGTCCTGGAACGAAAGCGGTATGGTTGTCACGAGCTGGTACGACGGCGGCCTGCATGTTTGGACTGTTCCGCGGCTTTCCGACGGCGGGCAGCCGCGGTGAGCATCCATCTGTGCGCGGTCTCTTGGTTAATCCCCTCATGACGTGCACGCTGGGCTATGACGAGGCGCTGGAGCCGGCGCTTCGGGACAACGGGGTCATCGTATGAAGCGCGTCTACGTTCAGGAGGTCGCGGTGCGCGACGGCTTTCAGATCGAGCCTCGCTTCGTGCCCACGGCAGAGAAGATCGCCCTCGTCGACGCGCTCTCGTGCACGGGCCTGGCCAAGATCGAAGTCACCTCCTTTGTCTCGGCCAAATCGGTGCCGAACCTCCGCGATGCCGAGGAGGTAATGCGGGGCATCACCCGGCGGCCGGGCGTCCTCTACACGGCGCTGGTGCCCAACCTGCGCGGCGCGGAACGGGCGGTCGCCGCGGGAGTCGACGAGCTGAACCTCGTCATGTCCGCCAGCGAGTCGCACAACCGGGCCAACCTGAACCGCAGCACCGCGCAGTCGCTTGAGGGTTTCGCGGCGATCCTCAAGGGGGTGGGTGGCGCGCAGGCTGGCGTGAACGGCAGCATCAGCTGCTCCTTCGGCTGCCCCTTCGAGGGCGACGTCCCCGAGGAGCGGGTGCTCGGCTTCGCCGAGGCGTATCTGGATCTGGGGGTCCGCGGCCTGACCCTCGCCGACACGACCGGAATGGCGCATCCGCGGCAGGTGGCGCTCCTCACCGAAAAGGTGAAGCGACGATTCCCGCAGGCCGAATTGACGCTGCACTTCCACAACACGCGCGGGATGGGCCTGGCCAACGTGCTCGCGGCGTTGGACGCAGGGGGCGACCGCTTCGACGCCTCCCTGGGTGGCCTCGGCGGCTGCCCCTTCGCTCCGGGCGCAACCGGCAACATCTGCACCGAGGATCTGGTCCACATGTTGGCCGCGATGGGCTATGAGACCGGCGTGGATCTGGATGAGCTGCTCGCGGTAGCCAGAAGGCTCCCCGCCATCGTCGGCCACGAGGTTCCCGGCCAGGTGGCCAAGGCGGGAAAGATCACCGATCTGCACCGCCTGCCGGAGGGAATCCGATGATCGTCCCGTTCCTGGCTGCCGCAGTTCTCGCCGCCGCACCCGGCCCGCTGGAGAAGAAGAGCGTCAAGATCGCCGTGGGCGGAAAGACGCTGTTTTATTACCTGCCGCTCACGCTGGCCGAGCAGCTCGGCTACTTCAAGGACGAGGGCCTGGAGGTCCAGATCTCCGACTTCGCCGGAGGAGCCAAGGCGCTCCAGGCAATGATTGGCGGCAGCGCCGACGTGGTGTCGGGCTCGTTCGAGCACACGGTGACCATGGCCGCGCGCGGATCGCCGGTAATCGGCATCGTCCTGCAGACGCGGCTTCCGTCGATCGTGCTCGCCCTGCGCAAGGAGAAAGCCGCCTCGTACAAGTCGCCGAAGGACTTGAAGGGCATGAAGATTGGCGTCACCGCGCCCGGGTCCTCCACCAACTTTTTCGTCAGCGCCATCCTCGCCAAGGACGGTCTCAAACCCGACGACGTCTCGATCATCGGCGTCGGCGCGTCAGGGACCGCGGTCGCCGCGATCGAGAAGGGCGAGCTCGACGGCATCTCCAATCTGGATCCGGTGATCACCAGGCTGGAGCGAGACGGCGCGGTGCAGATCATCGCCGACACACGCACGGAGGAGGGCATGAAGAAGTGGTATGGCCCCGACTACGCGGCCGCCTGCATCTACGCCACGCCAGAGTTTATCGCGAAAAATCCCAACACCGCGCAGGCGATCGTCAACGCCATCGTCCGGGCCCTGCATTTTGTGAAGAGCACGTCCGCCGACAAGATTCTGCAGACGGTGCCCGCCGAGTACTACGCCGGTGACCGCGAAACGTACGTGGCGGCGCTGCAGAAGGTGAGACCGGGCTTCTCGGCCGACGGCAAGTTCACCCGTGAAGCGGCGGAGACGGTGTATCAGGTGCTGAAGCTCTTCGAGCCTTCGGTGATGCAGGCGAAGGTAGATCTGACAAGGACCTACGACAACCGCTTCGTCGAAAAGGCGCCGAGGAAGTGATCCCCGCGCTCGCCTTCGAGCAGATCACCTGCACCTTTTCCGGCGAGAGGCCCTACACCGTGCTGCAGGAGGTATCGTTCGGGGTCGCTCCGGGCGAATTCGTCGCGGTGGTGGGCCCGACGGGCTGCGGTAAGTCTACCCTGCTCAACCTGGCCGCCGGGTTGCTGCCGCCATCGGCGGGAACGGTGCGCGTGGAGGGGAAGCCGCTGCGCGGCATCAATCGCCGCGCCGGATACATGTTCCAATCCGAGTGCCTGATGCCCTGGCGTAACGCCGCAGATAACGTCGCCGCCGGGCTGCAATTCCGCGGGATCGATCGCGGCGAACGCCTGCGCCGGGCGGACGAGTGGCTATCTCGGGTGGGGCTGGACGGTTTTGCATCGCGCTATCCGCACGAGCTCTCGGGCGGCATGCGCAAGCGGGTGGCCCTCGCGCAGATGCTGATCCTCGACCCCCATCTCATCCTGATGGACGAGCCGTTCAGCGCGCTCGACGTGCAGACCCGCCAGTTGATGGAGAACGAGGTGCTCGATCTCTGGTCGCGCAACCGGAAGTCAGTGCTCTTCATCACCCATGATCTCGAGGAGGCGATCGCGCTGGCGGACCGGGTGATCGTGCTCTCGGCAGCTCCGGCCACCCGCCCGATTGGCCAGTTCGGCATCGACCTGCCCCGCCCGCGCGAGGTGCCCGAGGTGCGGCTGACGAAGCGTTTCCTCGAGATCCACCAGCAGATCTGGGAGTTGCTCAAGTCGGAGGTCCTCAAGGGCTATGCCGAGCAAAAAAAGCGCGTCTAGCGCCGGCGTCCGACTGCTGGCCTATCGACTCTTGTTGTTGATCGCGTTCTTCGCCGTCTGGCACCTGCTCACGGAGACCGGCCTGCTCCCGCGCTTCTTCTTCGGGACGCCGCTCATGGTCCTGAAAAACACCGCCCGCTGGTTCATCAGCGGGAAGATCTACCCCCACCTCGCGGTGACGCTGGTCGAGACGGTGCTGGCCTTCGCGGTGGGCACGCTGCTCGGCATGGGGGTGGGGCTTTGGCTCGCGCTCGCCCCGACCGCCGCGAGGCTGCTCGAGCCATACATCAAGGGGGCGAACGCGATGCCGCGCGTGATTTTGGCGCCCATCTTCGCCGTCTGGTTTGGTCTGGGCATCCTCTCCAAGGTCGCGCTCGGCGTGACGCTGGTCTTCTTCATCGTGTTCTTCAACGTCTTCCAGGGCGTGCGCGAGGTGAGCCCCCTGCTGCTGGCCAGTGCGCGGGTGCTGGGGGCCTCGCGCGCGCAGCTTCTGCGATACGTCTACCTGCCGTCGGCGACGGCCTGGGTCTTCTCCAGCCTGCACACTTCCGTGGGCATGGCGTTCGTGGGCGCGGTGGTGGGCGAGTACTTAGGCTCGGCGGCCGGGGTGGGTTACCTCATCCTCCAGGCTGAGGGCTCATTCGACATCAACACGGTCTTTGCCGGTATCCTCGTGCTCACTGCATTTGCATTGCTGCTCGACTTCATCGTGACGATGCTCGAGCGACGGCTGCTGCGGTGGCGGCCTGGCGCGGCGGCGGTTGAGACCTACTAGACGAGACGTGGTGACAATATCCGCGTCATTTAGTGACGCCTCTCACGTTCCTCTTCTTCGTCGGCAGCGAGTCTCGCCCACGGCACCGCCCGCAGCCGCTCAATCGGGATCGGACGGCCACTCAGCTCGCTCACGCCATAGGTTCCGTCGGCCATCTTGGCGAGCGCGCGATCGATTTCCACGAGCAGCGCGCGCTCCTGACTTGCGAGGCCGAGGAGCTCGTCCTCCTCCGTAGCGCGGGTGGCCGCCTCCATTGGATCAGCGGCCGCGTCTCCCGAGTGCGTCCCCACGGAGAGATTCTCTTCGTGCGCACGCACCAGTTCCTCGCGTTTGGACTCGAGCGCAGCTCGAAGCGCGTCGCGATCCGCGCGGCTCAATTCGTTGTTCCGCCGATTCACTGTGAGCCTTTCGGA
>WNFC01013294.1_pt1 | contig 12321 bp, 15 predicted proteins | sample 5400541 | NCBI WGS metagenome assembly WNFC01 (sample SAMN13153342, study PRJNA577476) | soil metagenome | isolation source: 120 cm saprolite under Douglas fir tree site 2 hole 2 replicate 1 | place: USA:California | collected 2015-04-18 | reverse complement strand
TTTTGGTGGCATCGTATCTTTGGTATAACGCGGCAACAAGTCGTCGCGCATGGCGAGTTGATCAACTGCCCATGCAACTTCGGTCGCGTCCTTTTTCACATCGTCTTCAAGAATGCGCTCGTACGTGTCGAGGTTTGTATGCCAGGTATTTGTGCCATATTCGATTGGATCCTGGCCCATGCCGATGCCGGGCAAGCCGGCCTGGCTGAAGGAGCTATTGTCAGAACCACCCAAAGCCCGGCTGCGCGAAGGGTTCGCTCCTACAATGCCATCGTCTTTAAAAGGAGCGAGAATGTCGCGCATGATGTTGGCCGCTTCAGGCGGCCCGAAGACTGAGGCGCCGCGCACGCGTCCCGTACCCGAATCGATATTGAAGTAACCGCCAAACTTTTCGTAGCCTGGTCTTGGATTTTCAAAGGAACCGAAATGCTCTTTGACGTAAGCGATCGATCCCAGTAGACCTTCCTCCTCACCGCTCCACAACGCTACGCGAATCGTACGACGTGGCCTGACGCCGAGAGCCTTCAAAATGCGCGCGGCCTCCATCATGATTGCGCAGCCAATCGCGTTGTCGGTTGCACCAGTTGCCGCATGCCATGAATCGAGGTGACCACCAAGCATGATCACTTCGTCGGCCTTATCGCTACCAGGAATCTCGGCAATGGTGTTGTAGGAAGTTGCGCCTTCGGGGTAGACGCTATTGACTATATTGAATTCCAGCACGACTTCGGTGCCGTCAGCCAGGATTCGCGCGATGCGGCCGTAGTCTTCATTGCTCATCACAACGGTAGGCAAAGCTTTATCAACATCAAACGTGCGGTTGTTGAAGGCGCGAATCTGACGAAACTCACGCCCCGCATCGTTCACTCGAACAAAAGCGCCGTTGTCTTTCAGAAACGTGTCGATCTGTTCGTCAATCTGTCTGTTAGTCAGTGGTCTCGGAGCATTTCGCCCCCGGTGTCGGCGTTGGAGATGGCTGGGGGAAAGGTCGTGGATTTGGACCGAAGCGCTGTTGTGCCTGCTCGTCGGTCAGTCGTTTTGCCGGTGGATTGAGGCTTATTGGAACGATGGTATGTCTGCCTGCCAACACAATTCTCCCGCGCACCTTTGTTTTTTCCTTCGCGAAAAAAGCGGTCAACTGATCCTGCGACGGTCTCTCCGGTAAGAATAGTTGATAGGCTTTCGCCTGCACTGGACCTTTGGTGCCTGGCGTCCACGACAGCACTTCGCAAACGAGTGGATCTTTGACAGGAGAGATGACGTGCGCCGTCAGTCGCTCATTGAGCCAGCCAGGGTGTCCGAAATCCCACGGCTCGAGATGCGCATTTTCCAACCCCCAGGATCGCATTTGCTTGATAGCCCACTCCGCCGCGTTCTTATGATTTGGTGAGCCCGTCAAGCGAGGTCCGTAAACGTCCGCAAGCATATGGACCGTTCTCATGATCTGCGAATGCTCACCTTCCTCTTTGCGAATGCGAGCGAGCAGATCTGTGTCACTTGCGGAGGTTTGTGCCAGCACCGGTTGGCAGACGAGCGATAGGATTAGCGACAGAGCGACGCTGCGATTGGTCATCTTATTTGTCTCCGGAATAGTTCTCAGGTATGGCTTGAATCTGCCGGATTATAGCTGAACCGATAATACATATTGAAGATAATCTCATTACCTCCACGTTTCAGCGGGCAGCTTTCGGTAGACCACATAGCGACTTGCTCTACCAAGAACCGAAGGTAGGAGCGAGCGTTATTGGTGTCGAGTTAGAATTTTGAGGCCCGTTCACTCAACTCTCGGGTTGCAGCGGCAGCGTTCTGGTTCTAGAATCATTTCGTCAGTTTGAAAACCACATAGCGTTTCGGGGGAGCCGCACCGGCGGCTGAGAGTCACCAAAGTGAGACCCCATGAACCTGATACGGTTAGCACCGTCGAAGGGAGAAACAGCCATCCGTTGACCGTTCCATCCTTTGAGAGGTGGAGCGGTTTTTTTGTTGGTCTGTGTAGCCGATTTTGGATGCCACGGCCTTGCGCCGCGGCATCCGCGGACTCTTCTGATGTCTGTTGTAGCTGCTAGCGTGAGTCTCCACGGCGCAAGGCCGTGGCATCCGCGAACTCTTCTGATGTCTGTTGTAGCTGCTAGCGTGAGTCTCCACGGCGCAAGGCCTTGGCATCAGTCGACCCATTGATGACAGTGAGGTGATGTTATGAGTGCAGTGACAAAGAAGTTTGATGAAACACAAAAGCCGAGTGATCAGGCGTCGCTGCCAAACTCGCAGCGAGTTTACATCGATGGAACTCAACCCCATGTGCGCGTACCGTTTCGCGAGATCACACAAAACCCAACTCGTAACTTCGACGGCACGCTGGCAGAAAATGCACCTGTGCGCGTTTATGACACTAGTGGACGCTGGGGTGATCCCGATCTTCATTGCGACGTAAGCGATGGACTGCCACTTCTGCGACGAGAATGGATTCTTGCTCGGGGTGACGTCGAAGAATACGAGGGTCGCGAGCAGAAACCGATCGATGATGGATATCTCACTTTTGAAGCCGCTGAAAAGGCTCGTACAAAACCGACCGGCAAACTGGAAGACTTCCCGGCTTTGCGACGAGCCCCGTTGCGCGCGAAGAGTGGCTCGCCCGTAACGCAAATGCACTATGCTCGCCTCGGCATCATCACTCCGGAGATGGAGTTTATTGCTATCCGGGAAAACCTCGGCCGCGAATTCTGGGATCAAGACGCGCCCCGCGATTCAGTACTTCACCAACACAAAGGCCAATCATTTGGCGCTTCGATTCCCGAGTTTGTGACGCCGGAATTTGTCCGTGACGAAGTCGCGCGCGGCCGCGCAATCATTCCGGCAAACATAAATCATCCGGAGTCGGAGCCGATGATCATCGGTCGCAATTTCCTCGTAAAGATCAATGCAAACATTGGGAACTCGGCCGTCTCCTCTTCGATCGATGAAGAGGTCGAAAAAATGCGCTGGTCGATCCGTTGTGGCTCAGACACAGTGATGGATCTCTCCACGGGAAAGAACATTCACGCCACACGAGAATGGATCATTCGCAACTCGCCTGTGCCAATCGGCACAGTGCCAATCTACCAGGCGCTGGAGAAGGTTGGCGGCAAAACGTTTCGTTCTCACTTGGCGACGGTCTGCGTCCAGGTTCAATTGCAGACGCGAATGATGAGGCACAGTTTGCCGAGCTCGAAACGTTGGGTGAGTTGACGCTCGTTGCCTGGGAATACGACTGCCAGGTGATGATCGAAGGTCCGGGACATGTGCCCATGCATTTAATCAAGGAGAACATGGACAAACAGCTAGAGACTTGTCAGGAAGCACCGTTCTACACACTCGGTCCACTAACCACAGACATTGCCCCAGGCTACGACCACATCACCTCAGCGATTGGCGCAGCGATGATTGGCTGGTTCGGCACGGCGATGCTCTGTTACGTCACGCCGAAAGAACATCTCGGTCTACCGAACAAGAAAGACGTAAAAGACGGTGTCATCGCTTACAAGCTCGCCGCTCACGCTGCCGATCTTGCGAAAGGCCATCCCGGAGCTCAGTATCGCGACAATGCATTGTCGAAAGCACGATTTGAATTCCGCTGGGAAGATCAATTCAATCTCTCACTCGATCCGGAAGTCGCGCGCGAGTATCACGACGAAACACTACCCCAGGAAGGTGCAAAGCTCGCTCACTTCTGTTCGATGTGTGGCCCACACTTTTGTTCAATGAAGATCACCCAGGACGTGCGCGAATATGCCGCGCAGAAACAGATCGACGAACAAGCGGCTCTGGAAGCGGGCCTGAAGGAGAAAGCGGAAGAGTTTGTAGCTGCCGGCGCGGAGATTTACCAAGGCTCAAAAACTTAAACAGAATTGCAGAATTTACAGAAAACGGAGACCGCTACGAAATGTTTCCTGAGTGTCTATCGTTCGTGAGTATAAACCGAAGGCCCCTTCAATATCTGTTGCACTCTGAATGAATGGCGATGATGGTAGGTAATTCGTGGAACGAGTGGGACCCGCTGAAGGAGGTTATTGTCGGATCGGCGCTGGGGGCGACCGAGGTTGCTTACGAGCCGGCGCTTTCACCATACTTCACACCCGCCAATCAAAGAACTGAAAACGAGGCTCGACTAATACCTCAGGAACTAGCCGACGCAGCTGAGCGTCAGCTAGATCACCTTGCCGACCTGCTTGCAGGAATGGGAATCGTGGTCCGCCGGCCCGATCCGATCGACCACGGCATTCTTCCAATCTGAAGCCGAGCGCTATATTGCTTGGCCGGCGCAGGCATTGGCATACAAGATTGGTCAGTTAACAATTCTGCGCCTGCGCGAAAAAGCGCGCGCAGAGTTGGGTGGAAAATTTGACATCCGCGCTTTTCACGATGAAGTGCTCGGTGCGGGAGCACTGCCGCTGGACGTGCTCGAGCAACGCATCACCGTCTGGACTGAGCGAGTGAAAGCGGCGTCATGAACTAAGTAGAGGAGAATAGTGAATTCTGATGAAGTAGAAGCACGCAAATCCAGGATTCAAGGTACTGGGCTGTTTGCACGTCGCCCCTTCAAAGCGGGAGAGGTCGTACTTCAGTGGAAGCTGGAAAAGAAAATTGATGCTACGGAGCTCTCGACCCTTGATTTCGAGGAGCGAAAGTACCTGCACCCGCTCGATGAGCAAACCTACGCTATTCTTCAGCCACCCGAGCGCTTCGTGAACCACTCGTGTAACAACAACACGGTAGTTAGAAATCTTTGTGATGTAGCAGTGAGAAATATTCAGGTGGGCGAGGAGATCACCAGTGACTATTCTTCTTCGGACAGCGGTGACCAAAGTTTTCTGTGCGCTTGTGGCGCTCCCAACTGTAGAAAGTTTGTTGGATAGGACACTGCCATTTTAGACTTGAAGCTTCAACCTATTTTCTAAACTAAGGAGCAGGAAAAAAGCGATGCAACTCTTTCGTTTGATCGCCGCCGCTGTGATATTCGCGGCTGGCGTTAGTATCTCGGCTTCAGCTCAGACACGACCGGCAACGGCTCCGCTTAAACAGGCAGCGCCACAAACACCTGCCAGCAACGCAGTTGTGCCTGCGACCAAAATGGCTTTTATTGATACCACCGTGTTTGGAGAGGAGAAGGGCGGTATCAATCGTTACGTCAGTGCCGTCAAGAGCCTCGAGCGCGAGTTTCAGCCGCGTCAGAGCGAACTCGTCAACATTCAGACACGCATCAAGGCGATCGCTGACGAACTCCAAAAGACTGGCGGAAATGCGGCGGATCCGAAGACGATTGCGGCCAGGCAGGACGAAGGCGAGCGTCTGCAGCGCGATCTGAAATATAAGAAGGATCAGGCCGACGCAGACTTTGCCAAGCGCTACCAGGATGTGATCGGCCCGATTTCTACCGACATCGGCAAAGCCATTGACCAGTTTGCGGCACAACGCGGCATCAGTCTCGTTCTCGACGTAAGCAAGCTCGGGCAATCTGTGCTGACTCTCAATCCGGCGATGGATGTAACTCAGGCGTTTATCATTGAGTACAACAGGACACATCCTTAATCTGTCCAAAAAAAGATTCGTGGTAGATGCAGTCCGCAATCAAAGGTATTTTCAAGGAAGACTTCACTCACCACGTCAACTTTCGGGCAAAGCCATGCGATGACTTCTCCGTTGAAAGTCCTTGAAACAGATCGCTTAATACTTCGCCGGCTCTCAGCTGAAGATGCGGAGTTTATCTTCCGTCTTCTTAATGAGCCTTCATTCCTGCGCTACATCGGAGACAAGGGAGTCAGAACGATTGCCGACGCCCGTGACTATATTTTGCAAGGGCCCATCCGCAGTTATGAACGCTTTGGCTTTGGGCTGTACCTGGCTGAATTGAAGAATGGTGGAATTCCGATTGGAATTTGTGGCCTTATCAAACGAGAAGCCTTAGCAGATGTCGACATTGGGTTTGCTTTCCTGCCTCAGTTTTGGAAGAAAGGATATGCCTTTGAGTCGGCTACTGCTGTGATGGCCTACGGTAGAGATGTCATTGGGATAAAGCGTCTTGTTGCTATTACTGATTCAGACAATAAGAACTCAATCGATGTTCTGGGAAAGCTCGGTCTTCGATTTGAACGTATGATCAGAATCTCTGACGATGCACCGGAGATCAAGTTGTTTGCGAGCGACGTCTAACAGATGTTGAAGCGTACTCGATAAGGCAAGACGCTCCACTCCCATGCGAGGAGCTTGACTTGAAACAAACTGCAAATCTGCAAAAATCCGACAAGGGCGCGAAGCATCTCGAACGGGTCCGGCGAATCTGTGTGGCCCTTCCGGAAACGACAGAAAAACTGTCGCACGGAGAACCGACCTTCTTCGTGAGCAAGAAGGTCTATGCAATGTTTTCCAATAACCATCACAATGATGGTCACATTGCGGTAACAATACCAGCGGCGATTGGCGTCCAGGCGGCGTTGATCGAAGCGAGCCCGAAAAAGTTCTACAGACCTCCTTATGTTGGAGTGCGCGGTTGGGTTGGAATTGAACTCGAACATGTGGGTGATGAGGAGTTGAGTTTGCATCTACGCGAAGCATGGCGACTGATCGCGCCGGAAAAACTCCAGGGATTATTGGAGGCGTCACCCGACGAATCTGAAAAACTCAGAAAGCTGAGCCGCAAAAAGAAATAACCTGGACGCACACTTGGAGTAACCGCCTTGCTTTATATGATCATTGAGCGTTTCAAAGACCAGGACGCTATTCCCGTGTATCGACGTTTCCGCGATCTCGGGCGGCTTGCACCGGAAGGTTTGCAATACATAACAAGCTGGGTCGATGACAAGCTCGAAACATGCTTTCAGGTTATGGAAACACTTGACCGCAAACTTCTCGACGAGTGGATTTCCAACTGGAACGACATCGTCGAGTTTGAAGTTTATCCGGTCATCACTTCCAATGAGGCAACACAACAAATCTCATCACGCCTGACATAATGATCAAAGGCATTCTCAAACTTCTGCTCGCGCTGCTTGTGATTGGGACGATTGCACTCGTCGGCTTTTGGTTTGCGCGTCCCTTAGACATTTCCTTCGACGCAGTTCGCGCAACCGTTCCGAACTCTGATTACAGCCACTTCGCCGAAATTGATGGGGTGCGGATTCATTATCAGGAAAAGGGAATAGGAACGCCGCTCGTTTTGATTCACGGTTTCACCTCGTCCACTTATTCGTGGAAAGACGTGTTCGAGCCCCTGTCGAAAAACTTTCGCGTAATTGCTGTTGACCTCAAAGGTTTCGGCTTTTCCGGCAAACTCGACGGCGATTACACAAGACGCGCTCAAGCGATACTGGTCGCCCACTTGCTCGATTACCTGAAAATAGAAAGGGCCTGGCTGTGCGGCAACTCCATGGGAGGCGAAATCGCGCTCAACCTCGCTTTGCAGAATCCCCAGCGCGTAGTGGGATTGATTCTCATTGATAGCTCGGGCGTGAGCGTGAATGGGGCCAACTCAGTTACCCCCGGTTATGCTTCAATTCCTTTCGTCGGGCGCGCTTTGATAGCTTTTGCAATGACATCCGACAGACTTGTGCGCGAAGGACTGGTAAAAAGTTTCTTCGACGACTCGAAGATCAACGAGGAACGGGTAGCAAGTTATTACCGTCCGCTCCAAACACGTGGCGGCCAATTGGCGGCTGTACGCGCACGCACGCAAGCGGGACAGTTTCCGATTGAACAGGACTTAGGCAAAATAAAGATGCCGACATTAATTATTTGGGGCGCGGAAGATGCCCTTGTCCCGTTGGAAGCAGGGCGAAAAATGAACTCACTCATCAAAGATTCAAAGCTGGTGATAATTGAAAAATGCGGTCACGTTCCGGAAGAAGAAATGCCAGAACGGGTTTTGGACGAAATCACGAGATTTGCCGCGGAGCCATGAAAACTGTAGCTGTTAGGAAACAACTTCCATTTTCATTTATCTTTGAAGAGTTGATCTCGATCCGTCCTTCGATCAAACGGATGTTCGGTTTCACTCACGTTTACCTCGACGAGACGCTTCTCTTTTCACTTCGCGACAGCGCAAAGCAGCCAGGAACAAACGGCATGTGGCTTTACACCACCACGGAGCACATCGAGACCTTGCCAGGGAGTTTCCTCAGTTACCGCGGCGTCAGCTCTGGCGTTCCGGAAAGAATGCCTGGGTAATTTTGCCTTCCAGGCTGGAAGACTTCGAGGAGTACGCTTTCAAGGCCTGTGAGCTCATTTTGAAAGGAGATCGGAGAATAGGCAGAGTGAGTCGAGGAAGGTCGGACCTAAAAAGAAAAAGGGAATAACGAGTCGGAACATAATCATGGTATTCATCTCACTGACTCGCTTGCGGGTTCGATCTCTTCGCTATCTGCTGCAATTCGTTTGGGCAGCGTTGAAGTCTGCGCGCCAGGCGGAAAGCACTCCCGGTTTTATCGACGGTAAGCTGTTGCGGGAAGCCAGGAACACCTTTTAGACCATCACCGCTTGGGAAGATGAGTCTGCGATGCGGGCCTATCGTAATCATGGTACACACCGTGCCATGATGCCCAGGCTGCTCGACTGGTGCGATGAAGCGTCTGTCGCACATTGGAATCAAGAAAGCCCTGAACTTCCCGGCTGGCAGGAAGCACATAGACGTATGGTGAAAGAAGGACGACCGTCTAAGGTCAATTATCCTTCGCCCGCTCACGTAGCGAGTCAGATCGTAGTGCCAAGACCTGGTCGTATAGAACGAACTATGAAGCCTGCTCGTTAAGAGAACAGATTTTGTCGTTTGTTAAGGTTGCGCGAGCCAACAAATGATTTCACCACCATTAAACCGAGCAGCTTTGTCGTTTTGTTTGTTGCTAATATGCGGCGGGCCGGTATCGCGCAGAGTGCGCGAGCATTTGGTTCAAAATGTTGGAGCCAACTTTGATGCCATTCATTACACTGCGCAAATCGAGCCCGACATCGCAAGCAAAAGTATTAAGGGAAAAGTTGTCATACGAATCGTCTCTCGCACAGACGGGCTCGCATCAGTTGAGTTTGATTGTGGCGAACTGACGATCGAGGCGGTCAGCGAAAATCGGGCGCTGCAAAAATTTGTGGCGGAGGCGCGTCGCTTGAAGATTATTTTGACGCGTCCCGCGAGGGTAGGTGAAACGCGAGACATCGAGGTTGTCTATCACGGCTCTCCAAAGCGCGGGGTTCGCTTCCTTCCCGATCGATCGCAGGTCTACACAGTTTTTTCCACTAGCCAATGGATGGTTTGCGTGGACACTCCGGACGACAAGGCGACGCTCTCTTTGAATTTGATCTTGCCCGCCGGTCTTACGCCGATCGCTAACGGACGTTTGGTTTCACAACGCAAGTTACCCAACCAGAACATCGCTTATGAGTGGGACCAAAGAACGCCGGTTCCGACTTATGTTTTTGGTTTTGCCGCAGGACCATTCCACACGGTCACGGAGAACAAGGGAGGAGTGGAATTTCGTTATCTCGGGACGCATTTTTCTGACGATGAACTGCGGCGTATTTTTCGCAACACGCCCGACATGTTGTCGTTCTACGAAAATCGTTCGGGAGTCCGCTATGCGGACCGTGTCTACACGCAGGTCTTGGCGGCCGGCGACGTTGAGCAAGAGATGAGCAGCTTCACCGCATTGGGCGAATCCTACGGCAAGACGGTGCTTGCAAACGACCAGGAGGTCTGGCTCGGCGCTCACGAATTTGCGCACCAGTGGTGGGGCAACATGGTGACCTGCCGGGACTGGAATCATTTCTGGCTAAACGAAGGTATGGCAAACTTCATGACGGCCGCTTACCTGGAACATCGTTTCGGTCGCGCTGTTTACCTTAGGCAGATTGAGTCGTATCGTAAGAGTTACGAGGAAGTGCGCGCCGCGGGAAAAGATAAGTCGCTGGTTTTCCCTGACTGGCTGCATCCCACGAACCAGGATCGCACGCTGGTATACGATAAGGGCGCATATGTACTGCACCTCCTTCGCGAAGAGTTGGGTGAAGAGTTTTTTTGGAAGGGTATACGCGCCTTTACTCGTGCCTATTTCGGCAAATCAGTTGTGACCGCTGATTTTCAACGCGCAATGGAGCAAGCGAGTGGTAAGAATCTCGCACCGTTTTTTTCGAAGTGGGTCTATCTAGAATATGTTAAAGCAATTACCCTGCAGGAAGATCCGATTGTTGTTACCCGTATTGCTGCTGATGCTAAGCGCCTGCTCAATATCGCTGGCTCAAGGCGGTGGCAAAGCCGAACCTCTGCGAATTGAGTTCAAGCGGGGCACGACCAGTACAACAATCAATAGCAAGATCCGCGGAACTGAAGAAGCGGAATATGTGCTCGCCGCAAAAAAGGGCCAGAAGCTTACAATCAAACTGATTTCAGTCCCGAGACGTTCGTCTGTATTCGATCTCAAAGCTCCCAAGAATGCCGACCTGGGGTTGGAGTACGATGCAAACTACGATTTCAACGGCATATTACCGAAGACCGGCGACTACCTGATTACTGTCGTGCGTCCCACGACATCACCCGGAACATCCAGCTATAAACTCGTTGTTAGCGTGCGATAAAGCGCCTCGCATCCACTAGAGGCACGGCGCGCTCTTCACTTTATACCCTTGCGAGAGAGTTGCTCCTTTAGTGCTGTGGCCACGGCAGCGTCGAAGCCACTCTGTTTGCCACCATTCTGTTTCTTTCGCTCCATCGCAATGAATTCTTCTCGCTGCTTTGAAAGAGAGAGAATCTGAACGCGCAGATCGCGTCGTTCCGCGAGACGTTTTTCGATCTCCTGCTTGCGAGCATCCGGCGACAGTTTTCGCAAATCGGCGGAAAGGTCTTCCTCTTTCACGGAGTCGAGCTTCACTGAGCCGTTCTCGATGCTTTGCAGTAGATCGCCGATGTAAGCATCAGAATTTACGGCCTTATTTAGTGCACGTTCGGCCCTGGCAGAAGGTGCTGCACGTGTGGCAACAGTGCTTTCGGAGACTTCTGCCACCTCCTTAGCAACTGCGCGAAAATGCTCGCCTTCGGCGCCTGCACCTCCGCCGTAAGCTAGATACGTTCCCCCCAGCTTGCTGGCCAACGCCCCGAGTTGCTCATCGTATGGCGTTGTGATCGCTTGGACACCGCCATCCTGCGCAATCGAGAAATATTGTCCTTGACCCCTCTGTGCAATCTCCTGCCAAACCTCTCTCGTGCCTGGGATTACTCCACACTGAATTGTATTGACGATCATTCCTTTCTGTACCGCTTCGTTAGCGGTCGTGGTCGTATCCGGCTCGTCCTGGTAGTCCGTGTGGGGTGGAGCATCGCCAACCAGGAAAATGATCTGGGCGATCCGCGACGAGCTTTGCGACCAGCCCGCACGCCTGACGCCATCGACTAACGCCCGTCGAACATCTTCAGGAGTATCACCACCACCAGCCGCCTGGTAGTCCATTAAAGTTGAATAGACCTTGTCCAAATCGTTGGTCAGCGGCAAGACCTGCGTTACGTATTGATCGCCCCGATCCCTATACGCAACCAGACCAATCCTGACTGCAGGGGTGAGCTTCCGACTGCATAACCTCGTTCACGATACCCCAGATACGTTGCTTCGCGCCTTCGATCAATCCGCCCATGGAACCTGTGGTATCAAGAACGAAGACCATTTCCAGGCTCGAGCTGCTTGACGTGCTGGGTATCTCGTTTATAGGCACGGGCATGATCACTGACTGGCGGGAATGGAGCACCCAAGCGGTGGCCACACCTACGCCGATTATGAACGTCAGCAACGCAGTAGTGATGCGAAATGTTAGTGAGTTCATCGTCTGTAGACCTCCAAGTAATGGAATACCGTTCATCGGATTCTGTTTGTACCGGTCAAAGGGGGTTCCGTTTGTGCACCGTTAGCGGGGTTCATTTGTATTGCTCAACGGAGTTTCTTTTCTACCGCTCAACGGGGTTGTCTGTACCCAGTCAATGGGGGGTTCCTTTGTACCGCGCAACGGGTTTGTTTGTACTCGGTCAACGGGGGTTCCTTTGTATAGCGCAACGAGGTTTGTTTGTTTTAGACGCTCAAGTGTCAAAATCGTTCCCGAAGAGCGTGTTGGCGCAATACCCGTCTGATGAACGTTGATGCGCCCAATTTCTTGCATGTATGGGCTAGCTGGGATTCTCGATCTTTGGTGCGGAGAGAAACCAAGCAGGGTAGCGACCTTGGCGGTCGGTACGGCAAGACTGCAAAACAGGAATCGGTCTAGCCGCCTAGCCACACTCAACCCAGGGGTCGAGTGGAGCTCGATTAGAGTCTACTGTAGAAT
>WNFC01007107.1_pt1 | contig 12321 bp, 13 predicted proteins | sample 5400541 | NCBI WGS metagenome assembly WNFC01 (sample SAMN13153342, study PRJNA577476) | soil metagenome | isolation source: 120 cm saprolite under Douglas fir tree site 2 hole 2 replicate 1 | place: USA:California | collected 2015-04-18 | reverse complement strand
TGCCCCGGTCGACGAACGTGGGACAGGTGGAGAGCGACAGCGTGGGCTGCGCAATGTAGTTTGCGGGGTTGGCGCGGATGCGCGCGCGGAATGCCTCCACTTCGGCCTTGCTTGCGCTCGGCCCGATCAGCATGCCGTAGCCGCCCGAGCCGGCGACTTCCTTCACTACCAGTTCCGCCAGCCGGTCCATCACCAACGCCAGATCTGCGGGCTGCTTGCATTGCCAAGTGGGCACGTTGTCGAGGATCGGTTCCTCTCCGAGGTAAAAGCGGATCATCTTCGGCACGAAAGGGTAGGTCGACTTGTCGTCGGCGACGCCGGTGCCGATGGCATTGGCGAGCGCGACATGGCCGGCGCGGTAGACCGAAAGCAGCCCGGGTACGCCAAGCAGCGAGTCCTGCCGGAACGCGAGCGGGTCCAGGAACGCGTCGTCCACGCGCCGGTAGATCACGTCCACGCGCTGCGGGCCGCCCGTGGTGCGCATGTGCAGGTAGCTGTCCTTCACGAACAGGTCCATGCCTTCCAAGAGCTCGACGCCCATCTGCTGTGCGAGAAAGGCGTGCTCGAAGTAAGCGCTGTTGTGCTGGCCGGGAGTGAGCACGGCAATCACCGGGTCGCGCACCTGCGGCGGCGCCGACGCGCGTAGCGTCTCGAGCAGCAGCCCGGGATAATGCTCGACCGGATGCACATGCTGCCGGGCAAACAGCTCGGGAAACAGGCGCATCATCATTTTGCGGTTCTCGAGCATGTACGACACGCCGGAGGGCGTCCGCAGGTTGTCCTCCAGCACGTAGTACTTGGCGTCCTCGTGCCGCACGAGGTCGATGCCGGCAATATGCGAGTACACCTGGTTGGGCAGGTCGAGGCCGAGCATCGCCACCTGGTAAGCCTCGTTCGTCAGCACTTGCTCGGCCGGGATCACGCCCGCCTTGAGGATCTCCTGCCCGTGGTAGATGTCGTGCAGGAAGCGGTTGAGCGCGGACACGCGCTGCACCAGCCCCGCGGCGAGCATGTTCCACTCGGCCCTCGGGATGACGCGCGGGATGGTGTCGAACGGAATGAGGCGCTCAGCGCCCGCCTCGTCGCCGTACACGGCGAACGTGATGCCGACGCGATGGAACAAGAGGTCCGCTTCGCGGCGCTTCTCGGCGACGCGGTCCGCAGGAGTCTCCGCGAGCCAGTCGGCGAGGGCGCGAAAATGCGCACGCACTTCACCGTTTGCCGCACGCATTTCGTCGTAATGCCGAACTTCCAACGGGATCCCTTTTGGAACACACAAAGCAACCGGCATGCCGGACCATGCCGGCGTTACCGATCAACGGGTTAGCCTACTGCAGGCGCGCGCCGCGCACCAGCGCGGCGCCTTAGCTCAACGACCAAGCATGACTCAACCGGCGCGCACCTCGTCGGTCCATACCCTGAAGCTCTTCAACGTGTTAGGGCCGAACGTGGTGCTTATCGCGACGTCGGAAGCGTCGCGGCCGCGCGCGATCAACACTCTGCCGATGCGCGGAGTGTTGTTGCGCGCGTCGAAGGTGTGCCAATGCCCGCCGAGGAAGACCTCGAACCACGCAGCGAAGTCCATCGGGCCGTATGGCGGCGGCGCCCCGATGTCGCCCAGGTAGCCGGTGCAGTAGCGCGCAGGGATGTTCATGCACCGGCAGAAGGCAACGGCTAGGTGTGCATAGTCGCGGCAGACGCCGGTCCGGTCGTCAAAGGTTTCCAGCGCCGTCCGTGTCATGCGCGCGTGCTCATAGCCGAAGGTGATATGTCGATAGACATAGTCGCAGATCGCCTGGACTCGGCCCCATCCCGTTGGCGCCTGCCCGAAGAGATCCCACGCCGTCTCGGAAAGCCGATCGGTTTCGCAGTACCGGCTTCCGAGCAGGAAGAGCAGCGTTTCCTCGGGGAGATCCGGCACAGGAAGCTGTTGCGCCTGAGGAACGATCACGTCGGGGGCTCCGGTATCGTTCACGAGGGCGTCGGCGGAGACGCGCATGCGACCCCTTGGCGCAACGATGCGGGTGCACCAGTTGCCAAAGCTGTCACGATAGGCAGCTATCGGGACTGGCGGGTCGAACACCAGGTCGTCACGGCCGACGAGATCGGCCACGCGTGTGAAGTGGACGTTGAGGTTGAATATCATCGGGGTTGGCTGCGGGCAGTCGTAGATCATTTCGAAGCCGACGCGAATTTGCATCACGGGTCTCCGTGCGCTGCACCTGCCGTTCGCAACGCATCGATCAGCGCGCCGCGCAGCGCTGTCCAGCGCCGGCCTGCGGCGAGGACAATTCTCTGGTTGACCTCCAGTTCAATCCCGACGTAGGCGCCGCGCGGGAAGCGCCGGCGCAAGTGCGAGGTCAGCCCGTCCCCTTTACCGGCATAGGGGTAGTTGCGACGCACTCGCAGCTGAGGAGCGAATACCGCGAGCGATGCCTTCCAGCGAGCGCACAGCTCGGCCTCCTCGTGCCGACCGGGGTGATACAGTAAACCCACGTCGGCGCATCGCACCTTGCCGTCCAGCTCCGGAGTGAAGCTGTGCGACGAAATGTGGATCATGCGCCGGCCGCGCGACACCGATTGCCTCACGAGACGCTCGACTTGCACGCGATAGGGCCGGTAATGTTGTTCGACCATCTTCGCGCGGAGCCTCGCCGGCGCGCCGCGCGTCGCCGCCGAGAAGAGTTGCGGATGACCGATCGAGCGATTGAGGTCGACAAGCAGACGGCTGATGGTCGAGGTCACGAGCGGCGCCCTGAAGGCCCTGGCCAGCGCCCTCGCCATGACCAGCGCCCCGGGATCGTACCCGCGGTGGGAGTCCAGCAGCACTCGTCGTCCCCGAAACAGCCGTCGGTAGGGCGCGGGTATCCGGTTGCCGCCGTGTTCACAGGTGATGAGGAAGGAGTCGATCTCCGCCGCCGGTCACCACTGCAGCTCGGGCAACTGGCGAAACACCTGTCGCGTCCCTTCGCCCCATTCGTGGCTCAGCGCAGTGAAATATGCGTCCCCGTCGTCGAATCGGCGCCGCTTCTGCACTTCGAGGCTGTCGCGTTCGTAGCAAAGCAGGTCGATCGGCATGCCCACCGACAAGTTGCTGCGCATGGTCGAATCGAATGACACCAGCACACACTTCGTGGCGTCTGCAAGAGGCGTCAGACGCGTAAGCACGCGGTCGATGATCGGCTTGCCGTACTTGGTTTCACCTGTCTGAAAGTAGGGTGTGTCGACTCCTGCTTCGATGAAATTGCCCTCGGAATAGATCCGGAACAGCCGTGGCGGCTCGCCGCTGATCTGCCCACCGGCGATGAACGAGGCATTGAAGCCGACCTCGTTCTCTTGCAGGTACTCACCGTCGCGTCGTTCGATATCGCGCATCGCGTCCGCGACCAGCCTCACGACGTCGAACATGGTCCGCGCGCTCCAGAGGCTGGTGGCCGCCGCAGTGGCCACCTCAGCGGCAACGCAGCGCTGGTTCAGCACGCCGATCACGGCCTGAGTTCCGGCGAGGTTTCCGGAACTCAACAAAACGATAACGCGGTCGCCGCGACGCTCGAACACCGTCATCTTGCAGAACTTGGCGATGTTGTCTACGCCGGCATTCGTACGGGAGTCCGAGGCGAAGATCATCCCCTCGTCAAGCATTACGCCTATACAGTAGGTCATGTCTCGTGGTGTTCCGCCTTTTGGAATGGCTCGTCTGTGCGGTGCCACACATGGGGCCGGCCCGGTCGGCATTTCGGCGAGCCCGTCGGCGAGGACGCGCAAATGCGCACGCACCCAAAGGGCTTCCCCCTTTTGCAAGGGTCGAAGCCGCCTATGCCAACGTCAGGTTTCCGGGTCTTCGGAGGGTGGCGTATCGTTGCCGCGCGCGCTGCGCCGGTACTCGGACGGCGGGACGCCGACCTGGTTGAGGAAGAAGCGCGTGAAGTTGCTCTGCGCCGAGAAGCCGAGCTCCGCGGACACCTCGGAAATCTTGCCGTCGCCGGAGGACAGGCGCGAGATGGCGGTCTCGACGCACAGCATGTCGAGGTAGGCGCGGGGCGAGAAACCGGTGCACAGCTGGAACAGGTCGTAGAAGCGCGAGCGCGACAGGCCGACGCGGTTCGCCAGCTCGTCCATGCTGAGTTCCTTGTTCGGCCGCGCGCGCAGCAGCGTGATCGCCTGCCGGATGCGGCTGTCCTCGAAGCGCGAGCCGCGCCACAGCAGCGCCGCGGCGCGCCGCTTGGCGAGGTAGGTCTCGACGATCAACAGCACCAGCTCCTGCAGCATGAATTCCAGGCGCTCGGCGGACAGGAACCGGTCGTTCAGCACCTCGACCGCGAGGGTCTCGGCGAGCCGGCGGATGCGCGGCGTGACCGGCTCGCGCAGCAGCGCGAAGGGTCGCGGGTCTTCCGGCCCGAACAGCGCCGGAAAGCCGGCATGCAGCCAGCCTCCCGCAGCGTGGAACACGAGCGCGCGCGTGGCTTCCTGGTAGACGTGGACCTCACCGGGGTTGAGGAACAGCAGCTCGCCGTCCTTCTGCTGCAGAACGATGACCGGGTCGGCTAGCGCCTCGAGCACCTTGCCTGGCGCGAGCTCCATCAGCAGCAGGCGGCCGAACCTGCCTTCGAACAAGCGAACCAGTTTCCCCATGCGGGAAGGATACCTCAGTAAGCCAGCCAGCGCGGACGCCTGGCCGAGATCACGCGGGTGTTCACCCCCACCCAGTTGAGTCCTCCGAAGAGGCGCCCGTGCTCGATCTTGACGCAGCGGTCCACCACTGCGTCCAGCCCTGCGGCGCGAGCCTTGGCCGCCGCTGCCTCGTTTTTCACCCCGAGCTGCTGCCATAGCACCTTGGCACCGATGGCGATCGCCTCTTCGGCGATCGGCATGACGTCCTGCGTCTTGCGGAACACGTCCACAATGTCGATCTTCTCCGGTACCTCGCGCAAGGACTTATAGCACTTCTCGCCAAGGATCTCGCCGTACTTCGGGTTGACGGGAATCACGCGATAACCGTGCTCCTGCATGTACTTCGCCGCGAAGTAGCTCGGCCGGTACCAGTCGGCGGAGAGGCCGACGACGGCGATCACGTGATTCTCCCTCAGGATGCGGCGCAGCGCGTTGATGTCGTCCATCGCCCGGATACTATAATCGAAGCGCAGATGCTGGCGGCAGCGAAATGAGCGTGCATCCTCAGGTGGCTGCGCTTCTGGAGCGCGTCGCGCGCTCGCCGCTGCCGCCGTACCACACCGTGTCGCCGTTCGTGGCGCGCCGCATCTATCGCGATACGCGGGCCGTGCTCTCTTCCGTGGCGCCCCCCGTGGCGGAAAGCAGGTTGCTCATTTTCGATCGAATCGCGGTGCGGGCTTATCGCCCGGCGTCCGGCGAAGTGCTCCCGGCCCTGGTGTACTTCCACGGCGGCGGCTGGACGATCGGCGATCTCGATACGCACGACGTCCTTTGCCGGCAGCTGGCCAACGGCGCGCGCTGCGCCGTTTTCTCGGTCGACTATCGCCTCGCGCCGGAAGCGCCGTTTCCCGCGGCAGTGGAAGATTGCCTGGCGGCCACGCGGTTTGTCTTTGAAAAATCCGGCTCTTTGAAGATTGATGTTTCGAGAATTGCCGTCGGCGGCGACAGCGCAGGAGGTAACCTCGCCGCGGTGGTGGCCCTGCATCGACAGAGGCCGCTCGCGTTCCAGCTGCTGATCTATCCGGCAACCGACCAGCGTTGCAACACCGATTCCCACCGGCGAAATGGCGAAGGTTATCTCCTCACCCGGGAAGGGATAGAGTTTTTCCGCGGCTGTTACCTCCCAGACAAGAAGCACTGGGCGGATTGGCGCGCTTCGCCGCTGCTCGCGGCAAGCCACGCCGGGCTGCCGCCGGCCTTCGTCATCACCGCGGGCTATGACCCGCTGCGCGACGAGGGGCGCGAATACGCCGAGCGCCTGGCGAAGGCGGGCGTCGAGGTGGCGTATCGCGAGTACAGCGACATGGTGCACGGCTTCCTGCTGTTCGGCGGCGTCCTCGACACCGCCAACACCGCGGTGGCCGACTGTTGCGCCGCACTGCGCGGCGCGTTCGAAAAGGTGCCGGCATGAAATCCGATCTGAAGACGCGCCACGGCGGCAGGATCCTCGCCGACGCGCTGGTGGCACAAGGTGTAAAGCTCGCCTTCGGCGTGCCGGGCGAGAGCTACCTGCCGGTGCTCGACGGCCTGCACGACGTGCGCGATCAGCTCGCCTTCATCGTCTGCCGCCAGGAAGGCGGCGCTTCCTACATGGCCGAGGCCTACGGCAAGCTGACCGGCGAGCCGGGCGTGCTGTTCGTGACGCGAGGGCCGGGGGCCACTAACGGCGCGATCGGCACGCATACGGGATTTCAGGATTCCACGCCGATGGTGGTGTTCATCGGCCAGGTCCCCAACGAGTTTGCCGAGCGCGAGGCGTTCCAGGAAATCGACTACCGGCGCATGTACGGCCAGATGGCCAAGTGGGTGGCGCAGATCGACCGCGTCGAGCGCATCCCCGAGTACGTGAGCCACGCTTTCCATGCCGCGAGCGCGGGCCGGCCCGGCCCGGTGGTGCTCGCGCTCCCCGAGGACACGCTGTTCTCGCAGGCGGCAGTCGCCGATGTGCCTCGACACCACACCGTACGGCCGGCGCCTTCGCCCGCTGACGTTTCTTCATTGAGAGAACTTCTCTTAAAAGCGCAGAGACCTTTCGTTCTGATCGGTGGTGGGGGCTGGAACCGCGACGCCTGCCTGAAGCTGCAGCGCTGGATCGAAGCCACCGGCCTGCCGGTCGGCACGTCGTTCCGTTGCCAGGATCTGTTCGACAACCGCAGCCCGAACTACGCGGGCGATGTCGGCATCGGCATCAACCCGCAGCTCGCGCAGCGCGTGAAGGAGGCCGATGTGCTTCTCGTCATCGGCGCGCGGCTGGGCGAGATGACCACCAGCGGCTACACATTGCTCCAGGCGCCGGTGCCGCAGCAGACGCTGATCCATGTTCACGCCGGCGCCGAGGAGCTCGGGCGCGTCTATCGGCCGGCGCTGGCGATCAATTCAGGCTATGCGCAGTTTGTTCAGGCCATCGAAAAGCTTTCCTTTTCGAATCCCGAATGGCGCAGGGAGACCGAATCCCTTCGGAAAAACTACCTGGAGTGGACCGAGCCGCTGCCGATGCCGGGAAAGCTGCAATACGGCGAGGTCATCAAGTGGCTCAGCTCGCGGCTTCCCGAGGACACGATCGTCGCCGGCGGCGCCGGCAACTTCGCCGGCTGGCTGCACCGGCACTTCCGCTACAAGGGCTTCCGCACCCAGCTCGGATCGACGAACGGCTCGATGGGCTATGGCTATCCGGCCGCAGTCGCCGCCAAGCTCGCCATGCCGGAGCGCAACGTGATCGCGTTGTGCGGCGACGGCGACTTTCTGATGACGGGACAGGAAATCGCGACGGCGGTGCAGTACGGCGCGGCGTTCGTGGCGTTGGTCGTCAATAACGGGCTTTACGGCACGATCCGCATGCACCAGGAGCGCGAGTACCCCGGGCGCGTGTTCGGCACCGAGCTGAAGAATCCGGATTTCGCCGCCTATGCGCGCGCATTCGGGGCGCACGGCGCGGTCGTGGAGCGCACCGAGGACTTCGCGCCGGAGTTCGAGCGTGCCAGCACCTCGGGCAGGCCGGCGATCCTCGAGCTGCGCATCGACCCCGATGCCATCACCCCGTCCACCACGCTCTCGGCGATCCGCGAGAAGGCGCGCAAAGCTCATCCTACGTTAGGGCGATGAACTCGGGATCGTCCTGGTGCGCGCGCTCGAACTTCAGGAAATCGTAATAGCCGCAGTGCGCGCTGTCGGGATACTCGCGGCAGACCGCGGGACGCGACCCGTATGCCGTGCAGCGGCGCGTCTCCTGGTCGAGCAGGACGCACACCGAATCGAAGATCCGGTCCTTGCGGTGGCGGAGCAGCCGCACTTTCTCTGCTGGGTCGCACCGGGTGAAGCGTTCTTCGGCCTGCTGGTAGCCGAGGCCGAAGTGCCGCGCCAGGCGCTCGATGTCACGCGGCGTCACTTCGATCTCGGGATAGCTGCAGCAGTAGGCCGGGCACTTGGCGCACGAATACTTGACGCGCACCGGGATCGGAAAAGCTTTTTTCATTTCTGCATTTTCTCACCTTAACCCTTTTCCAGAGCGCTTGCGTTTCACTCTCTTTGGGAAAGGAGAAGAGAAATGAAATCGTGGGAAACGCTGCTCGCCGTCGCTGCCTTGTCGCATGCCAGCCACGCCCTCGCATTGGGCGGCCTTGCCGATCTTTCGGTCTACGACCGCACCGAAGGGAGGCAGCTTGCGGTGCACTGGCACGAAGGGCGTGCATACGTGGTCGGCACGCCGGGAAACGAGTACCAGGTGACGCTGCGCAGCCGGTCGCGCGAGGAGGTGCTCGCGGTGGTCTCGGTCGACGGGATAAATGTGATCACCGGCCAGAGCGCCGACCCGGCGCAAAGCGGCTATGTGCTTGCGCCGAGCGGCGCGCTGGAGATCCGCGGCTGGCGCAAGAGCCTCGCCCAGACCGCGGCGTTCTACTTCACCTCGCTGCCCGATTCCTATGCCGCGCGCACCGGGCGACCGGATGACGTAGGGGTTATTGGTGTCGCCGTGTTCAGAAAGAAGCAAGAGCCGCAGCCGATCGGGCAGATCGCCCCTCAGGCGAAAAGCGAGGCGCGCGCCGCGGACCAGGGCTTGGGCACCGGGCACGGCAGGCGCGAGGACTCGCCTGCCCGCTATGTCAGCTTCGAGCGGGCGACGAGCGCCCCGACGGAGCTCGTTACGCTTTACTACGACAGCTACCGCAACCTCCTGGCGCGCGGCGTGATCCCTCAGCCGGTGCCCGTAGCGCCGCTGCCGCGACCCTTTCCGGGATTTGCGCCCGATCCGCGAGGATAATCGCGGGGCATGGAGGCCCCGGACGAACAGCTCATGCTCGCCTATCGGGATGGGAACGCCGGAGCCTTCGAGACGCTCTATTTACGGCACCGCGGGCGGCTCTTCCGCTTCGTGCTGCGCAGCGTGAAGAGCCGCGCCACGGCCGAGGAGCTGTTCCAGGAAATCTGGATGCGAGTCATCGAAGCACGCGAGCGCTATACGCCGCAGGCGCGCTTCACGACCTGGCTGTACACGATCGCGCATCGCCGCATGGTCGATCACTGGCGGCGAGGCGGTCTTTCCCTGGTCGAGCTCGACGAGCACGATCCGCCGGGTGATTCGCCGGACCCGGCGCGGCAGATGGAAGCCCGCGAAGCTCTCGCGCGGTTTGCGCAGGCCCTGCAGGCGCTGCCGGTTGTGCAGCGCGAGGCATTCCTGCTGCACGAGGAGGCGGGCCTGTCGATTGCCGAGATCGCGGCCGCCACCGGATCGAATGCGGAAGCCGCCAAGAGCCGTCTGCGCTACGCCGTCGCGAAGCTGAAGGCCGCGGTGGAAGATGACTGACGAGCGCGACCCGAAGGTTTCGCAGCGCTACCGCGAGCTCGGGCGCGAAGAGCCGCCGGGCGAGCTCGACGCGGGAATTCTCGCGGCCTCGCGCCGCGCCGTGGAAACGCACCTGGCACCGCTCGTGCCGCCCACCGGCCGGCGCCGGTGGTATTTTCCGGTGGCGGCCGCCGCCATCATTACCCTCGCTGTCGCTGTGACGCTGCACATGGAGCGGCAGCAACCCGATGCGGAGGATATTGCACCTCCGCCTGCCGCAGCCGTACCTGCCGCCCCGCAACTACGGAAGGAAGCGCCGACAGTGGGACTAGAAAAACCGGTGCCCTCACCGCGAGCTGCAGACGCGATGCAGGAGCGACGTTCCGCCAATGTTCAGCCCGAATCCAGGGCGCGTTCCGCCGAATCCGGGGCGCCGGCACGGCTGCTCGGGCAGGTCGCGAAAGCGGAATCCCCCGAAGCCGCGCTGGAGCGCATCGCCGAACTGCGCAGGCAGGGGAAACAGGACGAGGCGGACAAGGCGCTCGCGGAGTTCAGGCGTCGCTATCCGGACCACCGGATCGCGGAGGAGATGCTGAAGAAGGTCGAGCGACCCTAGCGAAATCAGGGACAGACCACGTTTTCGCGGCGGAAGCGGTGATCGAAAACGTGGTCTGTCCCTGATTTAGTGGTGCAGGATCTTGGAGAGGAACAGCTGCGCGCGCTCGGAGCGCGGCGTGCCGAAGAACTCTTCCTTCTTCGCGTCCTCGACGATCCTGCCGGCGTCCATGAAAATCACGCGATGCGCCACCTTGCGCGCGAATCCCATCTCGTGCGTGACGACCATCATGGTCATGCCTTCCTTGGCGAGCTCGACCATTACGTCCAGTACTTCGTTGATCATCTCCGGGTCGAGCGCCGAGGTGGGCTCGTCGAACAGCATGGCGATCGGGTCCATCGACAGCGCGCGCGCGATGGCCACGCGCTGCTGCTGTCCGCCGGAGAGCTGACCGGGGTACTTGTCCTTGTGGGCGAGCAGGCCGACGCGGTCGAGGAGCTTGAGCCCTTTTTCCGTCGCCTCGCCGGTAGAGCGCCCCAGCACCTTGACCTGGCCGAGGGTCAGGTTCTCGGTCACTGTCATGTGCGGAAACAGCTCGAAATTCTGGAACACCATGCCGATGCGCGAGCGCAGCTTCGGCAGGTTGGTCTTCGGGTCGCCGACCGAGATGCCTTCGACCGTGATGCTGCCCTTCTGGAAAGGCTCGAGCGCGTTCACGCACTTGATCAGCGTCGACTTGCCGCTGCCCGAAGGGCCGCACACCACCACCACCTCGCCCTTGGCCACCTCGGTGGAGCACTCGGTGAGCACCTGGAAGGTGCCGTACCACTTGCTCACGTTCTTCATTGAGATCATGGGACCCTACCGAATGATTGCAATGCGTTGTTGTAGGCGCTTGACGAGCATCGACAGCCCATACGACATCACGAAGTACACGATGGCAACGAAGCTATACATCTCGACCAGGCGGTAGTCGCGGTTCGCGATCTTGGAAGCCGCGCCCAGGAAGTCGGTGGCGGAGATCACGTACACCAGCGAAGTATCCTGGAACAGGATGATGGTTTGCGTCAGCAGCACCGGCAGCATGTTGCGGAAGGCCTGCGGCAGGACGATCTTGCCCATGGTCTGCCAGTAGTTGAGCCCGAGCGCGTAGCCCGACCAGACCTGGCCGCGCGCGATCGACTGGATGCCGGCGCGCATGATCTCGCAGTAGTAGGCGGCCTCGAACATGGTGAAGGTGATGAGCGCCGACCAGAACGTGCCGACCTTGATCGGGTTGGGCTCCCTAAGGATCCAGGCGCCGATGTAGGGCACGAGGAAGAAGAACCAGAAGATCACCAGCACCAGCGGGATCGAGCGCATCAGGTTGACATAGGCGCCGGCGAGCATCGACAGCGGCTTGAAGGCGGAGAGTCGCATCATCGCGAGCAGCGTGCCGAAGATGATGCCGCCGGTCATGGCGAGCGCCGTGAGGGTGAGCGTGAATGTCATGCCTTCCCTGAACAGGTAAGGCAGCGAGCGTTCTATGACGTCGAAATCGAAACCGCCCATCAGTGCCCCACCTGCGGCGTGGCGGCGGCCGCGATCAGGCCCGGCACGCGGACCTTCTTCTCGACCAAGCGCATGAGCAGCACCACCGCCAGATTGGTGATCAGGTAGATTACGGTCGCGGCCGTGAATGCCTCGAAGACCCGGAAGCTGAACTCCTGCATCGCCCGCGCGCGCCCGGTGAGCTCGAGCAGCCCGATGGTCAGCGCGACCGAGGAATTCTTGATGATGTTCATGAACTCCGAGGTGAGCGGCGGCAGGATGATGCGGAAGCTCTGCGGCAGGATGACGTAGCGATAGGTCTGCGCTTCCGTCAGCCCCATCGCGATGCCCGCCAGGCGCTGCCCCCGCGGCAGCGACTGGATCCCGGCGCGCACCTGCTCGGCGACGCGCACCGAGGTGAAGATGCCCAGGCACAGCACCGCCGGGATATACGAGCCCCACGGCGGCGGCATCTGCTTGATCCAGTCCCCGACCGCCTGCGGCACCAGCTCCGGGAACACGAAGAACCACAGGAACATCTGCACGATGAGGGGGATGTTGCGGAAGATCTCGACGTACAGGTTGCCGAGCCGCACTGCCCACTTGAGCGGCGTGGTGCGCAGCGTGCCGACCACCGCGCCGATGCTGAGCGCTATGACCCAGGCGGCCAGGGCCGTGGCCAGCGTCCAGAGCAGGCCGACGAGAAGGTAATGGAGGTAGGTGCCGGTGCCTCCCGGCTCCATCTCCAGCAGCACCTTCCAGTGCCAGTTGTAGTTCACGTCCC
>WNFC01032497.1_pt1 | contig 12322 bp, 7 predicted proteins | sample 5400541 | NCBI WGS metagenome assembly WNFC01 (sample SAMN13153342, study PRJNA577476) | soil metagenome | isolation source: 120 cm saprolite under Douglas fir tree site 2 hole 2 replicate 1 | place: USA:California | collected 2015-04-18 | reverse complement strand
TTCACAAGACGCGTGTCGTTCCACTTTGTTGCCCGCTTGTCTGGCGCCATGGTCCTCGCCGGGCTCATCGAGGGGCGCTCTCCCGTCCGGTCCTCAGATAAAGCTGCTCCACATTCCAAAGAACATAGGGTTCGAGAACGGTGGGATGGAAGTTGCCGACGGAGTTTTTAGCGCCCGCCAGGATGTCCGGACTGGCCAGAAAAATCATGGGTTGATATTCGGCGAGAATTTCCTGCGCACGATCGTAGAGTTTCTTTCTCTGTTCAAAGGTGCGTGCAGACATCTGGTCTTCGATGAGGCGGTCGATTTCCGCTTCCCAGGGAGTTGCGGGATGCGGTTGCGAGGGGTTCCAGAGATGCGTGCCGCCGCTGGAGAGCCAAACGTTGATGTCGGAATTCGGGTCAGCATCGTAACTCGCGACGCCCATTACGCAGGCATCGTATTCCTTGGTTTGCGTGACACGATCGAGGAGGGAGCGAAATTCCAGGGGAACCACTTGCACGCGCATCCCGAGCTGCTTCAAATCATCCTGAAGGAGCGCCGCCATTTTGGCGCGGTCGGCGTTGGTGGAACTCGTGAGGATGCTGAATTCCACGGGTTTGCCGTCGGAATCCTGGAGCGTAGACTCCCCTTTCGCCCCGGTGGTCCAGGAAAAGCCGGCTTCTTTAAGCAGGGTCCGAGCGCGATCGAGCGAGCGTGGCGGTTGAGGAAGATTCGCGTCGCCCCAGCGCTTGTTGCCCGGGGTCGGACGATGGCTTCGCGATCCGCGGCTGCGGAAACCGCCTGACGGAATTTCGTCTCGCGGAACCATTTTTGTTTGCGTTGCAGATCCGGCGACGCCTTTTCGCCGAGGTCATTCAAATTGAAGAATAAAAAATTATACTCAAGCCCCGGGCCGGCATCGGTGACCGTGTAACCATTCTGCTGGCGAGAGAGCACGGAAAAGTTTTCCGCGCCCAACTGGCTGATCATATCGGTTTCGCCGGATTGGAATTTCAAAACTTGAGCGTCGGCGTTGGGGACGAAGAGAAAGACGAGTTCGTCGAGATACGGCAGGCGATTGCCTTTGCTGTCTGATTTCCAGTAATAGGGATTGCGTTCGAGAACCAGGCGTTGACCGGCGACGTATTCCTTCAAACGGAAGGGCCCGAGCCCGGCCCATTGATTCGCCGCTGCGCCGAGGGAACCGATTTGTCCTAGTTTGCCTTCCTGAAAAGGCTTTTCAAGAAGATGGCGGGGCAGGATGGCCATGCCGTCGAAGAGCCGCTCACCGACGCCGTAGGGTTTGGCCATTTGAAAGACGACGGTTTGGGGGTCAATTTTTCGGACGGCAATTGGCTTGCCGCCGACAATCAAGAGGTCGCGTTGCGGCGCATGCGTGTTTTCGTCGAGATAGACACGGAAGGAGAAGAGGACATCATCCGCGTCCATTGGTTGGCCGTCGGAGAATTTCAGGCCCTTTCGGAGGACGAGGGTGTATGTCAGTCCGTCGGGAGCGACTTTCCAGGATTTGGCCAGCGCCGGCTCTGTTAGTTGAGTGGCCCGGTTGATGTGGATGAGATCCGCTTGCATGACGCCGATGACTTCGCGGGAGCGGGCGTCGGCGGCAATCAGAGGATTCAGCGTCTTGGGTTCGCCACGGAGGGAGGCGACGAGGCGTCCGCCGGAGCGGCCGACTTCGCCAGGAACCACGAGCAATTCCTCTTTCTCATTATTCTGCTGCGGCCGGATAAGGGCTGGGTGGAAAACAAGCGCGGAGAAAACCAGGAACATCCGGAAAAGAATCCGGCAGCGTGCGACCGTAACTGGGCGGTTCCTCACGCCAGGCTCCCAAGACTCCTCTTTTCTATCTTGTACGCCCCGGGGCTTTCCTGCAACGCGCTAGCTAACCCCAGGTATCCAAGGAAGAACGGCACCATGATGACGGCGGGAAGGTACATCCACCAGTAGGAGACGAGGACGCTGTATTGCTGGAGATTGGAGAGCAGATTTCCCCAGCTTGGAACGGGTTCCGGCACACCGAGCCCGAGAAAGGAGAGGGTCATTTCGGCCAGGACATATTGAGGGATGAGAATCGCGGCCTGGGTCAGGAGGACGCTGGAGGTTTCGGGAAGAATGTGGCGGCGGAGGAGGTAGAGGTCGGAGGCTCCGAAACCTTGGGCGGCGCGGACAAAGTCGCGTTCTTTGGCGCTGAGAACAATGCCGCGGACGAGGCGCGCGGGACGCGCCCAACCAACGGCGGCGATCACGGCGACGATCAAGAAAAAGGCTTGGAGTGGATTTACGGTGAGCGGTAGAAAAGCCCGGATGGCAAAAAGAAGATAGAGCCACGGCAGGGCGAGGAAGAGTTCGGCGATGCGCATGAGCAAGTCGTCTCGCCAACCGCCGTAGTAGCCGGCCGCGGCGCCAATGCACCAGCCGATGAACAGTGTGAAGCTTGCACCGAGGAGGCCGGCGAGCAGCGATACCTGGCCACCGAAGAGAAGCCGGGATAATTGGTCGCGGCCGAAGGCGTCTGTGCCGAGCAGATAAATTCGCTCGTGGTCGGCTCCGAATAGATGCAAGCGCGCGGTGAGGAAGCCTAACAAGCGATAGCGGTCGCCGCTCACGAAGAATTTCAGCGGAATGGGTTGCGTGGTGTTTTCAGCGTATTGGTCGAATGTGCCGGGGCGTAATTGAAGCGAGTAGGCAAAAGGACGCAGGTGGAGATGTTTCTGCGCGTCCACAAAATGCGGGCGCATCGGGGGCAAGTAGGGATTTTTGCGATCCTGTTCGACCGGATTGTAAGGCGCGAAAAATCCTGCACAGAGGACAATGCCGTGCAAGACGCCCAGGACGAGCAACCAGATTGCAATTTTGCGTCCACGGCTCATCGAGCGGCACTCTCCGTGCGGATTCGCGGGTCCAGACAGTAAAGCAGGATGTCGGCGAGGAGATTGCCTGCCACAAGAAAAATGGTGGAAAACAGGACGCCGCCGATTACGACATAGATGTCGCGGGCCAGGATGGCTTCCAGCAGGAATGGCCCAAGTCCCGGCCAGCTCATTACGACTTCGATGAGAAGAGAGCCGCTTAAGAGCGCGCCGATACTGAAGCCGAAGAGAGAAACGAGCGGATTCGCGGCGGCGGGCAAAGCGTATCTATACAAGAGTGTGCGACGAGGAATGCCATGACCCTTTGCCGCCAATAGAAATGGAGCCTCGAGCACTTCTGCGACGGCTGCACGGACGTGACGAACGAGGAGAGGAAGGGCCGAAAGCACGAGCGCGGCGACTGGCAGAGCCATGTGCCTCACTAGATCGCGGATTTTGTTGAGCAAGGAAAGAGACTCGAAATCTACGGAGGCCATGCCGCCCGTGGGGAACCAACCGGTCTTTACTGTGAGCATGAGGAGACCAAGTGCCAATGCCAGATCGGGGATGACCAGAAGCGCCGCGGTGCTCCAGGAAATCACGCGATCGGGAAATCGTCCGAGGCGTTCGGCGCTCCAGACTCCGAGAGGAAGGGCGATCGCCCAGGCCAGGAGTGTTGCGGTGATTGTGAGCAGCAGAGTGTTTTTTGCGCGCACCAGCAGGAGCGGCGCGACTGGACTGTTGTAAGCAAAGGAAAAGCCCATCTGGCCGTGGAGCACGGAATTCAACCAGGAGAGGTAACGAACCGGCAGCGGGCGATCGAGTTGATACTGGGCGCGCAATGCTACCAACGTTTCCGGGGCAATCTGCGGGTTCAGGCGCATTTCGTCGAAGTAGTTGCCGGGAGCAAGCGTGGTGAAAAGAAAGGCTAGAAGCGAGACACCGATTACTAGGAGGAAGGCGTGCGCCAGGCGGCGGAGGAGATAACGCATCATTGTTGGGTTGCCGGCCAGGGTGAGGGTGGAAGCCGCGGCACGGCTGCAAGGAGTTGCCGCGTGGCTTCGTGACTGGGATTCCGCAGGATTTTTCTGGACGGGGCAAGCTCGACGATCCGGCCGTGGCTCATGACTGCGATCTCGTCGGCAAGGTGAGCAGCCATGGTGAGGTCGTGGGTGATAAAAAGGAAAGTCATTCCGAGGGAGGATTGGAGTTCCAGGAGAAGATTCGCGATCTGCGCCTGGACCGAGCAATCGAGAGCCGAGAGCGCCTCATCGAGAATGAGTAATTTGGGATCGAGTGTGAGTGCTCGGGCGATGGCCAGGCGCTGGCGCTGACCGCCGCTCAATTCGGACGGAGGACGGTGGGCGATGTCTGGAGAAAGACCAACGCGTTCAAGCAATGCAAACGCGTGCGTCTTCATTTCTTTGCGGCTTAGTTTTCCCCGCAGGACCAATGGTTCAACGAGAATTTGAAGAATAGTCCATCTTGGATTCAGGGAGCTCGCAGGGTCGGGAAAGATAAGCTGGATTTGCGGGCGAATCCGGCGGAGATCGTGTTCCGGCGCCCCGGCCAGATTTCTCCCTTCGAACCAAAGATTGCCGGCGGTGGGCGTTTCGAAGCAGGCGACGCAGGATGCCAGCGTGCTTTTGCCCGAGCCGGATTCACCGACGATCGCGAGCGTGGTACCGGCGGAAACGCTGAAGGATACGCCATCCAGAGCGACAAATTCTTGCCGCGCACCGGTAAAGTTACTTTTTGCGTAACTCTTCGCGAGATTCTCGACTCTTAGAATGGCTTCCATAATTCGTCCGCGCCGAACCGCCTCACTCCTTGTACTTGAAACAGGAAACCATGTGCCTCTGCCCCAACCTCACCAACGCGGGCTCAAGTTCCCTGCAAACATCCATTCTCACCGTGCATCTCGGCTCAAACGAACAACCTTTCCGCGGCAACGATGCGGGCGACGAATTGCCAGGGATGACCGGCAGCTGATACTTGCGGCTTTTTTCGTTGTCCCCGGAAATGGTTGGAATGGATTCGAAGAGCGCCCTTGTGTACGGATGTTGCGGCGATCGAAGCACTGTTTCCGCAAGACCCCGTTCGATCACCTGTCCAGCGTAAAGAACCAGAACGCGATCGGCGAAGCCGAAAAGCAGGGCGGGGTTGTGGGTAACAAAAATCATGGCGAGTCCGAGCTTTTCCTGGAATGAACGAAACACGCCGAGAATTTCCATTTGCGTTACCGGATCCAGTGCGGCTGTCGGCTCGTCGGCAATCACGACCGCGGGATTACACGCGATTGCCTGGGCGATCAGTGCACGCTGCCGCTGACCGCCGCTAAGCTGGTGAGGGTAGGAACGCAGGATGCGATCCGTCTCTTTCGGGAAAAGCTGGGTGAAAATCTCGCGCGTCCGTTCGTTCAAATCCCTTTTCTCCGGGGATCGGTGAGCGGCAAGGACCTGGCGAACTTGCTCCCCGACGCGCATGGTGGGGTGTAGCGCGAGCGACGGCTCCTGAAATATGGGAGCGATCCGGGCGCCGCGGATCCGCCTGAGTTCCTCGTCCTTGGCTTGGAGAAGATTTTTGCCTTCAAATAAGACAGCTCCGCCACCGATGTAACCATTTGGAGGAAGAAGCCGCAAGATCGAAGCCGCGAGCGTGCTTTTGCCCGAGCCCGATTCACCGAGCACACCCAGAATTTCGCCCGGCATCAAGTCGAAACTCACACCCGACAAGACAGGGCGAGAGCGGACTTCGCGCGACCGATAGGAAACGTGAAGATCCTGGATTTCAAGAACGGACGCCATGGTCCGGCCACAATCGGCCTACCCCCACTGCGATTCATGTTGAGGCAGGAAGCAGGGAGGGACAAGGGAAACGTGAACAGCCGCACACCAAAGGTAATTCGCTACCGTCGGAAGACGACAGGGAGGCCGCTAAAAAAAAGATTGCAGGGATTCAGGAGGGTGGAATCCCCGCAATCCAATTTGGGCCGATGCCCTGGGCCCAATTCCGAGCTTTCGCCAGGCGGCGAACCCCGCAGACTGGGCGGCTAGCGAGTACCAGCCGCTGCCGCAGTCGCCGGCCGATTGGCCGCGGCCACGTCTGTGCGGGGAGTCATGGAAAGAACGATGTATTCGCGCTCTTTGCCGTCCGCTTCGGGGACGCGAAGCAGCATCTTGTCCTTGTGAATCCGGAATTGAGCGGTTTCGCCGACGGGCAAGAGCACCGGGTGCTTGTCATCCTTCGGCTGGATGCGATACGTCACGCGGTCCGTTTGCAGGACGTATTCCTGACACAAAAGTTGCTTGGTGTTTTTATGCTGGCCGTCGGTTCCAAGAATCTGTCCGGCGATGGTCTTGCCATCCTTTTCGGAGTAACCGCACGCCGAGGAATCCATTTGAACCAGCACGGCCTTTTCGTAGGGGGGTGGTTCCTTGGGTTGAACCAACAAGGCCGTCGCGAAAAACAGAACTGCAACCGTGGTTGCTCGCATCCTGATCCTCCTGAAGAGTATTTAGCGCCGAATCTTGATGAAACGAGATAAGGGCACCATGCCGGGACAGCGGCCTGGCTTCCAGAAGCCAACTCTCCCACTGGTCGCCGCCCGGTTATTTCAAAAGGGGGCCTTGCACTGGGGAAAATATAGGGGAAGGTTGAGCAGGTTCCCACAAACTCTTGATTTTCGGGGCTTAAGATCGAGGGCAGGGCGGTACTAGTGGGGTTCTATTGAGAAAATTATCGGGACGTTGCTACTCTGTGAGTTCCACAGCCCACTTCAGCTTCTACACGTGTACTTAAAAGGCGTGCCAAATGGATTCCGATAAACTGCGCATTGCTCGCGACAAACTTACCCGCGTCTTCCGGTACCTGGAAGCGCTGAACCAACACCGTAATCCGGCGAAACGGCAGATTCGCGAGCAGCCGTGGAGCCTGTGGCTTAATGGGCTGCCCAGCCATCCTACGATTAAGCGCGGGGCGGCAAAATCCAGTGCCTCGAAATCCAAGGCCAAGGAAAATCAGCCCGGCGAGGGTGATGGCGTTGGGGACTTCCTGCTGAAGGTCCAGCGCCCCGTATTAACTCGGCCGCCCGAGCCACCGGATGAGATTGCCAATTGGCTGGAGGCCGGGTGGGACAATCCTTCGGAGGAGATTGCTTTTCGGGAAAGCCAGGCTGAGTCCGATCCGTCGGGAAGCCCCCGCGTTGCAAAGTTCGACGAAGACAAGGCACGAACCGCCGCTCTGCAACGCTGGAAACTTTCACGCGATGAGTGGGCGAAGGGTGAGCGGCCGGCTCGCGCGGCAATGAAGATATTTGAGACGTTGTATGCGCTCCATGGGCGGATCGAACGCGAGGCCGAGCGGGTGGAATTGGTTCTGGGGGACGGCATACTCAGCTGGCGGCGGGCCGAAGGGAACATTTACCATCCGATTCTCTTGCAGCGCCTGCAACTGCAGTTCAATGCGTCCGTGCCGGAGTTCACGATTTCCGAAGCGGATCATCCCGTTGAACTGTATTCGGCGCTGTTTCAAACGATGACGGACGTGGACGGGCGCGCGATCGGCCGCTGCCGTGAAGAACTGGAGCAAGAAGGGTTTCATCCGCTGGTGAATGGATCAACCTCGGGATTTTTGAAGCGCCTGGTTATCCAGTTATCTCCGCGGGGAGAGTTCCTTGAGGATAAGGCGCCTGCGGAAGAGCAGAGTGACCCCTGCATCGGACGCGACCCGCTTGTATTTCTGCGTGCACGTACGCTGGGATTCGCTGCTTCCATTCAAGGCATCCTTGCGGATTTGCGAACGAGGGAAGATCTTCCATGGTCGCTTTTGAACATTGTCGGCGAAGAGTCCCCGAATCGAACCGCGGATGAGCCGGAGCCAGCCGTAGTTGAGGCGGCAGAGACCGCGGCAGAAGTTCTGCTGAGCAAACCAGCGAACCCGGAACAAATTCGAATTGCGCAGCAACTGGAACTGCACGGAGGAGTGCTGGTGCAAGGCCCGCCAGGCACCGGCAAGACGCACACGATCGGAAATCTGATCGGGCATTTGCTGGCGCAGGGCAAGAGTGTACTGGTCACCAGCCAGGCGACGAAGGCATTGCGTATGGTGCGGCATCATATCGTGCCGGAATTGCGGCCGCTGTGCGTGAGCCTGCTGGAAAGCGACCTTGAGAGCCGGAAGCAGCTCGAAAGCGCGGTGGGCTCGATCGCCGAAAGGCTTTCACGGGCCGATGCGGTTTCCTTGGAATTGGAAGCGAAGAAACTGGAATCGGAACGCGGCGACATCCTGAAAAAGCTGGAGGAGATCCGCAAGCAACTTGCGGAGGCTCGAGCGGACGAATACCGGGACATCGTCATCGCGGGCAAGACCTGGCCGCCGGCTGACGCGGCGCGGAGTGTCGCCAAGGAAAAAGAGCCGCTTGGCTGGATTCCGGGCCCGGTCGCGGCAGTTGCTCCGCTCCCGCTTACTCCGGGTGAGCTGGCCGATTTGTATCGAACGAACACCTCCCTTTCGCGCGAAGATGAGATCGAACTTGCCGGACACCTGCCGGAACTTCACGATCTGCCGAGGCCGGAGGAGTTTGAAGCATCGCTGAACGAGCGCAACAGGTTGAGCATGGAGGAATTGGAACTGCGGTCGGATTTGTGGCGGAGCGGAGTTCCAGAGGGCAGCCCTGAGGAATTGGAGGCTTTGGCGGCAAGTTTGTCGCAAGCAGTGGAGCCGCTGACGGGAAAAGAAAAGTGGAAGCTGGAGGCGGTCTACGCGGGAAAGTATGGGGGCGCACACCGGAAGCCGTGGGATCAATTGGTAGAGTTTGTCCGGTTGGTTCACCGCGATGCGGCCAACGGGCAGGAATCTTTCGTTAAATATGGACCTGAGCTTCCTGAAAATCCGGCTTATGAGGACCAGGAGCGGATTGCAGGCGAAATCCTCGCGCATCTTGAGACCGGCGGGAAGCTGGGCTCGTTCACGCTATTCACCCATAAAACGTGGGGCCAGTTCATCGAGTCGGCAAAGGTGAACAGCGTGCCGCCGCGCAATTCCGAGCATTTCATCGCGCTGATGAAATTGGCGCGCCTGAAGAAATTGCGGCAGGACCTTTGCGGACGTTGGGACCGGCAGATGGCGACGCTGGGGACACCGACCTCCGGGCAGATGGGGACAGAAGTCGAGAAAACGCTGCTGCAGTATTGCGACGCGCTTGAGGATTGCCTGGGATGGCACGAACACACCTGGCTTCCTTTGCAGGAACAACTCACCGATCTCGATTTTAAGTGGGACAAGTTTCTCGCGGAGCAGCCTGCGATCGTTGGGGCCCACGGCGAGCTTATGCGGATCGGGAAGGCGGTGACGGATTCCCTGCTCCCCATTCTTGAATCGCGCATCAAGAAGCAAAAGCTATTGCAACTCGAGGAGGAGCTTCGCGACTTGAAAGCCCGCCTTAAACTGGCTGGGCGAGCGGCAAAGTCGTCGAAAGCGACGGCGAAATTACTTTCCTCTGCAATTGACGAGGATTCGAGCGAGTACCGGGCGGCCTATGAGCGGCTGCTGGAACTGAAGAGCCAGCAGGCGGATTTGGATCTGCGCCGCGCGCTGCTTGCAAAACTGGAGAGTGCCGCGCCAGCGTGGGCCGGGGCGATTCGGAATCGAACCGGAGTACACGGCCGAGGCGAACCGCCGCGGGATCCGGCGTCAGCCTGGACATGGCGCCAACTCAACGACGAACTCGACCTGCGCGCGAGCATTTCGATCGAGACGCTGCAGGCAAAAAGCGAAAAGCTGCGAGAGCAACTGCGACGCGTGACTGTGGGACTGATTGACACGCGCGCATGGTCGGCACAGGCGCGGCGGACGTCGTCCCGGCAGCGGCAGGCGCTGGTTGGCTGGCTGGACACGATTCGCCGCATCGGCAAGGGCCATGGCATCCGGGTTTCACTGCTGCGCACGGAAGCGGCAAGAAAAATGTCGGAATGCAGGAGCGCGGTTCCTGTCTGGGTGATGCCCCTGTCGCGCGTGGTGGAGAATTTCGATCCATGTAGCACGCGGTTTGACGTGGTGATTATTGATGAAGCGAGCCAGAGCGACGTAATGGCCCTGGTGGCTCTGTATCTTGGCAAGACTGCCTTGGTGGTCGGCGACCATGAGCAGGTGAGTCCGTCCGCAGTGGGCCAGGACCTGGGAATCATCCAGAATCTTATTTTCCAGTATCTACAAGGGGTGCCGAATTCGGACCTCTACGACGGGCAGATTTCGATTTACGACCTGGCGCGGCAATCCTTTGGGGGGACGACTTGCCTGGTGGAGCATTTCCGCTGCGTGCCGGAAATCATCCAGTTCAGCAATATGATCTCCTACGATCAGCGGATCAAGCCGCTGCGTGATGCGAGCCGGGTGCAACTACGCCCACACACGATCGGTTACCGAGTCAGCGGATCAAGCCGTGATGGAAAAATTAACCGGCAGGAAGCGATCGGCGTGGCGTCGCTGTTGACCGCGGCGATGGAGCAACCGGAGTATCAGAAAAACGAAGCGGGACAACCGACCAGCTTCGGAGTGGTTTCTCTGGTTGGCGACGAACAAGCCCTGGAGATCGATAACCTGTTGCGAAAACATCTCTCGCCGGATCTTTGCGAGCATCACCGGTTGCTTTGCGGAAATGCCGCGCAATTCCAGGGAGATGAGCGCGACGTGGTGTTTATTTCGCTGGTGGATACGGCACAACGAGGGCCGCTTTCCTTGCGCGACCAGGAACTGTTCAAGCAGCGGTTCAATGTGGCCGCCAGCCGCGCACGGGACCAGATGTGGGTGGTCCATTCATTGAGCCCGCAAAACGACCTGAAGGCCGACGATCTCCGGCGGCAACTGATCGAGCATGCTCAGGATCCAAGCCACTTGATGCGGGCGCTGGAAGAAAAAGAAAATCGCGCGCAATCCCCGTTCGAGCGTGAGGTCATGAAGCGATTGCTGGCTGCGGGGTATCGCGTGCAGCCGCAATGGCGCGTCGGCGCGTTTCGAATTGACATGGTCGTCGAAGGCGAACGGAGGCGGATCGCGATCGAATGTGACGGGGACCGCTATCACCCGCTGGAAAAAATTCCCGAGGACATGGACCGGCAGGCAATATTGGAACGGATGGGCTGGATTTTTACGCGGATCCGCGGCACGGACTTCCTGAGGAATCCGGATCGGGCGATGAAGCAGGTGTTTGAAAAACTGGAACTGCTTGAGATCTTCCCCGTCAATGCGAAAAAAGAATCAGCGAGGATTGCGCGGCCGACCGACGATCTGACGGAGCGCGTCATCCGCAGGGCGGAAGAGCTGCGCCGAGCCTGGGCAGGACCGGAAACAACAACGGGCCGCGCGAAGGAATCGTCCCGCGCCGCCGGAAAAGCTGCCGTCTCGTGAAACAGGCGCTCGGTCAGAGGTTTATCTTGTACATAGCCTCAGCGATTCCTTATAGAAATCGAGGGGCTCGCGGTGCGAATACCAAAAGAGCCTTTCCTGTGAAAATCCGGTAGATTTCGAAGCCTGGCGAAAACAATGGCGCCAGCCCCGATGGAACAGCTGGCGCGGAATATCTCCAAAATACCATAGGCTATTGAAACAAAACCGGTTGACTCATCACCAAGAGTCCAAAGTGTACTTCCGGCCTACAAAATACTAAGGTGTTTACCTGAGGCATCTTGGGGTAGTTTACTTGATTGAGGAACTAGGTTTCCGATGGTATTCACTAGCAAGTCCCTCACGGATTCACACCGCGGATTGAGCCGTCGAGGACCAATCTGCGCCCAGGAGAAGATTTTCATGGCGAAGCGAGATACCACCACCACGGACATCGAACTGAAGCGCACGGAGGAACCCTCCGAACTGCTTCGAGAGCTTGTCGCTCACCTTCGGCAGAATCGGACGCAATTGCGCGAAGAATGGGTGGTGCGCATTTCAGAAACGCGGCTGCTGACCGCGATGACCAAGGAAGAGATTTTCGCGGAAGCAACGTCGGTGTATGACAGCTACGTGGAAGCGCTGGAAACGGAAGCATTCGAGGCGCTGCAAGCGTACGCGCGAAACCTCTCCGAACGCATTATTCCCCGAGGCGTTGAGACGCACGAAGTGGTGGGAATCGTGCTGCTGCTGCGCGACGTACTGGCGCGTTCCCTCTTCGCGAAATACCAGAACGATTTTAAAAAGTTGAACCGCATTCTGGACGCCTACGAGCCGGCGGCAAACCGCATCGCGAACACGGTGGCGGTCGGCTTCGTGCAAGAGCGCGAGCGCGTTATTCGCCAGCAGCAGGAAGCGATCCGCGAACTCTCGACGCCTGTGTTGCAGGTTCGCGAGCGGTTGCTGATTCTGCCGATCATCGGCGTGATCGACCCGCAGCGCGCGAGGCAATTAACGGAACAACTGCTTCGCGGAATTCGCACGAATCGCGCAAAAGTCGTGGTGATCGATATCACCGGTGTGGCGGC
>WNFC01008119.1_pt1 | contig 12323 bp, 14 predicted proteins | sample 5400541 | NCBI WGS metagenome assembly WNFC01 (sample SAMN13153342, study PRJNA577476) | soil metagenome | isolation source: 120 cm saprolite under Douglas fir tree site 2 hole 2 replicate 1 | place: USA:California | collected 2015-04-18 | reverse complement strand
GAGCGTCACCCATTGCGGTCGCGCAAACGCGTCGGGTCTTACTCGCCAAGCAGCTCATCCATGAGACGCGCCTGCCGATGACCGAGGTCGCGTTCGCGGCGGGGTTCAACAGCATCCGCAGATTCAATGAGGCATTCCTCGCGCTGTTCGGTCGGGCGCCCGGTGAGTTGCGCCGCCTCGGCGGACCGGACATCGCGGTTGCATCCGACGGCGAATTCAGCCTGCTGCTGCGGTATCAGAGTCCCTACGACTGGCCGGCGATGCTCGAGTTTCTCAGGCAGCGCGCCATCCCCGGCATGGAGCGCGTCGCGGACGGCTGTTACTCCAGAACCATCCATCTCGATGGCGTGCAGGGGACTGTTTCGGTGCAAGCCGCCGAGGGTAACGCGCTGCGCGCGAGGATCCGCATTCCCAAGCTGTCGACCCTGCCGGCGATCATCGCGCGGCTGCGTCGCGTGTTCGACCTGGCGGCGGATCCACTTCGAATCTCCGCCCATCTCGCAACAGATCCGATATTGGCCCCGCTGGTCGCGAGGCGCCCGGGCCTGCGCGTACCCGGGGCTTGGGACGGTTTCGAGCTCGCGATCCGCGCGGTGCTCGGGCAGCAGATTACGGTCGTCGCCGCCGTCCGCCTGGCCGGGCGTTTGGTTGCTTCGCATGGCGAACCGATGACGGTGCCGGATCGCGACCTGACCCACGTCTTCCCAACACCCGAGGCGTTGGCCGTCGCCGACCTGACAACGCTCGCGACCTGACCCACGTCTTCCCAACACCCGAGGCGTTGGCCGTCGCCGACCTGACAACGCTCGGCATGCCGAGGACCCGGGCCGCGACGCTCTCCGCCGTCGCCGCCGCGGTCATCGCTGATGCGGATCTCTTCGGGGCAAACTGCGGCCTCGACGAAGCAGTTCTGCGACTTCGTTCGATACGCGGGGTCGGTGAATGGACGGCGCAATACATCGCCCTGCGTCAGCTGCACGAGCCCGACGCCTTTCCCGCCGCGGATATCGGCCTGATGCGCGCGCTGGCCAACGATCAGGGGCGACGGCCAGCCGCCGACGAGCTCCTGGCGCGGGCCGAGAAGTGGCGACCCTGGCGTGCTTATGCCGCGCAGCACCTCTGGGCCGCCGCGTAAAGAGCCTTGCAGCACTCATTGGCAGGTGGGGCTCTCGTTCGCGGGCGACGTGCTAACTGGCGCGGCGACTGATTCCCTAGCGCTCCAGCTTGAACCCGATGCGCACGGTCACCTGGAACTCCGCAACTTTGCCGTCCTTGATGGAGCCGCGCTGCTCGACCACCTCGAACCAGTCCATGTGTTGAATCGTCTTGGCGGCCTCGACGACGGCGGATTTCACGGCCTCGGCCATGCTCTTGGGAGAAGTTCCGACCACGTCGATGAGCTTGTATGTCCCGGGCATCGCACCACTCCTTAATTTAGAAAGGTTCGCTTCGTACCGTTCCACCAGCTACCAGAATGCCCACAATCACGCGCCCAGTTGGCATCATCTACCGATGAATGCCCGGTAAATGACAAGAGCCAAACCGCCAAGGGGCGAATCGATGAAGAGGGACCATGGCTCATTCGAGCATGAGCCCAACGGGGTTTCCGCTTCGGCGGCGCATTGCTGACCCCTCTTACCGAAGGCAATCGACTATCTCGCCCTCGGGGTGTGAGGTCTCGCACTCGTTGGAGGGGTTGGCTACATGCTCGGCCTTTTTGTGGGCTGGCGCAGCGCCACCCACCGGTCATCACCTGTCGCCACAGGAAAGCGCGAGGTATCGTTCATTCCCAGGACCGCCATCGCTTTCGAGGCGATGTCTACAATTGCAGAGCTTCATGTTGGATGACAAAGAGATTGGCCGCTACGTCGATCAGCGCCGGGAACAGGTCGACTCATTCATCGCCGACCATTTCTCTTGCCGGGGAACGCTCCGGGTCTTGTGGCGCACGCTGAAGACTGACGTCGTCCGGCATCCGATCAATTTCGTTCTCGCCATCCCTTTCCTCTTCATCGGAAAGGCGGCGAGTTGGCTGGAAAAACTGGGGTGGTATTCGGCGGCGAAAGTTCTGAATCGGGTGCCGCTCAGGTTGCGGACGGCTTTTGAGAATACCCGAGAGCAACAGATTGTCGTTGGGCTGCTGGGCCTCTCGGACGAGATGCCGGAGCTTCGCCAGGCCCTCGACAGACAGATCAATGCCTTCATGGCGGCGAGAGCTGCAATCCTGGACCTCGCCAGTGGTGGGCTGACGATCGCGGTTGCATACTTACTTTTTGGCCGCGCCTCCTTAAGCCCGTACGAAATGGCGCAACATCTCGCGGCATCGAGCGCGCGCGAACAGGCGGCCTCCCACTTTGTGTTGGGCCGGGGAATCGGGGGCGCGTTTTACAATGTGTTTCCGCCCGAACCCACGGCACTGCAGATTCTGACCTCGAGCGTGCTGATGTTTCTTCTCCTCGGCGCGCTGACCGCGCTCCTCAATGTTTTCAGCGATCCGACACAGAAGTCGCTGGGGATCCTCCGGCGACAATTGAACCGGCTTTTGGACAGTTGCGAGGAGAGCCTGCTTCTTCATGCGGTGAAGAGGAAGCGGGCGCCGGAAGCCGGCCAAGGCCGGGAAGCAAACCCGGACCGGGAAAGCGCGCCTCGCCCGATTTCATTTCCAGATGGTTTGCTCCTCCCGCCGAGGAGCGCTGATCCGGAATCGTCTCGAGAGAAAGGGGACCGCTTGCCTAACCAAATGGAGCGAAGGATCGTGGCGTTGGCCTCGCTGATCGGAGCTGGATTCAACCGCGGCCGCATCGCTGTGGCCTCGATGATCAAAGTGGGATTCGGCCGAGGGGGCATCGCTCTGGCCAAGCTCATCAAAGTGGGATTCGGCCGAGGGCGCCTCGCTCTGGCCTCGCGGATCAAACGTGGATTTGGCCGAGGGTGGATCCTTCTCGGTGGCGTGGGAGTCTCAGTCGCCGTGGCACTGGTTGTCTTTTGGGCCTACCGGTGGATGAATCCCTATCTGGAAGTAGAGCGGCTGATTGAGCGAAAGGCGTTCGTCACCGCAGTGGCGCGGTTGGAGCAGCTCCCAAAGCGGGCCAGGGCCCGCGAGGGAGAAGGTGAGTATTGGTATTGGCGGGGCCGCGCGCTGATGGGGAGCAAGCAGCTCGACGGCGCAATCGAAGCCTACCGATCCGCCACGGTCAAAGCTGCTCGATACCGGAAGGATTCGAGCCTCATTCAAGACGCCACGGACGCGGTCGCGTCCAAAGACCACGAAAAAGCCAAGCTTCTGCTCCTGGAGCAGATTGGTCCCATCGCGATCCAGCCGCTCATGGCAAAGGCTCTTTCCAAAGAAGACATCCATCGCTGGTCGTTGGTCGAGCTGATCAAGAAATTGGGCGGCGAGGATCAGCTGAATTACCGAGACATCGCGATCATCGACCTCGCCGCGGCCACCACCTGCCCGGGGAAAAAGCGGGCGCTCGAAAAAATCTCCGAGTATTCGGCGAAGGCGGCGATTCCCTCCCTCCATCAACTGCAGGGGCAACCGCAATACAGATGCCTGCAAAATGCTCTCAAGCCCACGCTCGCGAAGCTGGAATCAGCTCGATGAGCGCTACCTCAACCTGGGGGGCGTCGCGTAGCCGCGTCACCTCCCCGTCGTGTTATCCGCGACAACATCGTCGCTGACTCGTCGCATCGATACCTTGAAGCTGTGGCCCTCCTCCTAATCACTCTCTTCGCGTTCGCGATTGCGATCACAGGCATGCCTCGTGTGGTGTGGTGGATGGGCCATGCGTGCAACCTCCGGTGGGGCGCCTGGCGAACAGCCCTGGTTGTTTCGCGACTCCTCCGCGGGCCCATCTTCGATCAGTCTCTCGACCCTTCAGCCACCATCGAGATCCCGGCCTGGCGTGGGCTATTGAGGACTGAGGAGGCTGTCGACCGGGCAGTGCGCTTGATTCCGTCGCTATCGGGAAAGCCTTGGGTCATGCGTTGGCACACGACGAACATTGTCGTGGAGACCCTCATCTGGGCTGGCAGATATCGAAATGCTCTGGCCATCGAATCGGCGTGGCCGGCGGAGGAAGCGGCCGAACTTCTGGATTCTCCGTTTGACCAATACGCGCTGGTCCAGATCAACCTAGCCGAGGCCCTCTACAACCTGGGCAGTTGGGACGCCGCCTGGGTAAAACTGGCACCGCTCGACGACAGCGCCAAATCGAATGCAGTCACCCACGCCGGATTACGGGTCCAAAGGGCCTGGATCGCAGCGCATCAAGGTCGGGGAGCAGAAGCGTGGGAATTCCTCTGCGGCGTGCGTCGGCGTGACTTCCCAGCCGTCTACCGGAGTGAGTACCACTACGCGCGGGCAGCAACGCTGTTGGTTTTGGGTCGGGCAGTGGAGGCGCGGGATGAGGTGCAGGATGGCCTCGATGTTGCCAAACGACCATCAAGCATCAGAAACGGGTTTTTCATGCGGGGCAGAATCGAACTGACGCTGGGCAACCTGGAACAGGCCGAGCGTTGGTTTTGCCAGGGCGCCGCGCATCCTTACCACGGCCAAGGAGGAGACGGACTGTTGCTTTGGGGGGATTGCCTCGAGCGACAGGGGCGCCTGGAAGAGGCACGGAAGGCATGGGAGCTTGTGTTGGTCCGCGACCCCGAGAGCGAGTCTGCGAATTCGGCCAGAGCCCGGCTCGTGCTTGACCGACACGAAGTTGCTTCTTGAGGCAGCCCCTTGAAGCTCCTATCTTCGGCTCCAATGACGACCTCGACTATTTCCGTTCACACGCCCGGGCTGCTCCTCGCGTCGCTCGTGACCCTTGTGGTCTTTGGAGGCGCTCCTCGCGTCGCCGCAGCATCCGAAGCACCGGCGAAAGGCTCCGCCGAATCGGTCAAAGGTAAACCGGTCCCCGAGGCTGCGATCGACCCGGAAGCCACGAGCTTCCCTTACCCCTTTCCGGTGCGATTTTTCCCGGTGACGGTCGAGCGCCAGGAGGTGCGGATCGCTTTCATGGACGTTTTGCCCACCCAACGTCCCAACGGTCGCACGGTGGTGCTGCTCCACGGCAAGAACTTCTCCGGCGCGTATTGGGAGCCGACGATCCGCGTTCTCACCGCAGAGGGCTTCCGCGTGGTCGTGCCGGACCAGATCGGCTTCGGCAAATCGACCAAACCGGCGGCGTTTCAATTCAGCTTTCAGGTGCTCGCGGATACGACGCGTGCCCTGATGGACTCACTCCACATCGAACGATTCGCGGTCGTCGGACACTCGATGGGAGGCATGTTGGCGACTCGTTTCGCGCTGATGTTTCCTGAGCGGACCGAGAAGCTCGTGCTGGTCAACCCGATCGGGCTCGAAGATTGGAAAACGGTCGTCCCCTATCGCTCGATCGATCAGGCGTACGCCGAGGAGCTGCGCGCGACCCCGGAGACGATTCGCAACTACCAGCGCACCAGCTACTACGCGGGGCGCTGGGAGCCGGAGTACGAGAAGCTGATCGCGCTTCAAGCGGGGTGGACGCGTCACCCGGACTATCCGCGCGTCGCGTGGTGTTCCGCGCTCACCTCGGACATGGTCTTCACTCAGCCCGTCGTCTACGAGTTTCCGCGGGTCCGCACGCCGACGCTGCTGATCATCGGGCAGCGAGACCGCACCGCCATCGGCCGCGCCTGGGCGCCCAAGGACATCGGCGCGACGCTGGGCGACTACCCCGCATTGGGCCGCAAAGCGGCGGCGGCGATACCCGGCGCCAAGCTGGTTGAGATCGAGGGCGCAGGGCACTTACCCCAGGTCGAGGCGTTCGAGCGATATCGCGGCGCTCTGGTCGATTTCCTTCGCTGACGGTGCAAGCCTCCAGGTGATGAGCACTTGCACGACGGGCTCACGCATGGTCGTGCCGAGGCATCCCGAACTCGGGGCTCACTTTGAGCACCGAGAAAACACGGTCGAGCGTCTCCACAGTAGGGTTGCTGTTTGCGGCCTCAAGCTTTGCGATTACAGGCTGACTGACGCGGCGGCCGAGAAGATTGCGCGGCGATAAGAGGGCGCGCTCCCGGATTTTCCGCTGCTGGTCAGGGAATACCGTTCGGGTGACACATCACGCAGGTCGAAGGTCTCGTCATATTTCCCGTGTTGTGCGGAAACGTCCAGGCCCTAACGTATGCCGCGCCGGTCGCAGTCAGGCCATTGCCAGCCGGAACCACGTGGCATTCCCCGCAATCGGCCGGGTAGAAATGATTCGGATAAGGGATGGTACGCCCCCTCGAGACGATGCTGGCGAGCGTATAGGGGCGGGTATCTCCCGCGCCCGTGCTCGCGGTCAAAGCATTGTTCCAGCGCGTGCCGACCAGATCGCTTCCGGATTCGTGACAAGCGTTGCACTTCGAGTTGATCAACGAAGAGAGGTGGTCATAGCCGATGGCGGGTTTAAAGCCTGTCCCCTGATGACAGGTCGTGCACACCACCCCCGCCCCCACCGTTGGATGAGGCAGATTGCTGATGCCCGCCTGGATCGTGGCGGAGGTCGCCGGAGGCTGAGTGATCGCGAAGCCGCCGACAGTGATGTATTGAGGCATTCCGCCCGAGTTCCAGGTCGCAGTACTGTGGCAGGTGACGCAGTCAGGGGCAAAAAGAGAGCCACATCGCGACGATGATCGCAACGATCGCCAACGTGATCGGCCGCCCCGATCTCGTCGGTTGACAACCGAGTCGGCCGAAAAACGTCGGCTTTGGCGGACCCGCGCCATGACGGGTCCGCGATCTCGAACGCGCACTTACCGCGCTCAGGGTACTCTACCCACTATTCGCTCGCCGGGACTGGGAGTGGTGAACTTGTTGACGGTGCTCTTCACCCCATCGCTCTTGCCATTGCTGTCCTCAGAGGCCACCCGGTAGTAGTAGGTCGTCCGTGGCGTGAGGCCTTCGATGCGCACGCGGAAAATCGCGTACGGATGTCCGTGGTTTAGAATAATGGGGTTTTTTGCTGTCTGGCTTAAGTCCTTGCGGTCTGTACCGTAATGCACGATCCCGTAATGCTCGTCCGTGCCCCCAGGGTTGTTGGTTGTCCACCGGATAATGGTCAAGTGGTCCGTGGCCAACTCGAGCTCTGGGGCCTTGGTGATCTTGACGCGCTCAGCCCTCTTGAGAGGAGGAAGTATTTGAGCGGCAGCTTCGTTGGAAAAGAACAAGCTGGCGACCGTGGTGATCGCCAGCGTCCGAAGCAGGCTATTCATGGATGTCTCACGTCCGTCAATTGGCGTCTACTCAATGGGCGTATTGAAGATGGGCGTATTGAACCCAGGCGGGACCGGGCAGACGGGTGCGTAGGGGCGATCAATGGGCGGATTGGGGACAGGCGGTACGCCGCAGACAGCGGTTGTGCACAGCGGAAGCGGCGGCGTCGGGATAAGAAACTCATTCCCTTGGGTTGACGCCGAACCACCGGTCATGCAGGTACCCGTAAAGGCATTGATGTTGGGATACGGCGTGGTGAAACCGTCGGTGAGGGTTTGCATGAAGATGACGATCTGATTCTCCTCGAGATCCGACAAGCCGAGACGACCCGTCGTACAGTCGACATTGTTCCTGACCTCGGGCATCGGCCAGCAGTCGACTTTTTCGGTCGTTCCTGCCGGGCAATTCCCTGACGTCACCGGGTAGGCGAACAGATCGCGCGTATTGTAGAAATGGACGAGCTGCTTCAGGCTCTTGATGTAGCCATTGTGGAAGAACTCCTTCTGGAAGTAGGGCCCTGGCGCCTCGGTGGTAGGACACTGTGGCGGCGTCATCGCCACATTGCGAGCCGTCGACACCTGGAATCTACCGTCGCGCCTCGGGGCGAACGATGTCCAATCCGAGTCCGGGCTTGGAGCGGAACCGAAACCGCTTCTGAAGAAGGTCCCCTCTCCCAGGTCCCGGTAGGCGAAGCCATAGGGGTTGGCGGTGAAGCCGAAAAAATCCGGCGTAGTCTGATAGAAAAACGCATCCCTCGGATTCAGCGGCAAGCCCTCATTGTTCGCGCCGAAGCAGGTGAAGAGAGGCTCCGTCGACGCGGCGGTACTATTGTCGAACTGACCCGTTCTCAGCGTCGTTCCCCTTCCGTCGATGTGGCATGAGTTGCAATTGCCTCTGCCTTTGAACAGGTTGTAACCGGCCATCTCGTCTGGCGTCAGCGTGTACGCGCCCGCGAGGAAGGCGTCGAATTTCGATGTGAACGGGCTGACCTCCTTTGATTTTTCGAAGGCGTCCAGCGACTCCCCCCAGCGACTGAAAACCGTGGTTGCGCGGGTGCGGTCCGCTGGTGTTAGCTGAATAGGCTGGGTGTCCGAGCCGAACACAGAAGCCCCTCCAGGCGTGTCGCAGATCTGCTCAGTGTTGGGCGGAAAGATGATATTGAGCGTGTCCGGGCCCCACACGGCCTCGTAGAGAGGTCGGTACTGGGCCGTGGAAAGGCGGAACGCAATGCACGCCGTGTCGGGTAGAGCATGTTCTTGGGTATCGACAGGAGGATGCTGCGCCTGCTCGGCGTCGGGATTCTGCAACAAGTATCCGGTCGCCCGCCCATCCCAGAAATTTCCGCCAAAGAACAGGCCTTGTGTCGGGTTGTACTGGAGCACTGGAAACCAGGGGGCATACGTGTACCGCTGCGCGGTCCGCTTCCCGGCCCGAAACGCCATCGATCCTGGATAGGCGATCATCGTCAGATTGACTGACGGGATCGGCCCGCTAAAGCCAGCGTAGGGCATGTGACAGAATGCGCAGGCCCGATTCCTGAAGGGAGACATGTTCTGGTCGTAATTCATCAGCTTGCCAAGCGTTTGTACCGCCCGATAGCCGTTGCCCTGAATCGTTGGCGGTTGCCCCGTCCGAGTCACAGGCCCTAATGCAAGCCACTCTCCGATGGCTTGCTGGAAGATGGAGCTGACTTCGCGCCGCACCCTTTCGATCTCCGGTACGAGATCGCCCGGGAGGATGCCCTCCGGATACGGATTGTAGGCCAGCCCTACCCCGGCTGGCTCACCGCCACCCTGCCCTTCCCCGCCTTCCGTTTGTTGGCCCCATACGGCCCGCGGGGCGATAGTCAGAGCCAGCAGCACAACAGCAGACGTTCGCAGCAACGTTCTTACTGCTCGGCGATTCATGTTCCCTCCTCCAATGCGCGCACCACCTCACAGCGCTGAGATACACGGGTAAGGCTGGTCCTGGCCCCTACAAGGTCGACGGCAGCGATTGGCTCGAAATGTCCCTAGATGTCCGCCAACGTCGTGTTGCGCTCATCGCTCATCGGCGGAGCGAGGAATCCGTGCGATCGGACGAAGAAACCCTTCGGCGTGGCACGCCCGATGGTGGCGCGCCCGATGATCGGACGCGTTCCTGACATTGATCGATCGCCATCAGCACATCTCTCTTTTGAAACAGCAGTCGGCCGCTTGGGGTCCGGTAACACTTGATCTTGCCAGCTGCCACCCATCGGTCAACGGTGCGAATCTCCACGCGACAGATTTGCGCGACTTCGCCCTTCGTTAGAAGCTTTTCGTCCGACCCCCCATCGTTCTCCATAGCCCATCTCCATCCTACTATCTTTGGTGAGCGATCCGATGGCCAAGGTGCCCGGTCACCGCAAGCGCTCCTCAATAGTCTTTGGGACCTGGATTGCGCTACAAGTCGCTTTTGTCTGGAATCCACTGCTGCGGGAGGCAGCCTTCCGAGCGATCGGCCGCACCTTCGAAGACAAACAGCGCGGACTAGTAACGAGAGTGCGCTTGGCGGTTACTGTTGGTTTATTCCGCCAAACCATCCGTCCAGTTCGCAACTGAACCGGTCCGCGGCGACGGCCATCGCTGCACCACTGCCCTCCGTAGCCTCTAAATTCACGCAGCACTCGACCCCCCGGTCGGCGCCTGCAGGGCTCGGCGAATTAGAGGAGCCGACCTTCGGCATTGCTCGCTTCGTCTCGCGCGCTCTCTCCGGCAGTAGCAGACCGTCCAAAGGACGTGCCAAACAAGAAGTCGCAGATGGGGAAGGTGATGTTGAAGTTCCAGCGCGTCATCAGACCCAGATCATGGTGGATGCGGTGATGCTTCCGCAGGACGCGCACCGGCGCCAACCGTCCGATGAAGGTATCTTCGGGCAGGTGATAGGCGAAGTGCAGCCATTCATAGGTCAAGTAGTAGCCAATCCCGATTGCGACAAAGAGCCATGCCGCATTGGGAGAGAAGAGCAGGTAGAGGATGAGCGCGATCGGCGCCGCCATTCCACCGAGGAAGAACAGCAGCATCACCGGTGGGAACAGGACCATCTTGAAGTCGCGCGACGATTCGTACGACATCGCATCGCCGGTGAAAAAGTGGTGATGCTCGAGAGAGTGTCTGCGGAAGATGATCCCCAGCCAGGGCCGGAGCCGATGCATGGGTCCCTTGTGACCGAAGTACTCGGCGGCGTTTGCCACCAGAAACCCAGTCGGCAGGACGAGCAGCTCCTTCTAGCTTGGTTGGCGCACCTGGGAAACAGCGAAGGCGATCACCGCCAGTGAACCGAAGGTGGTGAATGCAAAATGCAGCCATCCCGAGTACCAGCGTCCGATTTTCCTGACTCGGTACTCCGCACGAAACCTGGCAGTGGCCGTGGATGTGTCGACCATTCCGTACCTGTAGCACAAGATCGGGGGCCGCGTGAGGAACGCGGAGGTGAGGAGCGAAAGTAGAGGTCACTTCCTCCCTTGCGCCGCCTCTATCGAGTCTATCTAATTTCGGCTTTCCAGAAGGGGAACCCATTTCATGCGCGCTCAAAAGGCAGCCACGCTGATTGTCTCACTTGGTATTTTTTCGGGGTTGGGGTGCGGCGGCGACAGCGTTTGTGACAAAGCGGATCAGGCCAGCCGAAATCTCGCCAATGCAGCGGCGGGCTGCGGAAGTGGCGACGGAGGAGTTTCAACAATCACCATCTCCGGCAGCACGTACAGCAAAGCCGCCTGCCAAAACGCGCTGACAATGTGCAGCGCGGCCGACCAGCAAGCGCTGTCGAGCGTTTTCGACTGTTTCGCAAAGGTCAACCGTTGCGTGCCGGGCCAAGAAAATCAGTTCCTCGGATCCGCCTTCGCTTGTGTTTTGACTGCTGGCAATATCTCGCAGGCTTGTTCGACGGCTTTCAGCCACTAGCTACTAGCCGCCCAGCACGGACACTGTCTTCACCTTCAGCTTCATCGAATCGCGTTGGGGGCAAACACCTCGACATCGACGGCTGAAGCGTAGTGGCACAGCGGCGCTGAGCTCGGCCTGGCGATCCCGCTCGCGGCCAAAAGCGATTCTTCGAGGTCTTCGACGCAACCTTGCTGGACGGGATAGGGGGCGTGATGAACCCTCGCTCGGTACAGCCGTTTCCGGGAGGGTGCGTAGAGGATGTACCTTTCGATCAAGAAGTGCTCGAGGGACCCCAAAGGCGCCGAACCGGGAATGCCCGCGGGTCCGTAGCGGAGGTGACAGCCAACGGGCCTGGACGACCAGCGGCGGTGGGAAGCGTATTCGTAGGCGCACCTCTCGCCGTCTAGCCGCGCCATCGACATTCGCGCATGAAAGTAAGGAAGCCGGTACGCGATCCGCGCCCCGACCACGGCAAGCGCACTCGCAGCATCGAGCGAGAAGAACCAAACGCCGGGATCGGCGCCATTTCGGTGCACGTAGGTCCGAACATTGACTTCGTGAAAAGCGGATAGACCCCCAAGGCCAGGAATCCCTGCTGGACGGACGCCGCTGATCGTGAACGGAATCAGCCCCACGTAGGCGTTGCCCTCGAAGGTGTCGATGGTCAGCTCTCGAGGCACCAGCTCACGCAACGCGGTAAGTGGCACCGGCCAATGCAGGAACAGGAGGTGCCGCCAGCGCTGACGCATGAGCGCTCGGCCATCCGGCGGTCGTGCGGGGGCGATCCGGTCAATCGTTCCTTCCACCGCAAGATTTGCCAAGATCGCCTCGCCTGCCCTGCGTAGGTTGTCTCGAAAAGGAGAGCAACCATGTATGACCATATTGGCTTGAAAGTGGAGAACCTCAAGGCGAGCGTTCGATTCTACGAAGCGGCACTCGCGGGATTTGGCTACGGATTGTGCTCGCAAGATGAGACGAGTGCGGGCTTTGGCCCTCCGAACGAGCCAGCGCTCTGGCTCTATGCGGCGGGCAAATCGGGAGCGGCGACGCACGTCGCGTTCAAGGCGCGAGATCGCAAGACGGTCGATCGCTTCTACAAGAAGGGACTCGAAGCCGGTGGACGCGATCAAGGCAAGCCGGGAGTGCGCGCGGACTATGCGCCGACGTACTACGCCGCGTTCCTT
>WNFC01011915.1_pt1 | contig 12324 bp, 8 predicted proteins | sample 5400541 | NCBI WGS metagenome assembly WNFC01 (sample SAMN13153342, study PRJNA577476) | soil metagenome | isolation source: 120 cm saprolite under Douglas fir tree site 2 hole 2 replicate 1 | place: USA:California | collected 2015-04-18 | reverse complement strand
ATCGACCTGCGGCCCGCGAAGAGTGCGATCACCGCGAGTGCTCCGAAGTAGGACGACCTGCTAAACGAGTACGCCACGCCGACCACGAGCGCCACGATTGCGGCTGCCATCGCGATTTTCGTCACGCCACGGCCGATCCGAGGGAATCGGGCGAGCAGCACTCCCAGAGCGAGCACGAACAGCGCGCCCTCGCTGTTGTGATTCACGGCGCCGGTCTGGCCCGCCGCAATCGCGGCGCTGCTGACGGCGGATATGTCTGCCGATGCGATCAGGGACGCGCGGGCCGTCAGTATCTCCACAACCGCGAGACATGCCGCCGTGAAGGCAAACAAGATGAGGACACGGCGGGTGAGTTCGTCGGCGCCCGTGATCAAGGAGAGGCACAATAGCGGCACGCTCAGTATCAGCACATCGCGCCAGCTCTGGCTGTTGCCGCTCCCCCTTCCGACCAGCGTCGCCGACAGGAGGAAATAGCAGACCAGCGCGATGGTCAGTACTGTTGATCCGGTCTTCGGACGGATTATGCGATGCGCGGCGAAGTGACCGATCACGCAGGCGACGATGAGCACGGCCAGGGCCTTGTCCGTTATCAGCCGGGCGCCGATGGTGGTCTGCGACACCGGAATGGCTACCGCGAGCAGGTAGAGTCCGGTGTTCGGCGCGGCGACAATGATCAGCACGATCACGACGTAGGCCACCATCATCACTGTCGCCATGCCACGGGTCGAAATCAGCGCGGCCGCCAGCCCGGTCGCTGCCGCGGCGCATCCGACCGTGACGGGCTGGACGCCGCCGCGTGCTGCCAGGGCTGCGACCGGGAGTGCCCGCTGCCAGCAACGCCGCAGTGACCCGGTGATGAGCCTCACCAGGAAACTGCCACGGGTCGGGCCACCGACAAGGATGACGGTGAACGCCAGATAACCAACGGAGTCGGCAACGGCGGCGCCCGCCGCCCCGAACCGGGGCGTCAGCGCCATCAGGAACGCTAGCCCGACGGCCGCTCCGGCAGCAGTCGCCACGATGGCCGGCCTTAGCCTGTCCGTCGCCGCGAGATACGCCTGTAGCGTCCGGCCGATGCTGAAGATAACGAGACCCGGCAGCATCCACCAGACGACGGCCACCGAGCCGCGGTATTGCGCGCCATATAGGACCGGGATGAACACCGGAGCGGCGAACGCGACCGCTGCGGCGAGCACCACCGTGACGGCGGCCACGGTGCGCCCGATCCGGTCCGCCGCCGCCTGGTCGACCGCTCCCGAGGTCACCCGCGGGAAGATCGCCAGGGCAACCGCGGCGGGAAGCAGCAGCAGGCCCTCGGCGATCGGCAGTGCTACCGCGTACAACGCCACGGCGGCCGTCCCGGCCAGTATCTGGATGACCGGCACGTCCATGCGGAGCATGCCGTAGTGCGCGAGGTTCGGCAGATAGGCCCGCAGCGCGTAGCCGCAGTACCGGCGGAGCGGTATACGGTCGCCGTCCGTGTGCACCCGGGTGGTGGCCAGCACCAGCAGCATGACGGTGCCGAGAAGCTGGCTTGCGCCGAAGACGGCGAAGCACCCGACGACCGTGGTATCGCCACCCGCCAGCAGGAGAATTACGCCGGTGAGATAAGCCGCGGTCGTGACGGCCATCACCAGGTTGTAGGCGCCAATGCGCCCGCGGCCGATCTCGGCTGCGCCCAGCAGGGTCGTCAGCAGGCTGACCGGGCACAGCACGGCGCTCAGCAGCGCCAGCCGGGGACCGAGGCCGAGGAGCACCCCCGGCCAGAGCGAGCCGGCGAACCACCATGCCGTGGCCAGGGCCGTCCCCGCCACCGCAGAGAACAGCACAGCCCAGCGAACAAGTTGCCGGAATGCGGAGTGGGACAGGCCAGCGAAGCGGGCGTTGGCATTGTCCAGTCCGAGCACCCCGATGACACTGAAAATAGCAGGCACTGCCATCATCACCGCCAGCTGGGCCCGCCCGTGCGGCCCCAGAGCCCGTGCGGCGACGATACCTACGCCGAAGCTGAGAACGGATGCCGCCAGCCTGGTGCCAAGCGTGCCGCCGACCGTCGCCGGGCTGATTCCCGGGAGCGATGAGCGCACGCGTGCCTGCAGTCTGGATGCGGGCGAAGGCCGCTTGTGCGCAGCGGCACGCCTGGTGGATGTGAGCAAAGGCACGGCCTCGCAGTTGCTAGCGGGACACCTGATCCCTTAATTTACCAGGAGTGACAACGTAAAGTAATATCACCACTACAGTTTGCTAGCACACGGGGGGCGCGTGCGAGTACTGAGCGTGGTCGGCGCGCGGCCGCAGTTCGTCAAGCTGGCACCTGTGGACCAGGCGCTGCGCACGCGCGGGCACCAGCACGTGATCGCGCATACCGGCCAGCACTACGACCGGCTGCTGTCACAGGTGTTCTTCGACGATCTCGGCATCGGGCCGCCCGCCGTCAACCTCGGGGTTGGCTCATGCAGCGCCGCGAAACAGGTGGCTGGCATCCTCGCCGGACTGGACCCGGTGCTGGCAGATCAGCGGCCGGACTGGGTGCTGGTGTACGGGGACACCAACTCCACTCTGGGCGGCGCGCTCGCAGCCGCCCAGCACCGGCTGCCGCTCGCGCACCTGGAAGCCGGGCTGCGGTCATTCGACCGGCGCATGCCCGCCTCGGACCTGCTGCTCGCGCCGACCCCGGTGGCGGTAAGGAACCTGGCGGCCGAGGGTCTGGGCCAGCGCACCGTGCTCACCGGTGACGTTATGGTCGACACGCTCGCGGCTATCCGCGCCCGAATTGACGCGGACCCGGGGACCCGGGCCGACTACCAGCCCGCCTTCGCCGATGTCGGACCGTACCTGCTGGCCACCTTGCACCGCGCGGAGACAACCGATGATCCTGACCGGCTCGCCGCCACCCTCGACGCGCTGCGTCGCTGCCCGCTGCGAGTCCGGCTGGTCGCCCACCCCAGGCTCACCGAGCGTGCGGGCAAGCTGGGCCTGCCGCTGTCGGCCGGAGCCATCGAGGCCTCAGATCCGTTGCCGTATCCGCACATGATCGCGGCGATGCTCGGCTCCAGGGGCATCGTCACCGATTCCGGGGGGCTGCAGAAGGAAGCGCTCCTGCTCGGCGTCCCGTGCACCACGCTGCGCACGCGAACAGAGTGGCCCGAGACCCTGCAGGACGGCTGGAACGTCCTGGTTCCAGACCTTCGTGACCTCACCGCCGCGGTATCCAGGCCCCGCCCGCGGGGTGCTCCCCCGTCACCCTATGGACACCGCGGTGTAGCCAGCCGGGTGGTCACCGAACTCGCGGCCCGGGTGGACACCGGGAGAGCCGGCGAGAGGTCGCCGGGATGAGGATCTGGATCCTCAATCACTATGCGTCGCCGCCGGACCGCCCGGCCGGAACGCGCCACTACGACTTCGGCCGGCTGCTCGCCGGATGGGGACACGACGTCACCATCTTCGCGAGCAGCTTCAGCCATTTCAGCCGGGCGGAGGAGCGGCTGGCGGCGGACGAGCCTATACGCGCTGAGGTCATCGATGGGGTCCGGTTCGTCTGGATCCGCACCACCCCCTATTCGCGCAATGACCGCAGGCGGGTGCTGAACATGGTGAGCTATGCGGCGGGTGCGGTCAGGGCGCAGCGGACCCTCGCCCGGCCCGACGTGGTCATCGGCTCCTGCGTGCATCCGATGGCGGTCGCCGCCGCCTGCTTGATCGGCGTCATCCGCCGCGCCCCGTTCGTCTTCGAAGTGCGGGACCTGTGGCCACAGACGCTGATCGACATGGGGGCATTGCGGGAGGGCGGCGCGATCGCGCGGGCTCTGCGGATCCTGGAGCGTTTCCTGTATCACCGCGCCCGCCTGGTGATCAGCCTGCTGCCGGGAGCGGCCGAATACATCACCGCCGCCGGGGTCCCGGAGAGCAAGATCGTCTACATCCCGAACGGGATCGCAGAACGAACCGCGGTTCCCGCCTCGCCGGATGCGCAGACGCGCGCGCTGGTCGACCGGATCGGGCAGTGGCGCGCGGCCGGCTGCCTGGTGGCGGGCTACGTCGGGTCGCACGGGCAGGCGAACGGCGCCGACGTTCTGGTGGAAGCCGCGGCCGTACTGCGTGACCGCGGCATCGGCGACATCGCCTTGGTCCTCGTCGGGGACGGTCCGGACAAGGAGCGGTGCGAGCGGCTGGCCCGCCGCCGCGGCCTGCAGAATATCCTGTTCGCCCCGCCCGTGCCCAAGCACGCGGTGCCCGGCGTGCTGGAAGCGCTCGAGGTGACGCTGTTCCCGCTGCGGGACGTGCCCGTGTTCCGGTACGGGCTCAGCTCCAACAAGCTCTTCGACTACCTGGCGAGCGGCCGGCCGGTAATCTTCGCCTGTGGGCTGGCTGACAACCCGGTGCGCGCCTCCGGCGGGGGGATCTGCGTCCGGCCCGAGGCGCCGGCCGCGGTCGCTGACGCGCTCGTCCAGCTGGCCGCGGCCGGCCAGGCGGGACGTCGTGCCATCGGCGAACGGGGCAGGAGCTGGGTGTACCGGCACCACAACGTGACCACCCTCGCGGAGCAGTTCCTGCAAGCGCTCACGGGTATTCTGAAATGACGTTCTACATCGTCGGCGCGGGCGGGTTCGGCCGGGAGACACTGGACGCGCTGCGCGCGTCACCCTCCGGAGCCGCGGGTCCCGTCGAGTTCCTCGACGACTCTCCGGACAAGGCCATGGTGGCCGGGGTGCCGGTGCGGCGTCCGGGCGAAGCCGGGCCAGGCGTCTTCGTGGTGGCGATCGCCCACCCCCGCGCCCGCCGGCGGATGGCGGTCCTGCTCCGGGCGCGGGGACTCGCCGCCGCCAGCGTCATCCATCCCAGGGCGGCGATCTCGCCGGGTGCGGTCCTCGGCGAGGGCTGTATCGCGCTGGCGAACACGTTCGTCTCCACCGGCACGATGCTCGGCGCGCACGTCCACGTGAACTACAACGCGACTATCGGGCACGATGCCGTGCTCGGCGACTTCGTCACCGTGCTGCCCGGGGCGAATGTGGCCGGCGCGGTAACACTCGGCGCGGAGGTAACCGTCGGCTCCAACGCGTGCGTGCTGCAGGGCCTGCGGATCGGGTCATCCACCATGGTCGGAGCGGGCGCGGTCGTCACCCGCGACCAGCCGTCCGGCGTGATCGTGGCCGGCGTGCCGGCCCGGCTGCTCCGCCGCCCCGACGCCGAGCACGCGCCGCGGGATGGCCGCCCATAGCCGAGGGTCGGTGATCGCCCGGCCATCCACCAGCGCCCGCACGCCGGGAAGATCGGACGGTGCCAGGGCCGCGTAGGCGGGGTGATCGGTGTGCACGATAGCCGCGTCACACGGCTGGCCGAGCCGGTACGGCATGAGGCCGAGCCGGCGCAGTTCCCGGTCGGCGTACATCGGATCGTGGACCGCGGGCAGCGCCTGGCGGCGCGATATCTCGGCCGCGGTCGCGAAGACGCCGGAGAACGCGGTCTCCTTGACGCCGCCCCGGTAAGCGGCGCCCAGGATCACCACCCGCAGCCCGTCGAGCCCGCCCGCCAGCTCGCTGAGCAGCCGGACCGCCGTCGCCGGGACCTCTGCGTTTACCTGCCTGGCCACGGCGGGCAGCCGGGCGTCCGGGTCACCCGCCAGGTACAGCCACGGGTAGACGGGAATGCAGTGCCCGCCGACCGAGATGCCCGGCCGGTGTATGTGGCTGTAGGGCTGGCTGTTGGCCGCCTCGATCACGTTGAAGATGTCGATCCCGGCCGTGCCGGCGAACCGGGCGAACTCGTTGGCCAGCGCGATGTTCACGTCCCGGTAGGTGGTCTCGGCCAGCTTGGCGAGTTCTGTCGCCTCCGGGCTGCCGAGATCCCACACCCCGTTCGGACGGGAAAGATCGGGCCGCTCGTCGAAGTCTAGGACCGAACGGTAGAAGACCTCGGCCCGCTCACCGCTGCGGCAGTCGATGCCGCCGACCAGCTTCGGGTACCGCCGCAGGTCGGCGAAGACCCGCCCGCTTGACACCCGCTCCGGGCTGTGGCAGAGCGCGAAATCCCGTCCGGGAGCCAGGCCCGAGCCGGCCGCCAGGGCCGGAGCCAGCCGCCGCCTGGTGGTATGCACGGGCAGCGTCGTCTCGTAGCTGACCAGCGTGCCGGCTCGCAAGCCCGCCGCGACCGCGGCGGTGGCGTCGTCGACGGCCAAGTAGTCTGGCCGGCCGGCGCCGTCGGCGACCAGCGGTACCAGCACGATGACCGCGTCGCTGGCCGCCACCGCGCCTACCGTGTCCGTGGTCGCGGTGAGCAGACCGGACCTGGTGACATCACGCAGCCGACCGGCCAGGCCAGGCTCGCCGGGGAACGGAACACTGCCACCGGATACCAGGCGCACCACCCGCGCGCTGCTGTCGGCGCCGCGGACACGGAACCCCTTCCCCGCGATCTGGGCGGCGAGCGGCAACCCGATCTTGCCGAGCCCGATCACGGCTACGTTCAGGGTCATCCGGATGTCCCGTACCAGTCAGCGAATGTGCGATCGGAGACGGCAGGGGCCTGCGGACCCGGTGCCTTGGCGTGACTGCCGCCGTTCAGCTGAGCCGGGACGAAAGGAGGATAAGCGAGCGGATGCCCGGCCACGGCGGCGTCGGGCATCACGGCGAGGCCGTCGCGTGCCGCTGCGATCACCGCCTCCGCCACCGCCACGGCCGCCGCGCCCTGCCGCATGGTGACGATGCTGGCGGGCCGGCCCAGGATGGCGTCGCGAAAATTCTCCAGCTCGGCCCGGAGCGGCTCGCGCCTCGGCATCAAGTACCTGACGACTTCGCCGTTCGCCGCGGTATGCGGCAGCGGTCCGGCTGGCCCGACGCAGGCGTCCGCGCCATTGCGGCGCAGCCACAACTCCCCGGCGAGGGCGTCGGCCGTCAGGCAGCCGCGAGCGCCGGTGATCGTGACCACCCGCTCCTTCATCGGCGAAAGCCAGTTCACCAGGTGGCTGGTGACGATGCCGTCGGACAGCTGCCCGCTGACCGTCACGAGATCCTCGTGCTGCCTGCCGCTCGGGCATGCCGTGACGGCGGCCACCTTGAGGTAGCTGGCGCCGGTCACCCAGCAGGTCAGGTCGATGTCGTGGGTGGCCAGGTCCATGACCACGCCGACATCACGGATCCGGCCGAGAAATGGGCCCTGCCGACGCGTCGCGACCTGGAAGAGCGGGCCGAGCTCGCCGTGGGCGAGGTGATGGCGCATGGCGAGCAAGGCCATGTTGTACCTTTCCACGTGCCCGACGCAGCCGATCAAGCCCCGCTTCTCGAATTCCTCGGCCAGTTTGGAGCAGCTCGCCGAATCGGCGGCCAGGGGTTTCTCGATCAAGGCAGGTATGCCCGCGTCAGCCAGCCGGAGCCCGATCTCGGCGTGGGCCAGGGTAGGGGCGGCGACCACGCAGAGATCGAGGCCGAGGGCGAGTAGCTCATCGATGTCAGCGGTGACCGTATCCAGCTCCACGGTGGCCCGGGCGGCCGGGGATGGATCAGCGGCGCCGACGAGATCGACGCCCGGCAGCTCGCGTAGCACCCTGAGGTGATGCCGTCCCATCGTGCCGAGGCCGATGACGCCGGCGCGCAGGGCCGTCACCGGCTTGCGAGACGCACGGCGTCTTCCACCACGGCCGCGATCTCGCCGAGTTCATCGCGGGTGAGCTGCGCGTGCATCGGGATCGAGATCATCCGCGCGGCGACGTCCTCGGTGACCGGCAGGCAGCGATAGCCACCGGGAAAGATCGGCTGGAGATGGGCCGGGGGGAAGTAGACGCGCGCCTCAATGCCTCGCCTGAGGAGGAAATCGAGTACGGCGTTCCTGTCCCCGTCCACCAGGCAGGTGTACAGCATGTGCGTGGGGCTGACGTGTGGCAGCGCGTAGGGTGGCGTGATGCCGGGCAGGCCGGCCAGCCTGGTGTCCATCCAGGCGGCGTTGGCTCTCTTGCGCTCCAGGATGGCGTCGAGTTTGCGCAGCTGGACCCGCCCGATGGCGGCCTGCATTTCGGTGAGGCGCCAGTTGTACCCGATGAGCTGATGTTCGTACAGCCGCCGCTGCCCGTGGTTGCGCAGCAGGCGCAGCCGGTCAGCCGTCCCGGCGTCGCCGGTGAGCACGATCCCGCCCTCCCCCGTCGTGATGTTCTTGGTCGGCGTGAAGCTGAACATCCCCGACCTGCCGAAGCTGCCCACGGGCACGCCGCGGTACTCGGCGCCCGCCGCCTGGGCGGCGTCTTCGAACAGCGGCACGCCGTGGTCCACGCACACCTTGAGCAGGCGGTCCAGCTCGCCGGGCTGGCCAGCGTAATGAACGGTCATGACCGCGCGGGTCCGGCGGGTGACGAGCCGCGGTATCTCAGCCGGATCGAGGTTGAACGACCGCGGATCGATATCGGCGAACACCGGCGTGGCGCCTACATGGCAGACCGAGGTCGCGGTCGCGATGAAGGTCATCGACGGGACAATCACCTCATCCCCTGGGCCGATGCCCTCGGCCAGCAGCATCGCGGCGAGAGCCGTAGTCCCGCTGGCGAAGCTCACCGCGTGCGCACAGCGGTGCCGGGCAGCGAATTCACGTTCGAAATCAGCATTTTGCGGGCCATTTGTGAGGATCCCGCTGGCGAACACCTCCCGGATGGCCTCGATCTCCGCTTCGCCCACGTCTGGCTTCGCCAGCCGGATTCGCGGCGTCACTTCAGGCATGCCGTTGCTACCTTTCCATCTGGCGGGCGATCGGATCGCCGCGCGGGTGACCGTTACATCCCTCGCCGGTCAGTACCGCCCAGGCGGTAGCGGCCAGCACGACAAGGTCGAGCTGAAGGCTCTGGTGCTCGATGTAGCGCAGGTCCCATTCGATGCGGTCGGCCCAGTTCAGCCGGTTACGGCCGTGCACCTGAGCCAGGCCTGTCAGCCCGGGCGGCACGGCCAGCCTGCGCCGCTGCCGCATGTCGTACCGCCGGACCTGGTAGGGCAGCGTCGGTCGCGGGCCGACCACGCTCATCTCGCCGCGCGCCACGTTGATCAGCTGGGGAAGCTCGTCGATGGACAGCCGGCGCAGCCAGCGGCCGACCCGGGTGCAGTCCGCGGGCTGAGGGAAAACGCCGCGCTCGTCGCTGTCGCGGCGCATCGTCCGCAGCTTCAGCATGACGAACGGCCGACCGTCCCGCCCGGCGCGCACCTGGCGGAACAGGACAGGCCGCCCGTCATCCAGCCAGACGGCCGCCGCGGCAAGCACGCCGAGCATGGCGGCGGGCAGCGCGGCCAGGCAGAGAATCCCCAGGTCCAGTAGCCGTTTGCCGCGATAAGGCAGCGGCCCGGCGCCGGAGCCGCGGTCGTGGCCGCCTCGCGCCGGCCAGCGGCTGCGGTGGCTCCGGGTAAGCAACTCCGCGCACCCGGCACCAGGTCAGACTGGCCGCTGTCGGCGGCCAGCCTGGCGAGGGCCGACCGGACCTGGTCCGGCTGGGCGTCCGGGTCGATAGTGCTGATCCGGGAGGGCGGCAGCGGTGGCACGGGAACGTGCTGGATGAGCGGATGCCGGGGCCGCTCCGCGATCTCGCCCCGGCCCAGGACGTCCTCCGTGAGTTTCTCGCCGGGCCGCAGTCCGGTGAAGACGATGTCGATCTCGCGTGCCGCGTCGGCGACGAGCCGGCGCGCGATGTCCGCGATCAGCACCGGCTCGCCCATGTCCAGTACGAGGACCTCGCCGTCGCGGCCGATGACCGCCGCCTGCAGGACCAGCTGCACCGCTTCGTCCGTGGTCATGAAGTAACGTCGGACGTCTGGATGTGTCACGGTGACCGGGCCGCCGGCGGCGACCTGAGCACACATCGCAGGGAGCACCGAGCCGCGGCTGCCGAGGACGTTCCCGAACCGGACGCTCAGGTACGATCCCGGCGCCCGCGTGGCCATGTACGCGGTGAGCCGCTCTGCTACCCGCTTGGAATGCCCGAGCACGCACAGCGGGTCGGCGGCCTTGTCCGTAGAGATGTTCACGAATGACGTCACCCCGCACGCCATCGCGGCGTCGAGTACCTTCTGCGTGCCCCACACGTTGCTTTTCAGCGCCTCGGCTGGATAACGCTCGAGCAGCGGCTGGTGCTTGAGCGCGGCGGCATGGAACACGATCTCCGGCCGGAACCGTTCGAAGACCTCCCTGATGCGCCTGGCGTCGCGGATATCGGCGAGCACCACCTCATCGGAGTCGAGCAGCGCCTGGCCGTGCAGCGACAGCTGGACGGCATGAAGCGCCGATTCATCGCGGTCGAGCATGGTCAGCTGGGCGGGACGCAGCAGGTTCAGCTGACGGCAGAGTTCCGAGCCGATCGATCCGCCGGCGCCAGTGACCAGGATGCGCTTTCCGGCGAAATGTCCGGCGATCGTCCGGACGTCGATCTCCAGTCTCCGGCGGCCGAGCAGGTCGCGGATCCTGGGATCGCGCACGCCGTCGACGCGCGCGCCGCCGCTGAGCAGTTCCTCGACTGAAGGGATCACCTTGGGAGTGAGCCCGCAGGACACCGCGGCGGCCGTCAGGTCGCGGATCACGGCGCCGCTGGCGCGGGCTATCGCGATCACCAGCACGGTGGCGCCGGTCTCCGCGGCGACCGCGGCCATCTGCTCGCGCCCCCCGCGGACCGGGATGCCGCGGATCCGCAGGTGCCGCTTGGCCGGGTCATCATCGAGCAGGGCCACCGGCCGGTACTCGGAGTCCCGCTGGCCGGCCAGCCGGTGCACAAGCTGGGTGCCTGCGCTTCCCGCGCCGAGGACGATGACCTTCGCGGCGGGGGACGCGGGCGCTCTGCATCGCTGCCTGGCTGCCCGGGACACGTATCGTGCGCCCAGCATGGCGACCAGCGCGAAGACCGCGGCGCCAGCCAGCGTACGCAGTGACGCCCGCTGAGCCGGAGCCCACAGTGGGTCGAGGGCGGCTAGCGATACCGCGGTCGGGGCGACGACGGCGCCGACGCCAATGATCTCCTCGAAGCTGCCACGCTGGTAACGCCCCAGGTAGAGGCGAGCCAGCAGACCGTATCCGGCCTGCAGCATGCACACGGAAAGCACCGCGGGCCACAGCGCGTGGAGGGTGAGCCCGGGCCCGCCGCGATCGGTGGATATCCAGGCGGCCGCGAGCAGCCCGCCCATCCAGGCCGCGGTGTCGCAGCAGGCTTCGGCGGCCAGCAGCGCACGCCGCCGGATGCCAGGCTGCCGCGCCGGTCGCTGGTACGGCATTCCCCCGGGCGCCACATCGCCCCGTACCGCCACCCCGTTTATGTCCGCCCCCATGATCGTCAGCCCCCGTCATCGGATCACCGAACTGGTGTCACTTCGATCTTGATTACCTCACTAGGAGTTGTATTGTAAATACCCTGAGTAACAACAGTCACATGTCGTCGTCTTCGGGAGGCAAGCCCGCCGTGAATTTGCGGAACTTCATCCGGCTGCTGCGCGATCAGTGGAAGCTAATCCTGCTGGTGGCGGCAGTCGCGGCAGGGGCGAGTGCGGCGCTTACCATGCGGACGACGCCGTTGTACGCGTCGAGCGTGACCTTCTACGTATCCGCTCAGACCAACACCAGCGATCCCATCAGCGCCTACCAGGGCGACCTGCTCTCGCAGCAGGAGGTGCAGTCCTTCGCCGAGCTGCTCCACGGCCCGACGCTCGTGCGATCCGTCATCAACGACCTCGGCTTGCACGTGGCGCCGGGCGAGATCGCGGCCGAGATCAGCACCCGGCCGATCCCGCAGACCGTGTTGCTGAGCGCGACGGTCACCGATCCGTCACCGCGCCAGGCCCAGCGGATCGCCGAGAGCATCGGCACCCAGTTCACCACGCTCGTCGCGACCCTGGAGCAGCCGCCGGGAGGGGGCACGCCGCCGGTCAGCGTCACGGTGGTGGCTCAGCCCGATCTGCCGACGGCGCCGGTGTCACCGGATCCGTTCAGGAACGTGTCCATGGCGCTCGCGCTCGGCCTGCTGGCCGGGATCGCGCTGGCCGCGGCCGTGCGCTCGCTGGACAGCAGGATCAAGTCGGCGGACGAGCTGGTCGCGGAAACCGGCGGCAGGCCGGTGCTCGGCGTGATCCCGTTCGACGCCTCGGCGCGACGGCGCCCGCTGGTGGCGGACGAGGATCCGTTCAGCCCGCGGGTCGAGGCCTTCCGTAAGGTCCGTACCAACCTGCAGTTCATCGACGTCGACCGGCCGCGCAAGGTGCTGCTGTTCACCAGTGCCCTGCCGGAGGAGGGCAAGAGCTCCAGTGCGTGCAACCTGGCGGTCATGCTGGCCCAGTCCGGCAGCCGGGTCATCTTGATCGAGGCGGATCTGCGGCGGCC
>WNFC01007103.1_pt1 | contig 12325 bp, 10 predicted proteins | sample 5400541 | NCBI WGS metagenome assembly WNFC01 (sample SAMN13153342, study PRJNA577476) | soil metagenome | isolation source: 120 cm saprolite under Douglas fir tree site 2 hole 2 replicate 1 | place: USA:California | collected 2015-04-18 | reverse complement strand
CTGGTGAAGTCGCTCTCCACAGCGCAGCGCACCGAAGCCGTTCTCAGCGCTTCCCCGCCGAGCGATATCCTGACTTCAAACCAGCGTAAGGCGGCAATCCAGGAGGACAAGGGTGTCGCCTACAGCCAGCTAAGCAAAGAACAGCAGGGCACGCTGTTGGCTCTGATCGAGGAATATATGGGCGCACAACCGCGCGCGCAGGCGCGCGCGCGATTGGACAAAATCCGCCACGCCGGCTTCGACCAGATCAAATTCGCCTGGATGGGAGGCTTGGAGAGAGGCGAAGGCCACTATTACCGTGTGCAAGGCAGCACGTTTCTGATCGAGTACGACAACACGCAGAACAACGCCAATCACATTCACTGTGTGTGGCGTGACTTCAACGGTGACTGGGGCGAAGACCTGCTGGCAGAACACTACCAGAACTCCCCGCACCATCAGCCCGCAAGTACCGATTAATTGCAATCCACAATCGCGGCGTTGGAGAATGCCATTTGATGCATGTACGCGCTGAACTGCGCGGCGCTCAAGGTTTGCCGAAAACATCAATCTCATAGAAACGGCGTATCGCTCAGCGCGAAGGGGACCCACCAATTTGCGTGCCCTCAAGGAAAAGAAGTATTTCGGGCCCCGACGCTCATCAACGGGAGATCTTGAGAGTAGACGATCACCGAGGGCAGCAGCGGGTCGACTTGTGACCCTCGCCGTGACATCAGGTCCGCGAGCGGCGCCGAGCGGCGAACAGTGGTGAGTGACTGTGCACTTCGAGCGACGATGAGTTGATCGTCGGCTACTGTCGCCCGGGACAGAGATTAAGAATGATCGCTGCTACAGCCCCCGGGGCCGCGACTTACTGGTTGCTGACCGCCATTTCGCACGCCTGGGAGGAACTCTTCGGTCAGTTCGACTCGGTCCAGCGAAGTCTGCTTTTCATATATGTTGGGCTGGAGCAAGGGACCGATTAGCTTTATATATCGCCCATCCGCACCGCGCGCGTCAAGCGATCAAACTGACGTATTCATTGCGAAAGACGGCTCCCTTTGATTTTTTTAAATTACGGGCCCCTGGGACCTCGAAGCTGGCGCTCGGGAGTGGCAGCAGAGGGTCGATCAGCGACAAACAGCTGGGTTCGTACCGGCGGCCGGCGCTGACCGGCCAACTGCGGAAGTTCGGGGTGCAGAAATGATCGTCTGTTACCAGACGTTGGCGGCTTGATTCCGGAGTAACGACTTTAATTTCGACGCACGCACGTCAACGCGGAGCCGCAATCCCGGCCCCGCTCGTCAAATACACCGCGAACGTACCGAGCCAGTGACCGCCCTCATAGTGTTCGCCGGTGACGGCCGGAAGCGCCGCTTGGCCGTGGCTGGCCGCAAGGGCGCGGAGTACGACAACGCGGCGATCGTCTGCCTCGAGTCCGCGAGCCATGCCTTCGAGCATCCAGGCGCGGCTCAAGTTGAGCCCATCGATGTGGGCGAGCTTGGGATCCGTGCGATCGGTCACCACCGCCGGCGGCAACCACGTCGAGTCCGCCTTCTCCGGAATCCCCGGCAGGAATTCCGACAGCCAGCGGCCGAACGCCGGCGGATCCAGCACCCTGCGCATGAAGTCCGCCTCCCCGAGGCAGGGTGACAAGAAGTCCTCGCCGGAGGGCTCGTAGTCGATCGGGCAATGGCGGTCATGGGCATAGAACCTGCGCGCAGCGTCCGCGAGCACGCCCCGCATCTGCGTGTCGCCGGCGACTCCCGCCCAATCCCACATCAAGCCGAACGAGAAAGCCGTCTGATCGTGCTCGCCGATTCGAATCGGATAATGAAGCTTGGACACCCAGCTCTTCAGCCGCAGAGCCGCTTCGGCTTCGAGCGGCCGCAGCACGCTCGCCCACTCGCGCGCCTGCGGATCGTCCCAGCCGCGCAGCTCCGCCGACAGCTGCAGCAGCCAAGCAAGACCATAGGGGCGCTCGAAAGAGGCACGATGCGCATGCTGCAGATACGCCATCTCAACGGCAATATTCTCCGCCGTCAGGCTGCGGGCGAGTTCGGCCCGTGCCATCGGCGCGAAGGACGCATCCGGAAACGCTCGCACCAGGCGCACCAGCAGCCAGTGGCCGTGTACGTCCGAATGCCAGTCATAGCAACCATAGAACGCCGGATTGAGCGCATGCGGAGGACGGACATCGGCATCGCCGTCCATGGTGTGACTGATGTGGTTGGGATACTCCGCGTGCAGGCACTTGAGCGCGAGACCGGCGAAGCGCGCCGCCGCCGCCGGGTCGAGCGCCATCGGTCGATCGCCGTTGGCGACCGCCGCCATGGTAGTCGCCCAACTCATTGATACTAACGCCACCACGAGGTAGGTTGTTCGGCGCATGATTGGACATCCTCTGACACTTCGTCCGGGCGATTCAACATCGTAAAGGAAGAGCGCCCGGGTGCAAAACGGCGGAACGTCGGGGCGCAAAACGGTGGAAACTGTCGTGAATGACGTTGAGGATTGAATCGAGATGGCGAATTCAATGAATCCACCCTGGCCGGAACTCGAGTACGACGCATGGCGGGATACGTGCGCCACGCTGCAGCTTTGGACGCAGATAGTCGGCAAGATCCGCCTGATGCAGACGCCCTGGCTGAATCACAGCTGGCACGTGCCGCTCTACGTCAACTCCAGGGGACTGACCACCTCACCCATTCCGCACGGATCGCGATACTTCGAGATTCAACTCGATTTTATCGACCATGTGCTCGACATCACCGTCAACGACGGCAGCGCGCGGCGTCTCGCGCTGCGGCCGCAGAGCGTCGCGGAGTTTTACGGCGCGGTGATGGCGGCGCTTGACGATCTCGGTATTGCGGTCGCGATCAACGACAAGCCCTGTGAGATCGCGGCCGCACTACCCTTCAGCCAGGACCGGATACATGCCGCGTACGATCCCGATTACGCGCATCGCTTCTGGCAGGTTCTGCTGCTGACCGACCGTGTGCTCAAGAAATTTCGCACCGGCTTTCTCGGCAAGTGCAGCCCCGTGCATTTCTTTTGGGGAAGCTTCGATCTCGCGGTCACGCGCTTTTCCGGCCGCCGCGCGCCGCCCTTTACGGGCAAGGCTCCTGGAGTGTCGTCAGAGGTGATGCGTGAAGCCTACTCTCACGAGGTCAGCAGCGCCGGATTCTGGCCCGGCGGCAACGGCACCGACTTTCCCGCCTTTTATTCATACACCTATCCGACGCCCGCCGGCTTCAAGGAGTTTGCCGTGGAGCCCGAGGCCGCCTACTTCAGCGAGGCGCTGGGCGAGTTCCTGCTCCCTTACGATGCCGTCCGCACCGCGGCCGATCCCGAAGCGGTCTTGCTCGCCTTCCTGCAAAGCACCTACGAAGCCGCCGCCCACACGGCGGACTGGGATCGCGCCGCGCTCGAATGTCCACGGGGCCTCCCCTGCGTGCCCCGCGCGATCTAGGTAGCCTGCTGCGCAAGGACATCGACTTCGACCCACAATCGGCTTATATATGGCTCCTATTCAGGAGCCATCTCATGACGCAGCACAGCGCATCGACACTTGGATTCCTCATGCGGCGAAGCACCTGGCTAGCCCTTCTCTGCACCGCCGCCGCCTCGGCGCCGGCCCTGCTCAGTGGCGCACACGCGGCCGATGCCGCCGCACCGTCGCAGACGCAGTTCGGCGGCCAGTGCACCGAGGCCCTGGCCGAGGGCCGGCATGTCGCGACCAACTGCACCAGCACCTGGACCGACAAGGATGGCAAGACTTATTGCTTCAGCAACGACGGCGCCAAGAAATCGTTCCTCGAGAACCCCGCCGAGAATCTGCAGCGGGCGAGGAGCTTCATGGCCGCAAGCAGCGTCGAGTCCACTGAAAAGGCCATGCAAGATTTCACCGGCTCCGATGCGGAAGCGCTGGTCAAAGAAGTGATCGCCGGCAAGGTCAAGGCGAACAACGGAATTTTTCCCTTCGACGACCCGCTCAATGGCGAGCATCTGAAATTGAGTTATGACGACATCGATTTCACCCGCACGATCGACGGCTACGGCTTCTTTCCCGACGTGAAATTCCACGATTCGCAGGACGCACAGAGAAAATACCTGGTCGATTTCTGGGTCATCCCCGAGGACGGTAAGCTGCAAGTGCAGGAGACCCGCATCTACAAGGAACCGCTGAAGGTGGACGGAAACTGGACCACCATGGCGCGTCAGCCGATCCCATGGTGGTGGATACCCGCGTCCGAGCACCCAGGTCACCTGGCCACCAAGCGCGGCTGGGAGGTGATGTCGGCCGTGGAACACCACGCTGTGAAGCAGAGCCTGAACAACCACGGCGTGTTCAAGCTCAAAGACGACAAGACCGGCAAGGACCTGGAGCTAGAGTTCGTCGACACCCACCAACCCGTGAGGCAGCTCGACGACGGCCATTACTTCGCCTGCACCGACTTTCGGGTCGTCGGCACCAAGGACCAGATTTACGACGTCGATTTTTGGGTCAGCGACAAGGACGGCACCATGACCGTCGATCAAACCAAGGTGCACAAAGTGCCCGAGCTCAAGAGCGGCCAATGGATCCAGGTGCCGCGTTACGAGTGGAAAGACCTCGGCAACTCCCATGTCGTGCCTTAAATACGGGGCAAATGCCGTGCCACAAATGTCTGGGCGCAGATGCCTGGCCATTAATGCCGGGCCGCGAATACCGAACGGTCAATAGCGAGCCGCTCATTTCCCGCGGCGGGAATTTGCCACCAGCCGCTTCAGGCCATTCACATCGACCATGCCCGGTACGAGTTGCCGCCCCACCACGAGGCCCGGTGTCCCTCCGAGGGTGAGTGCATGCGCTTCCTCGTCGTTGCGCTCGAGCAGTGCGGCAATCTCCTTGGCATGATTGGCACGGTCCTTCTTCAGGGTATCCATGTTCACGCCCGCGCTCTGCAAAATGGAGTCCACCTGGTCGTTCCGCGCCAGGCGCGGGCCGTTGATCAGCGCATCGTGAGCAAGCAGGTACTTGCCCTGCCACCCCGCCGCCAGCGCGGACGATGCCGCATACACCGACACGTCGCCCAAGATCGGCCAGTCCTTGTAGACAATGGCTATCTTGGGATCTTGGGCAAGCAAGGCCTGCAATGCAGGAACCAGCTTCTTGCAATACGGACAGTTGTAATCGAAGTATTCGACGATGGTCACGTCCGGATGGCGTGCGCCCACGGCGTCCGTGCCCGGACTGGCGAGCATTTGCTTCTGCCCGGCGCGGGTGATGATCTGAACGTCCTCGGCCGATGCCGCACCGAGCAGCAGCGCCCACCCGAGCACCGACAGGACGAGCAATCCAAATCGGCGCCGAGCCGAATCTAGTCTGGCGGATGACATTGGCTCATCCTAACCCATTGACATCCTCCCCAGCCCAAATGTCCGTGTTCCCTATGACGGCATTGGGTCGCCGTCAATAAACGGGAACAATCAGCCCCGCATCGTCCGGCTTGGTGGAGTTGACCCGCGGACTGACCGCATAAGCCTGCATCCATGCGGCATTGTAGGGTTGGAGTGCGGCTTTTGCTTGGACAGGCGTCCCGCGCAGCCAGGTGTCGTAGTCTTTGCGCCTCAGGATGGCCGGCATGCGGCCATCCGAGCGGGCGATTTCAGTCAGCAGATCGTTCGCCGGCACGCGGATGATGGTACAGCTCTCGATCACATCGTCGTCCTCGGCGACGGAGCGATCCCAGACGGCAGCCAAACCGAACACCGTCCGATTGACCAGACGAACGAAGTAGGGCTGGCGGTAATTCGCGCGGGTGAGCTGCCATGCATAGAAACCCGACACCGGCAGGATGCAGCGCTGCCCGCTGAGCCAGGGCATTCGATAGATGGGCGAGCTCTCGATGCGATCCATGTCGGCGCAGGCCGTGGGCTCGCCGGTGGGGCGCCCCTCGGCCCATGAAGGAATCAGCCCCCAGCGAAGCATCATTCCTTCCGACTGCCCATCGTGGATGCGGATCGCGGGAACGTACTGCTGCGCCGCCACGTTGAATCGTTCCGTGAATCTCCACCACGCCTGCGCGGGCAGAAACTCGCGTTCCGCGGCCGCTGGGTCCGGAAGGGCGTAACGATCACACATGGCAGGGCGAGGTTACGGCCATTGGTCGTGCGGCACTGTGACGCACCTTGGGTCTTTGGCAATTCTCGTCCGCTCCAAACACTTGACGCAGCGCGGGATCGGAACGCGTCAGGGCATGCCGCTCACCCACATCAGGCCCTCGAGACGCGCCGGCGCGCCAGGCACGGCTGTCCTGCCTAATCCCAGTGCAAGCCACGATGCGGTATGCTCGCGTTTGGGGCGGTCGTCGGCCGGCGCAGACAAAATAATCCGTGGTTCGCAGCCAAGTTGCGCGTGGGATTCGCAGCGGACGGCCCCTTCGGGATGCGGTATATCAGCACGTCGAGAGATCGCGCAGCCACGCGCAGCGCATCGCCCACCATGCCGAATGGCGGAATGGGAATTTACTGGTACGGTCCTTGCAGCTTCGACCTCACAATTCAAACAAGGGGAGATGCAACCTTCATGAAATCCATCGAACTTCTGTCCACGCCCTGGTCGCCCGCTCAAACGGTGGCGGCGCGAATGGTTCGCCATCGCTCGGTCCGGTGCCATCGCCATCGCTCGGTCCGGTGGAAGTCGACTGCATTGGCGAGCCTCGTCGCGCTCACCGGGCTGGCCGAGTCTGCCTCGGCGGTGGATGCGGCGGCGGGCACGACCGATGCCTCCACGGCTGCCGATTCGGGCGGCCTGTCCGAAATCACGGTCACGGCCGAGAGGTTCAAATCGACGATTCAGAGCACGCCGATCAGCATCTCGGCGCTCAGCGGCGATCAACTGGCCGCGGCAGGACTCACGCGAATCCAGGATATCGTGCATGAAATACCCGGACTGTCTATGCGCACCGCCGGGCCCGGACTGACCGAGTACGAGGCGCGCGGCCTCGCCTCCAACGGCGGCGCAGCCCCCACGGTGGGCTTCTATCTCGACGAAATTCCCCTCTCCCCGCCGGCCGTATCGCAGTCCGGCAAGGTGGTGATCGACCCCAATGTGTACGACATCGAGCGCGTCGAGGTCCTGCGAGGCCCTCAGGGCACTCTATACGGCTCGGGCTCCATGGGCGGAACCGTCAAGGTCATCACTAATCAGCCCAAGCTCGGTCTCTTCGAAGGCTCGGTCCAAGGTACCGGGTCTTACACCGAGGGCGGCAGCGGCAACGGCGGCGGCAACCTCATGCTGAATTTCCCATTGGGCGATCAGTTCGCCGTGCGCATTGTCTTGAGCGACCAGTATCGCAGTGGCTGGCTCGACAACATCACGGTTCAACCGTTTCCGGTCAACCTCAACAGCCCGGTGCAAGGCGACGTGCTGGCAGCGCCGGTGACGAACATCATCCGCAAGGCCAATACGGAGACGCTCTATAGCGGTCGTATTGGCCTGTTGTACAAGCCGAGCGAGGACCTCTCCATCCTCGCGACCGCCATGACGCAGGGCCTGCACATGGGCGGGTATGATTTGCTCGACGGCAGTCCGAACAGCGCCGCGCCGAGCCGCGTCTACAATGCGCACTATGAGGCATTTCCCTTGAGGGACGGCATTCGCGACGATATCTCCATCTTCGGCCTGACCGTGAACGCCAACTTAGGCTTCGCCGACCTGACGAGTGCGAGCTCCTACTGGGGCCGTCTCGGATACCAAGTCGAGGATGCCTCGGAATCCATTTACTATTCGAATCGGAGCAGCGTGGCCGGCAACGGCAGCCCGCCGTTTGTCGCGGGAACGCCGTTCGTGCCGGTTCCGTACGCGGAACGAGATCCGTCGCACCAACTCAGTCAGGAAATCCGGCTGACGTCGCACGACGCCGGCGGCTGGCACTGGGTGGCGGGCGCCTTCTACAGCTCCCTGCATTCGGTGTGGAACGAAATCGGCCGCAGTCCGCTCAACGCGACGCCGGCGGTACCCGACGGCTCGTACTTTATTTCCTGGAACGATTACGGCGTTCGACAGACTGCGCTGTTTGCCGACGGGTCGTACAAATTCAATGACCAGTGGAAGCTCGCCGCAGGCGTGCGCTATTACGATTACAAGAGCCATCAGGACGAGTACTCGTGGGGGTACGACGGCCCCAACTCCACGCCGCCCGCAAACTCGAAAATTACCAACGCCAAGAACAGCGGCGCGAACCCGCGAGTCAACCTATCGTATACGCCGAACCCGGACTTGACCCTATACACCACGGTCTCGAAGGGTTTCCGTCCCGGCGGTGCCAATCAGATCCTGCCGCCGTCGAATCAGCCGCCGTTCTGTCAGGCGGGGGCCCTTTCGTTCGGTCCGGACGCCGCGTGGAACTATGAGATCGGTGAAAAGGCCAGGCTCTTCGACAACTGGCTCACGATCAACAGCGACGTCTACTACATCAAGTGGACCGGTATTCAGCAGGTGCTGACGTTGCCCTGCGGCTATCAGTTTTACGACAATGCCGGCGACGGCCGCACGTTCGGACCCGAGCTCGAGATCAATGCCAAGCTCTCCAACGAATGGAGCGCCTCGCTCTCGGGCGCGTGGACGGACGCCAAGATCACCCACCCGAATGCCTTGTACACGAGTTTCCTGACGAACGTCGCTGTCTTCCCGGATGGCGTGACCCATCCGTGCCCGACCAGCGGCGGCGGCTGCACCGCGCCGATCATGAACGTGGTCAAGGACACCGTGAGCCTGTCGCTCGCCTACGCGACGAGCGTGATGGGCAACTATCAGTTCTCGGCGCGCGCTGCCGGCCAGTTCGTGGGATCGTCGTACGACGTGGCGTATTACTTCGGATATAAGTTGCCCTCGTACACCCTCGGCAACGCCCGAGTCGGCTTGGCGCGCGACAACTGGTCAGCCGACCTGTTCGTGGACAACTTCACCGACAAAGTCGCGTTGATCTCAGCCAACAACACGAGCTTTCAGTTCAACATTCCGCAGGTCGTGCGCTACTCGACCAACCAGCCGCGCACCGTGGGGATGCAGATCAATTACAAATTCTGATAGGCCCCCCTCGCGTCTACCGGCGCGAGGGGTTTTCTGTGCCTGAACTCGCGCCGTTGGGAGGCTGAGTGGATTCGCGCGATACCCTGCCCGCCGTCGAGACAGTGGACCTTGCGCGCAAGGTGCGCCGACATCTCCTTCCCCTGTTGTTTCTACTTTACGTCGTCGCCTATCTGGACCGCATCAACGTGGGCTTCGCTGCGCTGAATATGAATCGCGAGCTCGGCCTGTCGAGCGAACAATACGGGCTCTTGTCCGGGGTCTTTTTCTGCGGCTACTTCCTGTTTGAAATTCCGAGCAACCTGATATTGCATCGCGTCGGTGCCCGCTCGTGGATCGCCCGCATTCTCCTGACGTGGGGCCTGGTCGCAGTTCTGACCGGTTTCGTCCAGAACGCGCCGCAACTTTATGTGGCGCGCTTTTTGCTCGGCGTCGCGGAGGCCGGCTTCTTTCCCGGAATCCTTTACTACCTGTCTTACTGGTTTCGTCAACGGCAACAAGCCCAGGCGATCGGATTCTTTCTGACGGCACTGCCAACGGCAAGTATCGTCGGTGGACCCTTGTCAGGTTGGATATTGGACCACGTGCATGGCTTTGGGCTGAGCAGTTGGCGGTGGCTCTTGATTCTCGAAGCGCTGCCGGCTATCGCCTGTGGGCTTCTGACCTATCGTCTGCTTCCCGACCGCCCGGCCGACGCGTCTTTTCTCACCGCGGAGGAAAAGACGCAGATCCAAGGCGCGCTCGCGGCCGAGGCAGCCGCCAAGCCCAAAGGGGGGCAACTGACCGTACTGAAATCGATTACCCATCCTCGTATTCTGCATCTGACGGGGATTCACTTTCTGTTTCTGATGGGCCTCTATATCTCGGGCTTCTGGATGCCGCAGTCGATCAAGGCGGTGGCCATCGGCTATTCGAACACGACGATCGGCATTCTGGTGATGATCCCGAGCGCGGTCAGCTTAGTCGCGATGATCATGGTGTCGCGGAGTTCAGACCGGCGAAACGAGAGGTACTTCCATGCCGCGATTTCGCTGTTAATTGCCGCTGCCGGGCTATATTTCGTCGGCGCCATGCCCTCCCTGACCGTCCGCGTCGCCCTGTGGTGCGCCGTAGCGTCCGGGCTAGCCGGCTATCTCGGTCCGTTTTGGGCCTGCCCCGGTGAATTTCTGGGTGGGCGCTCGGCGGCGTCCGCGCTGGCATTCATCAATTCCTTTGGCAGTCTCGGTTCCTTCTTCTCCCTGTCGATCATCGGATCGATCGCGAAGAGAACGGGGAGTCTCGAGGGCGGATTCCAAGCAGTTGCCATCGCTCTCGTGTTCGCCGCGGCTCTCATGCTTGCGCAAAAACTATACCGGCCACGCATTGCCGCACTCGCCGCAGTGTGATCGCACGGATCACGGACTACGCGGCCATACTAGTGGCCTGTGGGGTTGAGGTGCCGGCGCGTCAATCGTGACCGGCGGCAAACATTGTCGGCTGCTGGTACACGTTAAGGCGCGGCGACTCAGAGCTTCGAGCCGCCGTCCACGTGCAGCGTGTCGCCGGTGATCCAGCGAGCCTCGTCGGAGGCGAGAAATACGACCGCGGCGGCGATATCATCAGGTTGGGCGATGCGTTTCAACGCTTGTATTCCCAGCGTGAAGTCGCGGCCGGTATCGCTCCGTGCAAACTTCGACATGTCGGTGTCGACCACACCGGGCGCGACGGCATTGACGCGGATGCCGCGGCCGCCCAGCGCCGAGGCGAAGTGCTTCACGAGCGTGTCGATGGCACCCTTGGTGGCCGCATAGGCGGACAGCGTGCCGACGGTCGCATGCGCCGCCAGCGACGACAGCAGCACGATGCTGCTGTTCTTGCACAGAGTGGGCAGAAGCTGCTGCACGAGAAAATACGGCGCACGAACGTTCACGGCGAAGAGGTCATCGAAATCCTCGACGGTCGTCTCCTCGAGGGTGGCCGCCTTCGCGATGCCCGCGTTGGCGACGAGGATGTCCAGCCGATCGCCGACGATGGCGCGTACGCGCGCGGCCAGAGCGTGCGGTCCGTCTGACGCGCGCAGATCGGCGGCGACCTTCTCGGCGCGGCCTCCGGCTTGGCGGATTTCTGCGACGACCGCCGCCGCTGCCTTCTCGCCGCTGCCGTAGTGGACGAGAACCTGCGCGCCGGCCTTCGCCAGCGCGAGTGCGCTGGCGCGACCGATGCCGCGTGAGGCACCGGTGACGAGCGCGGTTTTTCCCGAAAGATTACTCATGATCATACCTCGTGATTGCTGCGTGGATTAGGCAACGGAATGCGCTGACGAGCCTTACTCGCTCAGGAAGCCCGAGACGTGGCGGACGAAGCGCTCCGGGTACTGGTACTGCGAACCGTGGTTGGCGTCCGGGTAGATGATCAACTGAGCGTCGGGGATGTTCTGCTGCAGAATCCAGGAGTTGATGGAGTAGATGATCACGTCGGTGTCGCCGTTGACTACCAGCGTCGGTTGCAGGATGGTCTTGAGGTATTCATAGGAGCCCTCACGCTGCACGCCCCACTTGCCGATAGCCTCGATCTGGGCAGGCGCCACTTTCTCGTTCACCTCAGGATCGCGGTTTTCAGTGCGGCGCAGGAAGCGCTTCAGGAATTCGCGGCCGGCGGCCTGGCTGGCTTCCGAGTCGGTGAAGTGGACCTTCAGCCAGAGCTCCTCAGGCACCTTGTAAGTGGCGCCGAAAATCTGTTGCGCTTCCGGCGTGAAGGTGGCCATGTTCTGGCCGCCGCGCGGGCCGGTGCCGACCAGCACCAGACGCCGCACCAGATCAGGGGCCTGCAGCGCGATCTCCTGGGCGACGAAGCCACCGATCGAGAAGCCGAGCACATCAACTTGCTTCAGCCCCATCGCCTTCATGAAGGCGATGGCGTTGGCGCCCATTTCCTCGAAGGTCGTCGGCACCTCGCCCGAACTGCTGGATACGCCCGCGTTGTTGAACAGGATTACTTCTCGATCCTTGGCCAAGCCGTCGATCACGGCAGGGTCCCAATGGTCCATGGTGCCGGTGAAGTGCTGGTTGAAAACCAGCGGCACACCGCCGATCGAGCGGTTGAGTTCGGCCCAATACTCCGGATCGATGCCGTCGAGGAACAGTTCCGGGTCGAAGTCCGGAGTCTTGCCGAAGCGGCGGTAGGCGAAACGGATGCCGTTGGCTTCGACAAACTGCGTAGGAGCGGTCTGGTGACTATGCTGGGTCATTGAGATTCCTTCGGGAGGTGGCGGTCAGTTGTTGGCGCTGTGGC
>WNFC01024702.1_pt1 | contig 12328 bp, 9 predicted proteins | sample 5400541 | NCBI WGS metagenome assembly WNFC01 (sample SAMN13153342, study PRJNA577476) | soil metagenome | isolation source: 120 cm saprolite under Douglas fir tree site 2 hole 2 replicate 1 | place: USA:California | collected 2015-04-18 | reverse complement strand
AAAACTCAAGATGATGTGGAGACGGTGCTGTTGGTCGAGGATACGGAAGACAACCGCTTCATGATGAGACGTCTGCTGGAAATGAGCGGTTACCGAGTTGTTGAAGCGCGGAATGGCGAAGAAGCGGTCAGGACGGCAGAGGCGCAAGAGCCCCAACTGATTCTGATGGATCTGAGTCTGCCGTTGATTGATGGGCTTGCCGCGACGCGGCTCATCCGCAAGCTTCCAGCCTGCAAGCAAACTCCAATCATTGCCGTTTCCGCCCACGACACCGCTGATTTTCACTCGGAAGCTCTCCAGGCCGGCTGCAATCGCTATGTTACAAAACCAATCGATTTTTCTGAGCTCGAAGGATTGATTTCGGAGCTTTTGCGGGATCGCACGAAATTGGACAGCTAATTGTCGTTCGAAATTTGCCAATTCGTGAGGGAACATCGAAAGCGAATCGGCGTCTAAATGTCTTCCTCAGCTGATCGGGAGGCGACGGCAATTGCAAAAGAGTATTCACGAATCTACAATCCGAACCACCATGCCAGGTTCCGACCGCCGAATGGAAGCGCCGAGTGAATCGCGTCGCACTCTAATCATCATCATCGCGATAGTGGCAGCAGTTGTAATCGCGCTTTTCTTCTATCTCTTGATGCGCGCAAGTGTAGGTACCGGCACCGCCGAACCGACTTTGCAGGGAGCTATCAGACAGGGCTCACCTGAATTTGAGCAGTACCGCTCGCGGATCGTTCTTGATCAACCAGAAGCCGAAGAGGCAAAGCGTGCCTTGGGTGACACGGTGATGAGTTTGCACACCACGGTGCGTAATTTTACGGGTCGTACCTTGAATGGACTTGAAGTGAGAGCCGCAGTGGTCGATCACCAGGGTAAGGCGGTGAAAGAAAGAACGGTTGTTGTCGTGCCGACCAAAGTGCCAGAACTGGAACCCAATAAGACTATGCCGGTCCAGGTGATGTTGGAAGGGTTTTCTGACACCGACGACCGCGCCAACATTAAAATGGAAGTGACGGGTTTCAAGTTTAAGTAGCGCCGGAAGATTTTGCCTTGGTTCATAGATATTCAGAAGAGTTTTCAAGCGCCTGTATTAGAGTTCTCTGAAACAGGTTTTCCCGTCTGACATGCCCGCAAGAAGTACCTTTCCCAAAATCATATTTAGCAGATATTCTTAACCGACAACGTCCGCGTGGCTCGCCACAGGTAAGTCGGCTAATATGCGAGTTCAGTCTGAGCTTGTCATCATGTCATCTAAATGAAGACCTACCGGATGGAGTGGCGATGGGGCCTGGCCGCTGCCTCAGCGATCATGGTCATAGCGATGCTTCCGCAGGTCTTGTTTTTGGCCGACCGCGGACGTGACTGGCACGGAGCCAACGCTGCAATGCACCCGGACGAGGTCGCGTACTCGTCCTACACCGCCGCTTTGATTCGCAGCCGGGCACGCCGCAATGATCCTTACACCGGGCGTGAAGACCGCCCCGAGCACCCAATTGCCGAATCTCTCTTCTCGATCCAGATCGTTCCGGCATATGTAGCAGCGGTGCCGGCGCGTTGGCTCGGTCTAACGGCCGCGAATGTATTCATGGTATTTCCGATACTGTGCGCCGCAATCAGCTCGCTGGCAATTTTCTGGTTCATTACTTTGCTTACACGTGACAAGTGGCTGGGCGCTGCAGCTGTCTGGATTGTGCTTGGCCTCGGAACTCTATTCGCCCGCCAGGGGATAATACGTCACATTCCCAACCTGCCTTATTTGATCCCGCACTGGGTGTCGGATATGGTCAGGCTACCCTCTGTATACCATCTGCCGTTTCTACGGTTTTACCAACCCGCAATAGCATTCCCTCTCTTCTTTGTTCTTAGTGCTTTGACATGGCTTGCCTTGACGGATACGAATAATCGCAAAGCCGTGATAGCAGCCCTGGGTGCCGGGACCACGTTTATGTTAGTGGTCTTTTCCTACTTCTATCTATGGACGGCGGCCGCGGCGTGGCTGATCTGTATCTGTGGACTATGGTTATCTGCGCGTAAGAGTGAGCGCGAACGTGTGCTAATTGTTTTCGGAATAATAGGAGCGTTTGCACTATCCACCCTGATTACATATTTCTGGATGCTATCTCATCGCGCAACGGCGGTGGACACTACGCAAGCGCTCGTAACAACACACCGGCCTGACCTGTTTCGTCTTTCCGAAGTCGCTGCACTAATCGTGTTGCTCCTGTTGTTGCTCGGAATACGACGGCGGATCTTTGAGTCTCGCAATGGAGTTGTTTTGTTTACTGCCTCATTAGCCCTGGCTGTCCTGGTGGTCTTCAACCAGCAGGTCATCACCGGCCGATCCTTGCAGCCAATTCACTACGAGTGGTTCATCGCAAACTACTGTGCACTCGTTGCACTTGTCCTGACGGTTAGTCTCTGGAGGCGTAACCGGGCACGCACGCTACTCACAAACAAACAGTTGGCGATTGTTGCGGTGATTGCTTTGTTGTGGGGAGGTGGCGAGGCGTGGCTAGCCGCTAGTTTGAACCTCAATTATAACCGTCAGGTTGATGAAGTGCTGCCCGTTGCCAAGGTCCTGACAGCTTTGGCCAACACTGACGGAACCACGCAAGCGCAGCGAAGCGGCGGTGCGATTCCCGTTGTGTTGATGGCAGATTTGGCTTTAGCCGATCGTCTGCCCACTGATGCACCTCAGTCTGTCTTGTGGGCTCCACGCATGTTGGTCTTTCCCGCGGTGGTGGAGAGTGAAAACCAGGAGCGGTTCTTTCAGCAGCTCTACTATCTTGGCTTTGACGAGAAAAAATTCTACAAGGAGTTGGATCGCCGTGACTGGAATCTCTATGCAGGGCTGTTTCCCTATTCCCGGCTGAGTCCCGTGATAAGCGGGAACACCAGCCCGATCTCATCGGAGGAGATTAGAATGCAAGTACGCAACTATCTAACATATGCCGGCGCTTTCAGCCGAGAGCGCGCAGCTTCGCCCGTACTCTCCTACTTGGTGTTGTCCGCAGATAACGAACCAGATTATTCAAATCTTGATCGCTGGTATCAACGCGACGCGGGAGCACGAATTGGCAGATTTGTGATCTACCGGCTGAAACTGAGAGACTAAAAGTCAGGGGAAAACGACCGGCATCGTCATCGCGTTTCAATATCTGACCCAGATAAGTCAGATTCTGCACACCGTCACAGAAATTTCTTTTGAGGACTAACAAAGGATGATGGATATAGTCACAGCCAGTGACCAACAGGAAACCGCAGCCGCCTGCGAGCTTACCGTATTAATGCCGTGTCTAAACGAAGCCGAGACACTAGGTACGTGTATCAGCAAAGCTAAAGTCTCCATCAAGAGTCTTGGATTGAAGGGCGAGGTGCTGATCGCGGACAACGGCAGCACGGATGGTTCGCAGGATATCGCCAGAGGCCTGGGCGCACGGGTTGTGAATGTAGAGCGGAAAGGTTACGGAAACGCGATCATGCGCGGCATCGCCACTGCCCATGGAAAATACGTGATTATGGGTGACTCCGATGATAGCTATGATTTCTCTACTCTGGGCCCCTTTGTGGAGAAGCTGCGAGAGGGATATGACCTCGTGATGGGGAACAGATTTCTTGGTGGTATTCAGCCTGGGGCGATGCCGCCTTTGCATCGTTACATGGGTAATCCGGTTCTGACCACCATCGGAAGGCTTTTCTTCAAAAGTTCGTCAGGTGATTTTCATTGCGGATTGCGGGGCTTCAAGCGGAAAACAATACTTGACCTGGATCTGAGAACGACCGGGATGGAATTCGCTAGCGAGATGGTGGTTAAGGCTTCGCTTCACGATTTGCGCATCACCGAAGTACCCACGACACTGCAACCCGACGGGCGCACTCGCCCGCCTCATCTTCGGAGTTGGAGCGATGGCTGGCGACATCTTCGGTTCCTATTGTTGTACAGTCCCCGGTGGTTGTTTCTGTATCCGGGGATCTTGCTCATCGCCTTCGGGCTGATTGCCGGAACGCTTCTGCTTCAGGGTCCGGTTTTCGTCGGTAGCATAGCATTCGATGCGCAGACGCTGCTCTACGCCGCCGCCGCCGTAATCCTCGGATTTCAGGCGGTTGCATTCAGTGTATTTACTAAAGTGTTTGCTATCAGCGAGGGACTGTTGCCAGAAGATCCGAAGCTAACCTTCAGTCAGATTAAGGTGAACCTGGAAAAGGGGTTGATCGTGGGGACGTCTTTGATATTGACCGGCTTGGTCTGTTCTGCTTACTCCGTGTGGACCTGGGGGCGCCACAGCTTTGGAGTGCTGGATCCTGCGCAAACCCTTAGAATCATTGTCCCCGCTATTACGGCTTTGATCATCGGAGTGCAGATAGTCTTCTCCAGTTTTTTCTTGAGCATCTTGGGACTCAGACGCAGGTGAACGCACTTAACGAATGGCCAAGCTGACCTACTTCAAATTCAGACTCTCTGATTTTGCCCTGCTTATTTACATTGCCGCCATAACCCGTCAGTTCCTCTGGGGGCTGAAAGGCCAGACACTTGCTTGGGTGCTGACGGCCGTCATTTCTGTTCTGATCCTGTGGATGCACGCCATCTTTCGCGAAGATTCGGGGGAACGTGATAGTAAGGACGGATCCTCAAGCAAACTCCTCATTGTTTTTGCCGCTCCTATTGTCGCCGTTTTCCTGGTGCGCGCGCCATTTCCCGATTACACCTATGACTTCCTCAACTATCACCTTGAGCATATGGAGCGGGCGCTTAGGGGCTGGCCATTTATTCCTGGCGACTTCTTTCCATCAGTTGCTCAGTTCAACCCGACTGCGGACATCGCTATTGGAATCTACAAATACTTGGTGGGATTTCGCCTGGGCCATCTTATCAATCTCGCCGCTGTTCTCTGGACAGCGAGCATCGTCGAACGATTTCTCCGCGACTACATTCGAAACACGTACCTGCGGCTTCTGGGCGCCCTGGTAGTAGTTTCAACTGAACTTATCCTTTTCCTTCAAAGTATCTATCTCGTAGATCTGCTGGCGCTGCCGCTGCTCGCGGAAGCAACATTCCTCGTCGCAAACTTCAAGAGATTAGGGCGCAAACACTATTCGCTCATACACATTGGGCTCTTCCTGGGAATCAGCCTGGCGTTGAAACTGTCGAACCTCGCCTTCATCATCCCGATCGGGGCTCTCGCCATCTATCAAGCTTATATCTGCCGGAGCGAGTTGGCCTTGCCGGCGTCGGTTGCGGGGATGATGGCGGCCATCGTCGCGCCGGCGGCCCCATTTTTTGTCTTCATGTTTATGGAAACGGGAAATCCGGTCTTTCCATTTTACAACCGAGTGTTTCGTTCGCCTTATTGGATACCGGATAGCGTTCCTCCCTCGCCCATCGGCCCCAAGAGTATTTTACAGACTTTGCTTTGGCCCTTCTGGGTCTACGTCTTTCCTGAGCATGGTTCTGAGTTCATGGGCGGGACCCTTCCATATACCGGCAGAATCACTTTCGCCTTCATCTTCGCCATAGCTAGCTTGTTGACGCCGCGATTCAATCCGTCGGTTAAGCTGCTGGGCCTCTTGACGGCCTCTAGCATTCTTCTCTGGAGTGCTTCGTCGGGAAATCTCAGATATGGGATCTTCGCCGAAGTGTTGGGGGGCATCGTGGTGATCTCCGTGCTCGCATCGCTGCTTGGCAAATCCGGAGACAGCGTGGAACCGCCCCAACGCAGGAAGCTTGCCGTGCTCGCAGTGAGCTTTTCCGTGCTAATCGGCCTGCAGGTTTTCAGTTCTTACAAACAAGCGCTGACATTAAACCAAACCTTGTACGGGGAAACAGTGCGGGCAACAGTATTCCAGGACCCGAGAGGATACCTACGCGAGTCTACCTACCTCTTTCGTGACCGGAACATGGAGCGCTTTCTCAGCACCGATGAACAGCGAACTGTTGATAGTATCGACGTGTGGGTAAATAGTTATCCGGCCACGGTGGGTATGATGGCCGGTTTGAAACCCGAGATACCGATCATCGCTGTCACATTATTTGGACCGGAAACGGCTACTTACGATCCGCTCAAAACGGCGGCCGCACGCGAACGATATGAGATCGCCAAAAAGCTGGCGGTGGGCAAGCATCTTTACTCCATTGCCTTCGAGGCGCAGCTGGACGGAGCCCTCGGCCATATCAAACGAGCAGGGTTGCGGCCGACTCGCATACAGATGTGGCAACTACCGTACTACTCCCCCTATACGCACATGAAAGTGGCGCTGATTGAGCTAGAAAATGCAGCGCCAACTCAGTCAAACAGTGTCACGGTGGGGGCGATCGTTAAATAGGATTGTTGGACCAAGAATTTGCGTAAACACCTGAAGACCATAGCGCTCTTGCTGATCGCGATCTGCATTTTGTGGCGGCTCTGGCGCCGCTTAAATTGGACGGAAGTTGGTCAGAGCTTCAGCCAGGCTAACAGCTTTCTCGTGGCAGCGTCCGTAGCCGTATCCTGCGGAACCAATTTATTGCGCGCCGGCCGCTGGCGCACACTGCTCTCGCCCCTGGTGCCTACGCACCTACACGAAGTATTCGCGGCAACGAACATCGGCATTGGGGCAAGTTTTCTTTTTGGAGGAGCTGTTGGTGAAGTCGTGCGGCCGTTGGCGCTGTCACTTCGGTCTTACCGTTCTATGGCTTCCGGAAATTACCGGCCGTCAGGCAGCAGGCACGCATCTTAGTGAACTCGGAACCATTCTGCTTGTGTTACCCACCCTGGCGCTCTGCTCGTTGGTCCTGTTCAGAAGCCGACTCGGGAGTTCACCAGGTTGGGTCGATGAGAAGCTTGTCGGACGGCATCCCAATCCAGGCGAAGTTCGGCGTGCGACTTCGGCCTATCTGCAGAAACTCTTCGGCGCTTTCAGCGTACTGTCGAACACGCGCGAATTGGTTGGCATTACTCTCTGGACCATCGGGCAATGGCTCTCTGTTCTGTTGACCAATTGGCTTATACTGCGCGCATTTGGTTTGCCATTCGGTTTCAAACAGGCGCTCCTGGTAATGTGCTGCGGACTCATCGGAACCCTCGTTCCAACTCCGGGTGGGTCTGCTGGAGCATTTCACGCGGCCTTGAGCGGCGGACTGATTTTTCTCGGAGTAACGCTTGGACAGGCGGCTGCCATTTCAATTACCGCGCATCTAGTTGGTTTTGTGCCAGCGCTACCGTTCGCTGCGTTTTATCTTTTGCGAGGCAACATCAATCTCAAGACTTTGCAGTACGAAGTGTCTACGACGACAGATCAGGGCAACGAAAGGTGGCGGCTTTCTTGAAATTGGAATCAAGCAGGGAGGACCACAAATTACAAGAGAACGGGGGAATTGCGGACATGCGACCAAAGCATTGCCGGCTGAATACGAGTTGAAATGAAGGCGAGCGACCTTTCAATTGTTATTCTCACAAAGAATGGAGGCGATCTATTTGCAGATGTGCTGGCGCGGCTTTTCGCGTGCGATGGCATTCTCGAGGCCGAGATTTTGGTAATCGATTCCGGCTCAACCGATCGAACGATCGAATACGCAATGCACCACCCGCAGATTCGCATACATCGGATTGCAGCTCACGAGTTCGGACATGGAAAGACACGTAATCTCGGCGCGCGGATGACTACGCGACCGGTCATTGTTTATCTGGTACAGGATGCTACGCCGGCGAGGCCAGATTTCCTAACGCGATTAACAACGCCACTTGGCGATGAAGGCTTTGCAGGAGTGTATGGTCGACAACTGCCACGGTCCTGGACCAACAAGATCGAACGCATCTTCCTGGATAGCACCTACCCCGACACCCGAGAGGTTCGCGCCTGGATGGAACAGCGACCGTTGGGCATTCGGGATATATTCTTTTCAAACGTCTGCTCGGCCATTCGCCGCGACATCTGGGAACGCACACCGTTTGATGAGTCGCTGATCATGAGCGAAGATCAGTTGTGGGCAAAGCAGGTTCTGCAGGCGGGCCAGCGACTCTTATATGAACCAGGCGCCGCGGTCTTTCATTCTCACAACTACGGATTGAGAGACGTGTTTAAGCGCAACTTTGACAGCGGCGTATCATTAGTAGGAATTGCCGAGGACACGTTCTCCACCATGGTGATCTACGAAGCTCGCCACCTGGTCCAGTGCGTGAGAAGACTTCTTCATGGCGCCGATCTGCTTTGGGCCCCCTACTTATTGGCCTACGAAGCAACGCGCGCAACAGCTTTCGCCGTGGGCCAGCGAGCCCATTATTTACCCCGATGGATTAGGCGAAGGCTGAGCCTTCACAAGTACCACTGGGAGGGCGACCGGACGGTCGTTCCGCGCTAAACCATTCGTTCAGATCTTCAGTGACAATGATTTCCACAAAAAATGAGGACTACACTAAGCTTCTTTTAGACCGAAGCGTCTGGTGGAAACGAATTCTCGATGTTCAGAGACCGTATCGTATTCACCTTCGACGGCTAAATCTCGGATCTGTGCTGGAGATCGGGTGCGGCATAGGCCGCAACCTCATTAATCTCGGGAAAGCCGCCCGGAGCATCGGTATCGATCACAACCCAAACTCTGTAGCGGTTGCAGTTTCGCGCGGACTTGTTGCGTTTACTCCGAAGCAATTCTTAAGTTCTCACTATGCTCAGCCCTCGAGCTTTGATTCTCTTCTCGTATCTCACGTGGCGGAACATATGGGAAGAGACGCGATTGTTTCGCTGTTGAAGGAGTACCTGTTGTATTTGCGTTGTGGGGCGAGGGTGGTGATTATCACCCCACAGGAAGTGGGTTATAGATCGGATCCAACACATGTGGAGTTCATGGATTTCGCAACGCTGGTGGGCGTTCTGCAGGACGCAGGACTAATTGTATTGAGGTACTATTCTTTTCCTCTACCGCGGCTGTTCGGGAAGATATTTAAATACAATGAGTTTGTAATTATTGGCCAGAAGGAATAGTTGGAAGGCCCTACTGTGTCTTAAGGGTCCTTGATGCCGCGCGATGCTCAACATTCATTTCTTCGTTACCTGGGATGCACTCGCTCGTTAAATGAAGCTCAAAAATTTACTCGTAGATCAACGGTTCTATTCTGTCCTAGCAATCGCCTACTTCTCGATTGTCTTGTTTCCCGGAAACTATGTTCCGCTTGACGTGGGATTGGATCCTTCGTGGCGGTACGCGGTCAACTACTTGCCACATTCAGCTCAGGTTTTTGGCCGAGATGTGGCATTTACCTACGGCCCACTCGGCTATTTTCTTGTCCCGCTGAATATCGGTTCAAATCTGCTTCAGGCGAGCTTCTTTCATGCACTCATGCACGGGCTGTTGATTCTCACCCTGCTCGACTATGCCTTGAGAAGAAGAAGAGCTTTGCCAACCATTTTTCTCGTCGTCAGTTTCGCGCTCGCGCCTCTGCTTGGCATAGGATTGAGTGACCAATACGAATACTCATATTTGATCGTTAGCTGTGTGCTAATAGCACTGTCTTATGAGAATAAAAGGCTTTCGATCGTTGCGGACTTTATCAATCCACTATTAGCGAGCATGTTTCTCTTCATGAAATTCAGTTTGGGGCTTTCCTCTATTTTGATGATTGCGGCCCTGGCAATCGTCAGAATACTCAGAGGGCAAAAGAACGCATGGCGATCTGCTTTGATAGGGTGCGGCACTTTGCTCTCCACCACGATTGTTATTGCCATTCTATACTGTGAATCTCCAAGAAACTTTGTCGCATGGCTCGTCGCCTCGTGGCAAATGGGTGACGGGTACAGCATAGCAATGAGCCTTTTGGGCGAGCCCCACGTTGTTGCATGGGCACTAATAGCTCTGGCAGCCTATCTGGCTCTATCGATTCTCCAGCGTATTGATAAGTCGCCTCTTTTTTATGTTGCATTGGTTTTTGCGATCGCTATCTTCTTTTGCTTCAAACACTCTTATGTCAGGCAGGACGCTCAACACTTTCTGTACTTCTTTCCCTTCCTACTCTCACTAGTTGGTATTCTCGGCCTAAACGCACATGGTGCTCGCGACCTCAGGTTCGCGGCTTATTGTTTCGTGGTTGTCTTCATTCTGGCCCTTCCGAACGCAAAGGAATACAACCATCTTGATTACTCGATGGTCGTTGACCAGCTATCGGGGAGCAAGGGACTGCGTAACCTCGGTTCATTGATAAATCTGAACGACACACGACAAAGGTTGGATGCTCAAGGGCAATCGAATCTCAAGGCTGATAGCCTGCCGGCTGAATGGACAAGACTTATCGTGGAGAATGATGGTAAGGTCGGCACGCTCCCATGGGAAGTAAGTTATTGCGTGGCCAACAACCTCCGCTGGGATCCATTCCCCGCTTTACAAATCTACAATGCTCATATAGCTGCTCTTGACCAATGGAGTTCCGCGCATTATAGCGGCCATCAAGCACCAGGTTTCCTACTCATAAACTTTGAGGACATTGATGGACGGAATCCGCTTCTGAGCGCCCCGGCCACCTGGCGCGTGATCCTTCACAACTATTTCCTACTCAAGAGCGAGTCCGTGAAGGGTGTCCAACTGTTCAAAAGGAAAGACCAGCCCGTTCCATCAAATCTAGCCATCTTCGGCCATGAAACAGCCAGATTGTCTGAATGGGTTTCAGTGCCTCCGTCAGATAAGGTGCTGTATGCCTTTCTTGAAATGCGATTGCGAGCGCTAGGATGGACCAGCAAGACCTTCTACCAGATTCCACCGGTAACCGTTTCAGTAACGTATGCGAGCGGGAGGAATGCTGATTACAGAATGATCCCAGACACTGCACGGAACGGCCTGTTGATGAATTACCTGCCCACTGATGTGGAAAGCTTAGATCGGTTATTTGCAAATACTGCTACCGACAGAGTAGTGCGGTTCAAAATCTCAGGTCCCGGAGCTTGGTACTACAACAATGAGTTTGACCTGACATGGAAAGAGGAGACGAATTCCGCAATAGTGTTGGCACCAGAGGAAATGAACATCCAAGCTTCCATCCGATAGGAACAGCACACCGGGGAATCTTCAAGTGTCATTTGGCTTTTGAGCGACGATGAAAAACTGAGCGCCAAATAGAGGCCATAAAAATCGGAACCGGCAGTACAACCGCACCAGCCATGGTGAACTGGGAAGGTTGCTTTTAAAGGTGAAGGGCAGCGTCCGTGGTTCCACTACTTCGATTTTGAAACCGGCAATCTGGAGACCCTCAACTACTGCCTTCTCCGTTAACGGCAAGCGATGGTCGAAGAAATCGAAGTATTCTTTGTAGCAATAGCGAAAGTTTGGACCAAGTATTAAGAAGCGGCCACCGGGCTTGAGGATGGAAGCTACCGCGTGAAAGATTGCTAAAATCTGGTTTCGAGAATGGCAATGTTCCAGAAAGTTACTCATGAAGGCGGCGTCAAAATATTCACTCGGCACGACCTCTCCGATTCGTTCGGCCGTCACTTGATAAACGGCGACTCCGTCGGCCGCATGCTTTATTGTTTCAGGGTTTATATCTACCGCCACCTTCTCACTGGCGCGAATGTTGTTGATGAATTCACAATACCCGGCGGCTACTTCAATCACGCGACCATCATCTGGTAGATAACGCGAGAACCAAAACTTACATAAAACAGCCCAAACGGCCGCTCGCCGCGCAAGAATATCCGGCGGAAATCGATGCTGGTAAAGCCGATCTACAGCAGAATCTAATCCTTCAGAGGTATTTACTACCATTCAATTGATCGCCATCACGCATCTGTCACTTTTTAGCGCGTACTTGTGACGAAGGATATACTGCACACAAAGGATCCTCATAATCTGGGATCCTCGAAATCTTCATTGAATCGATTGCTTGTCCAATCATATGGGTGTTCTTTTGAGCACCGTCACAAAAAACAACCGCACCGATCTTATTGTCTCCAAGTCTACTGATGGCCTCTCTCATACTGGGGGCATCCATATCCTGCTCCATCCAACGCGGCCAAATGAGTGTGCGCCGTTCTGAATAGTATGGAATCTCGGAAGACCAGTCTTGCGAGAAGATGAGGACGACATCTGTTGGTTGAGTTACGTTCCTGATCTCGGCCGCAAGATTGTCGAGATGATTGGCATTGTTCCTTTGAGTTTGGTACAGGTCATTATAATAACGTTCAATCGAATTAAAGACGCAAAACAGCAATACCAGTATTCCCAGTAACTTGTGCCATTTCCTGCCCTCTAATAGTCCGACAATAGCCCATGAGACTGCAGCCAGCAAAAAGATTCCATTAGCATAAGCATAATAATTGTGAACGAGATGGAGATTCGTAAAGATCAGAAACGCGGAGAGGAATCCAC
>WNFC01021112.1_pt1 | contig 12329 bp, 8 predicted proteins | sample 5400541 | NCBI WGS metagenome assembly WNFC01 (sample SAMN13153342, study PRJNA577476) | soil metagenome | isolation source: 120 cm saprolite under Douglas fir tree site 2 hole 2 replicate 1 | place: USA:California | collected 2015-04-18 | reverse complement strand
CACCGGCGGGTCGGGCCTTTCTCGATCACGCCCGCTCAGTATTATCGCAGGTTGAAGCGGCAGGTGAAGCTGCACGCCGGGCCGCTGGTCCCGCCAAGCCATGCTTCGCCATGGGCTTTCTGACCGGACACGAATTGACGTGGATGCCCGAAGCCTTGAGGATCTTGCGCGACGAACTGCCCAACATCGACGTGATGATATCGAGCCAATACTCGCCTCTGCTTGCGGATGGGCTTTCGAAGGGAAAAATCGATGCGGCCTTTCTTCGCCGGGAACAAGGGGCGCCCGCCTGTGCTGCGCGGGGTGATCGACAATTACTTCAAGCGGTCCGGAATCAAAATCACGCCAGCTCACGAGGCGGACCATGTCACCATGGCAATATCCTTGATAATGTCGACGCGTGGCGTAGGGCTGCTACCTGCTTACACACAGAACTTTCTTCCCGCGTCTGTAACGAGTCGCCCTGTGAAGGGGGATACGCCAACTGTCGAACTGGTCCTCGGCTACAAGAAGTCGAACCAGTCTCCCATCCTAAAGCTCTTGCTTTCGAGATTGGACGAGTTGGTTGCTCGTACCTCGAATAAAACTCGAAATGCAGCCTAGCAAGGACTATGGAGTACTTCCGTTGGCATTTCTCCTGACGGAGCAAACCGAAGGACTCTCTTAAATCAGCCGAAGCCTTTTCCCGGGTTTAGTGAGGTCAACTTGGTTAGAATGCGACTTAGGAGTGCTTTGCGTAACTAATTGAAATTACTGAAGATACACCGGCAGTAGAATGGCAGGGCAGCGTTCTAACCAACTGAACTACGTCCCCACTCGCCAAATCAACGAGATGGATCACGTACTCTGGAAACTTCGTGGCCGGAGCTCCATGCACCATCGTGTAGGCATACTCGATACCAATGCCATAAGCCCCGAAGTGGGTCTTCGCAATGTCCATGACGGCGTCGTAGGTATCGCGTTGTGCCCAATCACGCTGCCATTCGAGCATTGTTGAGAGCGCAGTCACGGGCTTGGCGCCTGCCTGGATGACTCGCTTCATCGCGTTGTCGTGGGAAAGCTGACTCACATCTCCGCAGCAGTCTTCCACGACGTAGACTTCGTATCCGTCATGAATCGCCTGCACGGTAGGGAGGGCGATGCAGGTCTCGGTCCAGAGACCTGCGAGAACGATCTTTTTGCGTCCTGTCCGCTCGATAGCCGCCACGACTTTTCGGTCGTCCCAGGAGTTCATCGTGGAGCGTTCGATTGGTTCCTGATCGGGAAAGACGGCACGTATCTGCGGCCACAGGTTGCCGCTGAAGGATTTCGTTTCGACAGTTGTGAGTACAACGGGAACATCAAACACTCTGGCTGCCTTCGAAAGTGCCACGGTGTTGTTGATAATTCCGTGACGATCGAAATTGCTGGTTCCAAATAGCATCTGCGGCTGATGATCGATCAACGCCACGACACAATTGTCGGGAGTCAGCAATCCCTTTTCGCTACGCTTACCACTACCGTTGTTCTGTGACATTCCGTTCTCCTCTATTGAAATTGCTTGCATTACCGTTTTCCTGTTCTGCTGGCACGCCGTTGTCTCCAGCCTTCCAGCTCAGGTGGATCTCAATCATTCCAACCTTCGCAAATGCAAATCGCGTGCCACAGCTGAGGCCGTGCTAGATCTCGCGGAATGAACAAGTTTTCAGGCGGGTATATTCACGCCGGCTGTCAGAGAGGTCAGAAGTGTCGGGAAAGACAACTCTTGGCAGCCGAATTGGCCGAACAACAAAATGGCGGCGGGAAACTTAATCGCTTGAACAAGTGGACAGGCGAACGAACCGCGCTGCTTTTGCCGGTTCTGACACGTTGATCAACGAGGTGATCGAACAAGAGAACCTGCACCGAACGCAATGTAGCCGGTCAGATGCCACTGCATATGCGGGCCAGGATGAGAGCTAATTGTGTTGAATGGGAGAATGTGAGGATGGGCACTTTATTTATCGTGATTGAAAATGTGGGAAAGGAATCGATCTAAGTTGCGGCGTCTCGGACCTTTTAGATCTTTTTAGGAGAGTTTCTCCAGCTCAACTTCTGAACGCCCGTCCAAACTACTTACACATCGTATCCGTGGGGCGCCTGCCTCACGCTCGACTAACCTGGTCGCCACTGCAACCAGGAAACTTACAGAGATCCCGCACATCAGCACGCCGGTGACACCCTCAACCGGGCCTAGCAGCCGCCAAACCCGTGGTAGGACCACGTCACCATAGCCGACTGTCGAATAGCTGCTGGCGGAAAAGTAAAACGAGGACTCCCACGACGGAAGACAACACCATCGGTAGAACACTGCCCAGAAGAAAACGTGCAAGAAATGTAGAACAGTGACCAAGGTCGAAAACCGAATCATCAAGATGGCGGCGTGCAATGAGCTCAGGCGTGCGACCCCGCGCTCAATGCTGGCTCTCGCCCAATGAACAAGCACAGCGATCCCGGCGCACTGGATCCAAAGCGTAACCGTAACCATAAAAACCGCCGCGAGCAAAGGTCATCATCTCCATTCCTAAGCGGTCTAGCGAACACTTGGATTCGGAGATGCACTTTCTTCTCCAAGTGAAAATAGCTCCCCGAGAACTCAAAAAGGCGACCCATCTTGAACAACTAACGCCGCGTCGCGTCTGTCCTCAAAAGGCGCGCCCTGCTCCGAGCTGCGTCTCCGGAACTGGACCTTAATTCGGCACCGTTCCGCTGTCGGGGCCCGGACAGTTCCAACTGTTCTGACACTGCACGACAATGTGAAGCCAGCGTCCGCCTCCCGTTGCGTGCGGTTACCGTCTCGGACATTTGGCGCACAAGTTGCACGTTGAGAGATGACACGCAGTTCGAGAACCAAAGAGTCCGCTGCAATCAGCGACTTCTGGGCTAGCTTAATGATCGCCGTACTCGATGGTTCGAATCGACGCTGGCTGGCTTTGAAGGGCTGCGCAGATTGCATCCCCGGGCAGCTGAGCTGAAGGAAAGACATGGAACCCACCAGCGCATCTCTCGGAGCTGACGAGCATCCGGAAATCTCACGCAGCGAAGGGGCTACTCAGGCATTAGAGCAGTTCTTGTCAAATGGGCTTCCAGTTCTTTACAGACAGGCATACCGGCTGTTGGGCAACCGAGCCGACGCCGAGGATGCGGTTCAGGATGCTCTTCTCGCCGCGTATACGCACCTGGACCAGTTCAAGGGGCAGTCACAGATGTCTAGTTGGGTGACCGCCATCGTACTCAACAGCGCTCGAATGAGGCTGCGGAAGCGCCTACGCTGCATCCACGTCCCGCTCGACGAGCCAATCGGACAGGTTCAGATCCTTTCGATATCGGAGCGACTCGCAGATGGACGACCTAATCCCGAAGATGAGTATCGAAATGCTGAGTTGAGCACATACTTGATGCGTTTTCATGGTCGGCTGTCTCCCACCCTACGCAGAACATTTCAACTGCGCGCGATTGACGGTTTATCGGTACGTGAAACTTCGCAGATCCTCGGAATGCCACACGGAACTGTGAAGGCGCAATTTGCACGTGCACGCAAGAAGCTCAAGGAGTGGATGCGGCGGGCCGCGAAGGGGCGATCTTGTCGTCTGCTGGATCGATTACCGAGTTTCTGAGTTCGACAAGTTTGTACTAGCTCCTTTGAACAGGTGAGTTCGGGTGTGCCGATGAGACTGTGATTATGCTGAAAGACCAAGAGCCCCATCGCAATATTAACGATTTGACCGATGAAGAGATCTATTACGAGATTCACGGTCTTGAGCCCCCATCCAGAATCGAACGAGGAACAAGGTCATGGTGGCGGTCTCGCACCGCCATCATCTTCTTAATACTCTTGCTCGGTGTAATCGCCTTCATCTGGTTCGACCCTCGTTGACGGGTGATCGCCTTTGCAACGGCGGTAACACAACCGCGGGATCTTCCCTTACCAAAATTGCGCGGCCCGCGAGCTCTCAGATCACATTTTTGACAGGCTCGCAGAGTCTTTCTGCTCCAGCCAGGTATTGAGCCCGTTTCTAAGAGGTATTGTCAGGCTATATAAAGGATGGAAACTGAAATCGACTTGGTGACAGTGCCGTTTCAGCAGTTTCCTGTAACTCGTTTAAATTTATGGAGATAATAAAAGCAGAAACGCGAGGGCAGCGTTCTAACCAACTGAACTACGTCCCCACTCGCCAAATCAACAAGATGCGAAATAACCAGTGTTTATGCGGCTTTGCACAAATTGCATATCGTGCACTAATCGCCTTCCCTTGCCTAAAAAAGCGCTGTTTCCGGCGGAACCGCCCCCAAACCGCCCACAAATTTCAGAGCGGACTGCCGTATTGCTCTTGACGACCCGCGTTAATGGGCTGAAAGACAACAAAGGAAATGGACCTCGCAAAAACATCGTAACAGCTTCCCTTCCAGCGCGAAAGGGCGTGCTGGATTTTCCCGTGCCTTGGGATTCGAGCAGGGCCTACAGTTCTCAACTGACGTGAACTGTACCTGCCCGTATCGCTTGTCTCTCAAGCCATGATTTCTTTCGCAATTTCGATCATCTGGTGGGCGATTTCGGGCAGGTCATCGTGCCGAGCGACCGGTATGCTCTACAACCTTGTCCCTCCCTTCCCGTGTGAGTCGTGCCCATCTAGTATTCGTCTGGGCAGTTCTTGAGCGATGGACATTCCACCCGGCTCGGGAGCACAGCCAACGTCCTTTGCCATTTCCTCTCGGCGCAGGCGGAAGCACTTGTTCGTCTTATGACCTGCAGATTCCAGTGCAGGAGGAAGTCATTTGTGGGTGAATGAGCGAGATCTCGGCGCCCAACGCGACCAGAATTCGTCACTCTGACGCAAGTGTCAGAATGCGCACACAATCCCAGGAACTATGGAACGGGATGCGGTCGGTCAGTTTGATGAAGCCTGACCAACTTCTCCACTTCATCCAGCAACGGTTTCCTGTCCGCGCCGAGGGCTCGAATCACTTCGGCGGTGAGCCTCGCTTCGTCCGGCTTGCCAACTCTGTAATAGGCATCACACAGCAAGAACAGCGTATCGGGATCGGCCGTGCGCGATTTTTCGAGGTACCTGACCGCGTCCGCCCAACGCTCCTGCTGGTATCTGAGCCCACCTATCCCAATGAGCGCAACGGGATCGGAGGCATCCAGCCCAAGTGCACAACGGAAGGACTGCTCTGCAGCGTCGATTTCCCCGGAAGCTAACTGCGCCATGCCCAGGTAAGCAGCGACACGCGAGTCGTTCGGAGATAGACCCTCGGCGGTTACCAACACTCGCTTGGCATCCTCTTTGCGCCCCATGCTGAAATAGATCACGCCTAGCAGAAAATAGGAGTTTCCGTGGCTCGACGAATCGGAACCGGGCAATTCGGCGAGGTACTTTAGCGCCTGCTGTTCGTTACCCTGTTCCAGCAAGGGTTGCACGTGCTTCCACGCGTTTTCTTCCTCCGGTCCCTTCAACTCGCGGGACGTGTCGATCCTGTCGTTCATGGCGGCAAAAAGTTTTGCCTCACGTCCCGCGTCCGACATGCGACCTAGTTGCCGGTATACTTTCGAAAGCTGGAAATGGGCTTGGATTAGTGAGGGCTCCATCGCGAGTGCTCGCTGCAGCGGCGGGAGCGCAGACTCGAAATCGGCAAGCTCCACCAAAGCTCTTCCCTTCCCGTAGTAGGTAGCTCCATCCACATAGTTGTCATCCAACGCGTAGTCGTAATAGTGTCGGGCCCTTTCCCAATCTCCCAGCCGTGCATTTGTCTCCGCAAGAAAAAATGCCGCTTGCCCGTCACCTGGCTCTTTCTTCAGCGCGGTTTCGAAGCTGCCCGATGCAGATTGAAAGTCGGTGAGTTCAAACTGCGTTTTGCCGATCTCGAAATCAATATGCTCCAAATTGGCATCGAGCCGCCGTGCACGCTGCAGCTGTAGAAGTCCTTCATGGCGGGTTTCCAGCTTCGCGCTTAAGTACTGTCCATACTTCTGACAAACTTGCGCATCATTAGGCGCAATGCTCGCGGCCTGTGCAATGGTTTCGCGCGCGCGCTCGAGGTCCGCTTGCATGAAGTAGGCTTCGGCGAGATAGAAGAGCGTTTTGATCCGCTTTGGACTTACGCTCAGGCTATGGTTGTAGCTATCGATGGCTTTCGCCCAGTTGCGTTGACGCAGATAAACCATGCCTAGCTCGAAATGCAGGTCAGCGTTATCCGGAAAGCTCCGCAATGCGCCCTCGTACAGTTCCTGAGCTTTGGCCAATTCGCCGTCCGCAACAAGCTTTTGCCCTTTTGACATCACCGACACCAAGTCGCTGCCGGCTTGTCCCGCTGCAACCGCTGCCACTAAGAGAAATAAGACCAACACTTTCATTTCGTGCGCATGGTATCACTTTTGTTCTGCCCCGATGGTAAGCTTCCGTGGCGTGAGAATCATGCGTGCTTCAAGTGCGATCGTCGTCTTGAGTGTGCTGGCGGCAGCCTGGTCTGGTTCGCCGGCTCCAACGGGTATTCGATTTGAGGAGACTGCGGAAAAGGCGGGATTGCGCTTTGTAACCTCCAATTCGCCGACCCCAAACAAGAATCAGATCGAAACGATGGTTGCTGGCGTAGCCTTCCTCGACTATGACGGTGATGGCTACATGGACATTTACCTGGTCGGCGGCGCCGCCATCCCATCGCTCAAGAAAGAGTCTCCGGTTTATTGGAACCGCTTGTTTCACAACAACCACGACGGCACATTCACAGACGTCACCGAGAAAGCCGGAGTCGCCGGGACCGGCTACGGCATGGGAGTGGCGGTGGGCGACTACGACAATGATGGCTGGCCGGACATATTTGTTGCCAACGTCACAGACAACCAGTTATTCCACAACAACGGGGATGGAACGTTCACCGACGTGACCGCGAAAGCAGGCCTGCAGGGCGCGAAGCTGGATGGAAAGAAGATGTGGTCCGCTGGGGCCGGTTGGTTCGACTACAACAACGACGGCCTTCTGGACCTCTTCGTGGTTAATTACTGCAAATGGGAAGTGAACCAAGACCCCTACTGCACAATCGGGGGCGGTACCCGCGGTTACTGTCATCCCAACTACTACCGTCCGACCCACAACGCGCTCTACCGCAACAACGGAGACAGCACCTTTACCGATGTTTCTGAACAAACCGGCATTGCCTCTCTATATGGCAAGGGGATGAGTGTGTCGTTTGCTGACTATGACAGCGATGGATTCCTTGATGCTTTCGTCGCCAATGACACGACGCCCAACTTCCTTCTTCACAACCTCGGCGGAAAACGATTCGAGGAAGTGGGCGAGACGGCCGGGGTCGCCTACGGAGCGAATGGCGCAGCTCTATCGGGCATGGGAGCGGACTTTCGTGACGTGAATAACGATGGACTCCCGGACATCTGGCACACTTCGGTCGAGTTTGAGACCTTCCCGCTCTACGCCAACCGCGGGCGCGGTGACTTCGCGGACCTGACCGTGGCGAGTGGACTGGCACGACCAACTTCACAAATGTCGGGCTGGGGAAACGGAATCGTCGATCTCGATAACGACGGATGGAAGGACTTGTTTGTCGCACGGTCCAACGTGCTGGACAATATCGGCAAAGTGGTGGCCGAACGGCGGTACCCAGAACCGAATTCGGTGTTCCGGAATCTCGGGAACGGCAAGTTCCAGGACGTAAGCGCCGAGGCAGGCCCAGACTTCCAAAAAGAAGCCCCCCATCGCGGCGTGGCATTCGGCGACATAGACAATGACGGACGCATCGATGCCGTGGTATCGGTGCTGGGTGGCCCGGTCAAACTCTTCCACAACATCTCGGATGCTGGGCAATCGAATGGCGATCGGCGCACAGGTCCATATCACGACAGAAGACGGCAGTTCGCAATGGAACGAGGTCACGACAGCGGTTGGGTATGCCTCTTCCAGTGATGTCCGGGTACACTTCGGCCTCGGAGCCAATCGACGCATAAAAGAGATCGAGATTCACTGGCCAAGCGGCACCAAGCAAACGATCATTGACGCAGCCGTGGATCGAGTGCTGAATATCGAAGAACCCCGTAAATAACCCTGCGCATGACTTGAAACTCAACGGATCTGTCCAAGAAGTTTGTTCAGACAACAAATCCGACGAAAATTGACAAAGCCTCTCCAATGCATCCTAGACAAACAATTTGAAACGTTTTATATTTGCGTGTCGGAAAGTGATTTTCAGGAACAGGAGCTGTCTTCATGAGACTCAACATCGTACGATATGGCCTAGTCGTTTTTCTAGGCGTCACCTCCGTGCTTTCAGCACAAGACACCCGCTTTCGTCCCGATCGTGAGCAGATTCCCACCCCCGGCTGCCTCAATATGAAAGGAGCGTGGGAGGGCGGATCCGCACCTTGCACTCAGAACGAGCATGACTCCTGGCTGGCAGATATTCGCCACTGGCGTGATGAACGCAAGATCCGCATCGGCTACAACGGGTCGCGCTACGACAATTCGGAGTTCAAGTGGACGCAATCCAGCTTTTTCCAACCGCAGATGATGGTGGAGGACCGCTATTTCTATGATCCGGTCGCTCACCGCTACACGGTTGATCGTTATCTCGCTGATCTCGAAAAGAGATACGGCGGTATCGACGCTGTCCTCATCTGGCCCACATACCCGAACATGGGCATCGACAACCGCAACGAGCACGACATGATCCGTTCGATGCCGGGAGGCATTCCGGGCGTGCGGCAGATGATTTCGGACTTCCACCGTCACGGAGTACGCGTATTTTTTCCAATGATGATGTGGGACCAAGGCACGAGGGACCCGGGAATGTCGTGGCCGGATGCTATTGCCAGTTTGATGGCAGAAATCGGAGCAGACGGAATTAACGGCGACACACAAGACGGTGTGCCGCTCGCTTTTTCAATGGCTGCCGACAAGATTGGTCATCCTCTTGTCTTTGAGCCAGAGGGCGGCCCGTCCGACGAGGCGGTCGCCTGGAATGTCATGACCTGGGGTCAATATCAGTATCCGTTTGTACCTATGATTGACAAGTACAAATGGCTCGAACCGCGCCATATGGTGAACATTTCCGATCGCTGGAAGCGCGACAAAACCGACAATCTGCAGTTCGCCTTTTTCAACGGCGTGGGTTGGGAAAGCTGGGAAAATGTCTGGGGTATCTGGAACGGGATCACGCCGCGCGATGCTGAAGCCACCCGCCGTGTGGCAACCATCGAACGTGCAGTCGCGCCGTTCCTGGTAAGCACCGAGTGGGAACCGATGGTGCCGATGTTGCGCTATGGCGTATTCGCTAGCCGCTGGCCACTAAGTCAACAAACTGTCTGGACGATTGTGAACCGGAACGATTATGACGTGGAGGGTGTGCAGATCGCACTGGCGCCGGAGGAGGGCGTCCGCTATTTCGACCTTTATCACGGTGTCGAACTCACGCCCGCGAAAAATCCAACTGGCCAAACCGTACTGAGTTTCCGCATTGAGACGCACGGTTACGGCGCCATTCTGGCTTCGCCTCACGGCCCTGATCCAGGCATTCAGAAACTCATGTCGAAGATGAAGGATTTGAGCTCGACTCCCCTTTCTACTTTCTCCCATGAGTGGAAAGTTATACCTCAGCAGATCGTGCCCATCGCCTCAACCAAGCCGCCCTCGGGGTCGCCCGCGGATATGGTGAAGGTCCCCGAGGCGGACTTCGATTTTCGTGTATCCGGAATCGAAATCGAAGGTTTCAATGACGTCGGGGTCGACGTGCAGTATCCATGGGAGGAGTCCCCGCGACGCTTTCACGATCATCCGATGCACGTGAAGTCATTCTGGATCGATAAATATCCGGTCACCAACACACAGTTTAAGAAGTTTCTCGAGGCGACTCATTATCATCCGCAGGATGATCTGAACTTCCTCCGGGATTGGAAGAATGGCACGTATCCGGCCAGCTGGGACAACAAGCCGGTGACGTGGGTGTCCCTTGAAGATGCTCGAACTTATGCTGCGTGGGCGGGAAAGCGTCTGCCGCATGAATGGGAATGGCAGTATGCGGCACAAGGTACGGATGGTCGCGTCTATCCCTGGGGCGATACTTGGAAGGCAGACGCGGTTCCAGCACCGGACAAGGGCCGTACCATGCACGGACCAGATGCGGTCGACGCGCACCCGCAAGGTGCCAGCCCGTTTGGTCTAATGGACTTAGTAGGAAACGTCTGGCAGTGGACGGAAGAATTCCAGGATGACCATACGCGCGGAGGTATTCTCCGTGGCGGCAGTTATTACCAACCCCAGGGATCCATCTGGTACTTCCCGCAGGCCTACAAACTCAACGAGCACGGCAAACTTCTGATGATGGCGCCCAGCATGGATCGATCGGGAGGACTGGGTTTCCGTTGTGCCCAAGATGCGGAGTAACGGGGACCACCAGTACGAAGGACCGTGAATGACAGGCCGAGAGTGATACGCTCTGGAGTCGCGAGTCCAGAGCGCTCTGGCTCTGGCAAACCTGCTACCCTGTCACACGGGTTGGCTTTCGCATGAGCATCCCCGCCACAATGCGGCAAATCGCTGAACGGGCCGATGTATCGATCGGCACGGTGTCGCACGTCATTAACGGGACCGCAAAGGTCCGGGAGAAATTGCGCCTGCGGGTGCTCGAGGCGATTCGGAGCCTTGGATACCAGCCCAGCCAATTAGGACGTGGTCTCCGTCGCAATCAAACTAATATGCTGGGGATGATTATCCCCGATGTGACGAACCCGTTTTTTCCTGCAGTCGTGCGGGGCGTGGAAGACGTCGCTTACAAGCGCTCCTACCGCGTCGTGCTCTGTAACACCGATAATGACCCCCAAAAAGAGATTTCTTACCTCAATGATTTGCGGTCCTATCGCCCGGCCGGATTACTGGTCATTCCAGCCGCGGAAAGTGACATCACAGCGCTGCTGCGGTCGGTGGTCAGCTCAGGGCCTCCGGTGGTTTGTATTGATCGCCGACCTCCGGGTTGGGATGGAGATGTTGTGCTCGTGGCCAACGAAGAGGGGTCGTACGTTGCCACCCGGCACCTGGTGCGCATGGGCCACCGACATCTTGCAGTGATTACCGGGCCTCTCCATCTGACCAACGCGGTCGAGCGATTAAAAGGGTTTCGACGTGCGCTCGCCGAAGCACGCGTGTCCATTGAATCGGAATACATTCAGGAAGCGCGTTTCGACCGCCCCAGCGGATATCAGGCCGCCCTGCGGCTGCTCCGAATGGTGCCCAGACCTACCGCCATTTTTGCGTGTAATGATTTGATGGCGCTTGGGGTGTTGTTAGCGGCTCGCGAGTTGAACCTGTCGTGTCCCGAAGAGTTATCGATCGTCGGTTTTGACAACCTAGATTTCGCCGAGTTCACGGCCCCGGCGTTGACCACGGTGCACCAACCTGGTTATCAGCTTGGCGCAACGGCGGCACGCCTTTTATTGGAGCGTATTGATGGCCTGAAACAGCGCGCTAAGAAATTGGTATTGCAGACTGAGTTGAAGATCCGGCACTCGGCTGCTCCGCCTTCCCCAGCCATCATCGCCCCCGCCCCCCGGCGAAAACGGCGATATGCAGAGACGGTCGGCGTTGGCTGAAGGCTTGCAAAGTCTTCTCGTTCCTTCCCATTTTGATGCGCGGTTCACAACCTCTCGATTTTCTGCGATTTTCTGCTTGACAGTGATTGAGGGACCAGACTAAACTTTCGCTGTTTATTTGAAACGTTTCAAATTATTGCTTCACTCGATAATTTTCCGAAACGACTTTCCAGCGAGAGTTTGGTACTTCGTTGTGCCAGGAGGCGTGTATGCGGAACTACAGGGCGTTGCTGTTCGGGTTCTTCGTTCTTGTGGCCACGGGGTTGCTGGCCCAAGTCGTCATTACTAGCACCATCGTGGGCACGGTGGTCGACCCGCAAGGGGCGGCGATCGTAGACGCGAAGGTAACGCTCACCAACGTGGACACCGGCGTCCAGTGGAATGCGGCCACCAACGCGAACGGTGACTATCAATTTCCCAATCTCATAGCCGGCCAATACAAGGTCGAGGTAATCAAAGAAGGTTTCGCGCATACCGTTTCGACCGCGGTAACCCTCGAGAACGGCACCACTCGGCGTGTCAACCTCGGACTCAAGATGGGACAAACCATAGAGACAGTGGAGGTTACCGCCGCCGCAGCGCTAATCCAGACCGATGATGCGAACGTGTCGGAAGTCATTGAGAACAAATTTGTCCGCGACCTGCCCATCGAAGGCCGAAGCTACCTGAATTACGCCCAGATCGTGCCAAACTTCAACAGCGGCACCGGCGATAATGC